>CENJ01049211.1_pt1 | contig 11209 bp, 8 predicted proteins | sample 356161 | NCBI WGS metagenome assembly CENJ01 (sample SAMEA2619531, study PRJEB7988) | marine metagenome | biome: marine biome (ENVO:00000447); feature: surface water layer (ENVO:00002042); material: "saline water (ENVO:00002010), including plankton (ENVO:xxxxxxxx)" | depth 5 m
TCGGTATCAAGCTCTTGTAAGTTATTCATCCAATAGCTTAGCGAAACGGTCGATTTCTTATCCACCTGTCCTTCAGATAAATATACCCAACTAGCCCAGCAGCCTTTATTTATTGGCATAAAGCTTTTATCCCGGTGAACAACAATATTATTTTCCTGATAATCAAATTCACCGATTACACCCTGATAAGGTTCAGGGTCATCTAAAAGAGCAATCGCTTCATTTGCATGACATGCAAAAATAATCTGATCAAATATTTCTTCTCGTCCATTTTGATCAATAACTTTATGCCCATCAGAAAGTCTAATTACTTTTTTTATTCCACATTCTAAACGTACATCACCATTTAATGCATTGAGTAAACGGCTAACATACTCCTGGCTACCGCCCTTAACACTGTACCATTGCGGCCTGTTATTTACACTCAGAAGACCATGATTTTTAAAGAACCTAAGAAACGTACGCGCAGGAAAATTCATTATAGTAGAAGTCGGACAGCTCCAAATAGCAGCCCCCATTGCTAACAAATAATAACGTTTAAACCATTCACCCATACTAAGCTGATCCAAGCACTCACCAAGCGTAATATCAGCATCTTTTTCTATATATGCTAAAGCCTGCTTATTAAACTTCAACACATCCGCAAGCATACCGTAATAACGTGGCCGAATAATATTTTTAGATTGTGCAAACAAACCGTTCGATGAATATTCAAGCCAGCCATCTCCAACACTCACACCAAAAGACATATCACTTTTATGATAAGGAACTTCAAGCGCGTCAAAAAGACCAAATAAATTTGGGTAATTCCAATTATTAAAGACAATAAATCCCGTATCAACAGGGACGCTATGATCGCCTAAATCAACGTTAATTGTACGGCTGTGCCCACCCGCATAATTATTCTTTTCGTATAAAGTAATGTTATGCTGCTCTTTTAACAAAAAAGCTGCACCTAATCCGGATATTCCAGATCCAATAATAGCAATTCTCATGATATATAGTATGTGATAGTGCAGCTAAACTGTCTATGAACCAAGACTTAAAATTTTGTAATAATTCTGAAGCCAGGTTTCAGGTTTTCTGCACTCACCTTACCTCCATGAAGCTCTACAACAGCCTTAACTAGACTTAACCCAAGCCCAGTCCCACTGGAACTTCGGCTTTTTTCACCACGGTAAAAGCGCTTAAAAATATTTCCAATTTCATTTGGATCAACACCATGGCCACTATCATCCACATTGACTTCAATATTGCCTTTATGCTTAGTAGCCTTAAGTGTAATCTGACCATGTTGCGGCGCAAATTTAAGAGCATTATCCAGCAAATTTGCATAAACTTGGAACAGCAGATCACGATCACCATAAAAAGGTAAATTTTCAAAATCTTTAATAATTTCAATATTTTTTTCTTCAGCAAGTGGTTCGTAAAATGAGCATACATCTTCAAGAATTACATTAAGATTAAGCTTCTCGAACTGACTTTTTTGTTTTTCAGATTCAATTCTAGATATACGAAGTAAGGCATTAAAAGTACCAAGTATGTGATCCGCCTCTGACAAAAGCTCATCACGTTTTTCGCCATCCAAGCTCTCTATGTGCCCACGCATACGCGTCAAAGGCGTACGCAAATCATGAGCTATATTATCAGAGACTTGCCGTACGCCATGCATCAAATCTTCCACACGGTCTAAGAGCATATTCAATACCGCCCCCATATTACTTAAATCATCCCAGCGCGACCCTACATCAATTCGCCGAGATAAGTCTCCAGTGTTGATTATATCACGTGCTGTATCAGCTATTTTATTTGTACCACTAACAACAAAAACACTAATCAGATAACTAAAGAAAACAACGATCATCACAAAACCAACACTGCACCACCCCAGAAACTGCATGAAATGAAAAGATTCACGTATTTCAGAAATATCTGTTGCAACTAAAACCTTACGGCCATCATCCAAATTATATGTATGGCCAGCAAATGTACGCTTTTGATCATCTGATTCAAAAACAATAAAACCCTTTGCTAAATATAAAGATTGCCTTTTAACGCCCTCAGGTAAACTCTCTTTATCTGACAAGATATATATAGGATGTCTATCATCACGACTTCTATCTATACCTATCGCCTCGATCAAGCGTACACGTGTATCCAGAACCTCTTTAGTGCTATGTTCAAAATGGCCGCTGGTAAAGTAATTAATAAAAAAACCAAAACTAAGCGCAGCCATACCGCACAAAATTGTAAATATAACCGCCATTACAAAGCTAGAGCTATTAATATATCGTCGTGCTTCATCAGAGCGTGGAGACTGAGAATTACTCATCAATTATATACCCGGCGCCGCGAACAGTCCTGACGATTTTACTATCAAAACCCTTCTCAATTTTACCTCTTAAGCGGCTTACATGAACATCTATAACATTTGTTTGCGGGTCAAAATGATAGTCCCATACATGCTCCAAAAGCATGGTTCGTGTTACAAGTCGCCCCTTATTTCGCAGCATATACTCTAAAAGTTTAAACTCTCTCGCTTGAAGCTCAATTTCCCTATCGCCTCGAATAACCTTGCGCGACAATAAATCCAGCTCTAAATCACCCGCTTTTAATCGTGTCTCTTGAACTCCTTGCACATGATCTTGCCTGCGAAATAAGACCTCAACACGCGCGAGTAGCTCTGCAAAAGCGAAAGGCTTAACTAGATAATCATCCCCGCCGCTCCTAAGACCTTTCACCCGGTCATCAACTTCACCTAATGCACTTAATATTAGAACAGGCGTCGTTTTTCCTGTCCCTCTAATCGTTTTAATTATCGTTAATCCATCAAGTTCCGGCAGCATACGATCAACAATCATAAGATCGTAATCCTCAGTTGTCGCAAGAAAGAGTCCATTCTTACCATCAAAGGCAGTATCAATGGTATAGCCCGCCTCTTTCATTCCTTTCGAAATAAAAGCAGAGACTTCTGGATCATCTTCTATGAGTAACAAGCGCATAATTTATAGATACCTGAAGTTATAGAAGTTGAACACTTAAATTATTTTCATGTCTTAAATAAAACCATAACATCGATAGATAAACTCTAGCGAAATATTTATCTTAATCGTCTAGCTAGCGGAAAATAGATAAACCTCGGAAGCATTCGAATGATTTTCATTAAGAAAGTAAAGCGCTTTGGGAAATGAATCTCGAAAACAGATTTTCTCAACATATCATTTGCGATGACGCTGGCAGCTTCCTCAGCTTCAATCATCATAGGCATAAAAAAATCATTTTTATCTGTTAATGGCGTACGTACAAATCCTGGGTTTATGACCTTCACATCAATATTCTGTGGCGATAAATCAAGACGCAAACTTTCTGCTAAATTTATAAGCGCCGCTTTTGTAGCACAATAAGGCTGCCCAGTAGGAAGTCCTCTATACCCTGCAACAGATGCACAAATCACATACTGTCCAGATCCTTGATTTAAAAATGCCCCTTGAACCGCATAGAGCATATTATAGGCACCAATAAAATTAACGCGAATCATGTTATGAATAAAAGATAGAGGTTTTTGTGATCCATCATGCGCAGAATAAAGAGCAGCCATAAAAATCGCGCTATCCAATTTAGGAAATTTCTGTTCAATAGTATTGGCCACTTTTTCAAGAGACTCGAAACACCCGGCATCTGCGCCAATAGCAATATGCCCATCGCCATCCAGTTCGTTCAAAAGCATATCAAGTTTATCCTGACTACGCGCGGACACACATAAAACTGCCCCCCTTTTAGCAAGATCAATTGCCAAAGCACGACCGATACCGCTACTGGCCCCTAATATCCAAATATATTGCCCTGCGTATTTTTTATCCATTACAGACCAGCCCATATATCTTCATGCTCATAACCACCATTAAGAATAACAATATCATGATTAGTCAGCCCTAACACCTTTGCATCTGCCGTAAATTTTTGAGCCAGACTACATGGCAAAATATTATCTGCATCGCTACAAATATGTGTGAATGAAACATGCTTTGTTTTCTTCAAAAGAACATCATTCTCAAAAGGTAGATAAAATGCTGAGCTATCATGAAAATCATTCCAACTCTCAGGATCCATTAACCCTGCTACACTTGTAACATTGGATATGTCATCTCTTAGTGCTGAAAGAACGAACGCAATATATGCACCGCCTGAAAATCCCAAAATAGAAAAGTTCTTTACACCATATCTAAGCTTAAGCTGGTCAAGTGCCTGCATATAGCTCTCAAGCACTTCAGGACTATAGCGTAATACCGACCAATAATGAGGCGTACATTTTTGATCATTTAAGTACTGGCATGGACGGGCTAAATAAAAATAGGGAAGAGGCTTCCTCAATTTCATCTGACGCGCAATGAACAAACCAGTAGGCTCAAGAGGAGTTGGATTATCAGAGAGTGTATATCGATTGCGCCACGCCAGACCATCACCCTCAATAATCAGATTCATTTCTTCAATAGGATTAAAAATATCAGGCCGCGCCAAATAGAGTTTAAACTGATTTGTAGTAAGAACTTCAGCTTGAAGACCTTGCGCCGTAAGCTCACTTTCCAAAGCATCATAGCGGCTTGAAATATGAACAGAAGTACACGCAGTTAAAAAAATCAAACACAAAAGAAAGAAAGCCTGGCTTAGCCAGGCTTTCTCATATTCTTTAATCAAACTCTGGCTTAGCCTAGAATTCAACGCGTAGACCACCTGATACTGTGTACTCATCATAGTCATCACGGAACTCAACAGTGTAAGCTTCTAAGCCAGCTGTAACGTTGTGACCTAGGTTGAAATCAACACCAGCACCGAACTTAGCTGCGAAATCTTCATCATCAAGTGATGAACGAGATTGACCAGCTGCTACTGGAGCTTCGTCTTTAGCGAAGTCATATGAAACACCAACAAGTGCATATGGCTCAACCATGTCGAATACATAACCAATCTTAGCATCTAGAGCAACCTGACCGAAGTCATTATCTTGGTCTGAGTTAGCAACTGTAGAACCATCTGAAACAACTTCTGTGAAACCATCTTTTTCTTCAGTTGCGAAGAATACAGATGCATTACCACGGATGCGCCAGTTCTCATCATACATGTGCTCACCACCAACAGCTGCGTTAACGAAGTAACGGTCAGCATCTGTGTTACCTGTGATTTGAGCGCCTGTTAGAGGGTCATAACGTAAAGTGTCATACTCAACATCTGAATAACCAAGTGTAAGACTTGCTGTTACATTAGGAGCAATTTCACCACCGATATATGGTGCAATTGTGTAACCATCACCTTCAAGGCTACCTTCTAGTGAACCAAAGCCATTGTACTCTGTATCAATGTCTAGGTCTTCATAACCTACAGAAAGACCAACAACAACTTTTGGAGTAACGCGGTAGTCAACACCAGCCATAGCTGAGAAAACATCACCGTCAAATGCTGTTGAAACATTTTCATCTTCAATGTTGCTCCATGAGCCGCTTACCCAAGCGCCGATTGGAGACGCACTTTGACCAGCTGACTGACCAGTTGAAGCAGAAAAACCATTTGCAGCAACATTAACACCACCAGTTCCACCAAGAGCAGTAGAAACACGGCTTGAAACAAGTTTAGCAGCCGCTGTAGAAGCTGTTGCTAGAACTGCGTTTGATGTTGTAACTGTTGAAGCTTGTGTATTTGTACCAGCACATGTGCTGTATGTTCCATATGATGAACCATACTTAGTATCACTACATGAATATGGATTCGACGCTTGTGCATCTGAAGCTGAAAAGCCAGATACCGCAACTGCTGCACCAATCACAGCAAATTTTAGATATTTAATCACTTGATAAATTCCCCTAATTTCGAGTTGTATAGATAAGAAACGTATAACGCGATGAAATTACAACCTATCACGATGAAGTCGTCAACTCTGGCAGCACAGTAAGTGATAAAAAAAACCAACTGTTGCATTTTTAACACAGTAACAACATAAGAAAAAATACGATATAGGTATCATTATGATTAAAAACCTTGGAATATCACTACTCTTTGCATCAACAATTACATCACTGTGTATTTTTGCATTCTCCCTTCCAGGCTTAGGTTCAGGACTATGGCGGCAATCGGAAACGCCTGCCGCAATGCTTCACCTCTGCGGCGCAATAAGCGCCTTAGGCATTATTATTCTGGGCATCAAATACAAAAATTTAACCCGTGCATGTTCCCAAAACCCTATTGTATTCTTTCCAGCCATTATAGGCGTACTCTCCTTAATTCAAACGCCTTTATACGATTTACCGCTACGAAATATATTAGGTACTGTTCGTACTGGTGAAGGTGTGGCTTGGTGGTTTGACATTGCAGCTCTTTCATCTGCCTTCCTCATATTATGGCGACTTAATTTATACAAAAAAATACTTATTATTACGGCAATAAGCATAACAATATTATGCTTTGGACTTACTCTAAGCTTCAAAACTTTAGATCATCAATACACCCCATACCATTTCCCTGATTACCTCGCTTTCTTAGCACTAACATCTGCGCCCATTTTACTTACGGTCTTAAAGAAACACCTAAGCTCAAATTTATCTGTCATCATTATTTATCTTGGATTACTCGGCAGTATCTATGCCACAGAAAATCAAGCTATGATCGTCTACGCATTGTTAATGCCGTTATATTTACTTATTATAAATAACCTTAGCTTTATCAAAGGCCGCCATAAGCTACAGCTAAAATGGCTAGCACTTATATCCATCATCCCTACTGTTATTGTATTAATGCTTTTAACTGCGCACTTTGGTGGCACTGAGGGTTTTTATAGTTACAGTGAATCTGGAATATTTAGAACTATAGCCTCAAGAGCATTTCTAATAACCACAAGCATTTCGCCAATACTTGAAACGCCTTACATAAGTCTAATTGGAACAGGCTGGGGTACATACCTTGAGCACACCGCCTTAAACCTTCCTTTTGAATGGATTGAGCTTACAGATTATTCAGGACGTCAATGGGATGGCCTTAAAGATGACCATTTCCATAGCCATAACATGTATATAGAGACATTCAGTTCGATTGGTATCCTCGGTGCCTTAGCACTCATTCTATATACTTTCGCCATTCTTAAAAGCGCAGCAAGTAAGAAAAAAGATGAAAGCTTTTTACTCGCTTCAGGGTTTGCTGTTTGGGCCTCACTTTGGTTTATGTTCCCCATGCACGCCGCATTTTTAGCATTCGCCGCTGCCAGCACATCTAAACTTTCAAATAAAGGTAAGCACAGCTTCACAAAGATTAAGCTACTAACAACATTCATTTTATCAGTATGCTTTGTAACTTCACTATCAGCCGCATATATCACACAAAGCACAGCGTTAATGACCAATGATTATGAAGCGGTCCCACTTCAAATCACAGAAGGTTTTGAAGAAGGAAATCTCTGCATATTATCATATAACGATTACGGTGCCGGCGGGATTCAGCTAACACGCATGCTTTTGAATAGAGCACGTTATTTAGGCCTAATAGTCAATGAAGACCTACAAAAGCTACAGGACATTCAGATCACTGACGATGAAAAGTCACCAGAAAACATAAGAAGTTTTATAGAAGAAATTAACGGCCTATATTGTGAAACAACTTTGTATACAAAAACACATCATCATAGCGTACAAGCCGAGCTAGCACCGCTTATGATCAGAAGTGAAATGTTACTAGGCCTCGCCTCATATATGAATCAAGCCGAAAAGGAATATTACAAGAAAGATTGGGAACAAGATCTCTACAGCTGGCTGGAAACAGCTCCAAAACGTACAGACCAAGCCATCGCATATTTCCTCTACAATATTATTGAGCAAAGAGAAGATCAATCAAAAGCTATGATCAAGCATATTTTAAGGCTAAACCCTAACGATCCTGTAGGCCTATGGTTTAAAGGATTATCATTGTTAAATGATCCTTCAAAAACAGAACAAGGCATAAATGCATTAAAACGAGCACTTGATAACGGAATAGAAAGGCTCATGCCAATAGAAGAAGAACTACTTAAAATGCTTAAGGGTTAACAACATCAAGAACAATATTGAAACGTACACCAATAGCTTCACCTGTAAAACCAATGATGTTTTCAGCGTATATATCACCCATATGAGCATCAATAATCTGCTTGCAAATCGAAAGCCCTAAACCAGAGTTTTGACCATATTCCTCATGCTCTGGACGCTCAGAATAAAATCTTTCGAAAATAGTTTCTTCTTTACCTTTAGGAATAGGTGGCCCCATATTTTCGATTGATATAAAGACTTTATTTTTTCGTTTCTCGACACTAATCAAAATCGTACTGCCCTTAGGTGCAAAAGAAAGTGCATTTGAGATTATATTCTCAAAAACCTGCATAAGGTGCCCCTCAACGCCTTCAATAAATACGGTGCCGTTCAGATCACTTTCTAGAGCAATCTGCACCCCCTGACTCTCAGTACGGTAAGCCCACCCATCAACCTTAGAAACATCTTTTTGGTTAAGCAGCATATCAAACATTAGCAAAACATTTTTCAATGTAACTCTAAGATCAAGAGTCTTAAATGATTGTCGTGCAATTTCTGTATCAAGCCTTGAGGAACGAGAGATATCGGTAATCAAACGATCCAAGCGATTAATATCATGTTCAATAATCCCCATGAGCTTCTCTTTGTCTTCTTCCGCTTTAACAACAGACAGCGTCTCCACAGCACTCCGTAAAGATGTTAACGGGTTTTTCAGCTCATGCGACACATCCGCAGCAAACCTCTCGATAGCATCCATCTTTTCTGAAAGTGTCATCGTCATGTCACGCAACACAACAGACAGATCACCAATTTCATCCATACGCATACTAAAGTCAGGGATATCCTCAGCGCGCCCCTGACCTTTTCTTAAATTCTCCGCAGCTTTTGCCAGTTTTTTTAGAGGTCTTGAAATGGCCCCAGAAAGATAGATAGACAAGATAATCGTCAAAATGCAGGTAACACCAAAAACCGACAACATACTGGACCAGACCTCGTTCAAGTCTTGATCTATATTTTGCCCTTCCCATGTCATAAGTAAAACAGCTTCTACTTCCCCATCCCAAACGAGCGGAACCGAAGCCGTAAGGAAAACACGGCTATAACGTCCACGCCATGCATTCAAGATCACTTCACCCTCAAAACTATCCATAACCCCTGGATAAGAAGCGGCATACTCTGTCAAATTTTCAGGATAAGATGGTAGCTCTTTTCTATCTGGCAACCAAGAAAGCGCGAACTGAAGTAAAGACTTCAAAACCTCAACACTTTGAAGACGGTTTCGAAAAATCAAATCATCTTCTACTGCATTACGGGTATTAACCAGTAATTCATGAGAGCTATCAAAAACATAGAGCTGCTTAGCCGGGTCAAGATTGACTTGCTTTAAAATGCCCCTGACCTGCTCTTCCTTGTAAACACCATTCTGGTCTCTAAATTCACTTTCCATCAAAATAATGGAAACAAGCTCCACTTCACGCTGAAAAGTGTTAAGCCGCGCCTCTACCAGATTGTTATGATACTGGCCTAAGAAGAAAACACCGATAGCCAAAACAATCAAAGCGACAACATTAACCGCCATGATCCGAAGCGTTAGCAATGTAATACGGCGTTCACTTCCGCCCCAAAAAATATCTAATAGTCGGTTAAGGTCCCAAACGGAGCTTGAGGGACGTTCATCTTTCGAAGCAGAATTATCCAATTTCTTTGTACTTATATCCAACTCCGTAGAGCGTTTCGATGTGGTCGAATTCTGGGTCAATTTTTTTAAACTTTTTTCGAACGCGTTTTATATGTGAATCTATTGTCCTATCATCAACATAAATATTCTCACCATATGCTGTATCAATCAACTGATCTCTATTTTTTACATGCCCTGGTCTTTCAGCGAGAGCTTTCAATAATAAATATTCAGTCACTGTCATATTAAGCGGCTCACCTTTCCAACTACATAAATGACGTGCATCATCAAGCGTTAGGTCACCACGAATAATCACCTCATCCTTTTTATCTGCCCCTACACCATCACGCGCATTTAATGCTTCTTGTCGACGAAGTAACGAACGAATCCGCTCAATTAACAAACGCTGAGAAAAAGGCTTGGTAATATAATCATCCGCTCCCATACGGAGACCTAAAACCTCATCAACCTCATCATCTTTTGAAGTTAAGAAAATAACTGGCAAATGTGAGCTCTCACGTAATTTTTCCAAAAGCTCAAGCCCATCCATACGCGGCATTTTAATATCTAAAACAGCTAGATCAGGCGGAGAACCCGTAATTCCCTCATATCCCGCAAGACCATCATTATAAGAGACAACATCATACCCTTCCGCTTCCAGGGCCATAGACACGGATGTGATAATATTTCGGTCATCATCAACCAATGCAATCTTATAAGACATAACAGCGTACCCCACATATTAAATATAATATCATTTTCAATATTATGCGATTTGTGAGGCAAGATAAAGAGAGCCACATATCAAAATACGTAAATTATTATCATTTTGATTATGTAATACTGTATTGACTGAATTAAATTCCCTAAAATCAACATGCGGGTATTGAGACAGTAAATCTTTAAGGTTATCGGCTTTCAAGCAAACGCCTACAGCATCAATAGGTACAAGCGACAAAGAGGAGGCGTACGGCAATAAATTTTCTAAAAAAGCGAACACATCTTTATCAGCCTTCATCCCTACAATAAGGCTTAACGGCTTATCATCTTGCCTAGCCCATATTTTAATCTGCTCCCTAAGAGCCATAGCAGCACTGTCATTATGGCCTCCATCATACCAAATCTCTGGTTCAGCAGAAATTTTTTCTAACCGTGCTGGCCAATAAACTCTCCCAAGGCCTTGAGCAATCCTATCTGGATCAAAAATATTCAGCAATTTTAGAGCACATAGCGCAGCCCCAGCATTATCTATTTGATGAGCTCCAACCATAGAGAATTCAGGAAACACAAAATTTTCATCTTCAATAGAAAAGCTTACCCCCTCGGCTACCTTCTCAACGCTCCAATCCCGCCCATAGACATAGAGCCGAACATCGAGTTCTTTCGCACGCTTCTCAAATACAGGCAATACAGCATCCATATCCATTTGCGGCGCAATTATACACGGAACACCCGGCTTCATAATACCCGCCTTTTCTAGAGCTATCTG
>CENJ01059556.1_pt1 | contig 11199 bp, 5 predicted proteins | sample 356161 | NCBI WGS metagenome assembly CENJ01 (sample SAMEA2619531, study PRJEB7988) | marine metagenome | biome: marine biome (ENVO:00000447); feature: surface water layer (ENVO:00002042); material: "saline water (ENVO:00002010), including plankton (ENVO:xxxxxxxx)" | depth 5 m
GCCACCAATGCCTGCAAATAGATCAACAAATTTTATCTGCATAATATGTTGATAATAATAAATTATTTTTTTAGGATGTTAAAGGGGGAAATTAATGTTTCCAAATCTTAAAGAGATTAAAGAGGCAGAAAAAGAAATAGCGAAAGGATTTAGACTTTTTGGTAAATATCCTCAACCAAGAAATCAATTTTTGCGTCAGTTTTCAAATTTACTTAATAAAGTATCAACTCTTAAAAAAGTACCATATTCATTGTTTAAGGATTGGGTATGGATAGTATCTCAAGCTAGAATTGCTTATAATAATGAAAATAGTGATATTAAAAAAATTGTTTTTTCCTCTTATTTTTATCTTGAATCTTTATTAAATAAAGATCTCAAAAATAAAGAATTTGAAAAGTTTTTTGTTTGGTTTACATATGATGTTGTTTTCAAATTGAGATCATTTTTAGGTTTACAAAGTCGCAGTTATTTTTTGAGTAAAGATGAACAATCAATCATACTTAGAAAGTTAAATGAATATAAGGAAACTGATAAAGATCAGGCAATTAATTTAATTGAGCGAAATCTAGAAAGTTCAAAAGAAACTTTTAGAGGTATAAAAAGCGAATCTTTTTTGTTAGGAATTTTTAAAGACATAGATTTTATTAAGCAATTTATTAATGATGATGATGATAATGGAGTTACTTCAAGAGCATGTTTAATTTACCTTATTGAAACTGATGACGCTATTCCAGATGACCTTGGCTATGCTGGAATCGTTGATGATTTATTTGTAATTGAAAGTAGCTTAAAAGAACTTGATCAAAATGAAACCTGGGGGGGATTATTAGAAAAATTCAAAATCAAATATCCGTTTATTGATGAAATAATTTATTATGAAAAAGAGTCTATTGGAAGAAAGCTACCAGATTTTATGAAATTAGTTTGTGGTATTTCACTTGATGATGACTTATACAAAAGAAAATGTTTCATAACACCTGACTGTGGCTCTCTTGCACTAATAATTTCTTTTTTAACATCATTGAAAAAATTTTCAAAAACACAAAAAGATCTCAAACAAAAAGATATTATTAGTAATTTTAAAGAAAATACAGCCTTGTCTTTTAAAATTGATGAAAAAAAAATAATAAAATGTTTGTTGGAAAGTATAGATTATGACGAAAAATTAGTAAAATTAGTTTTTGCTGATAATGCTAAAATTAGTACAAGATTTGATTGTTTAGAGTTTGCTATTCCTAGTAAAAAGCAACATTCAAAATTATCAAAACCAAAATCTTTTACAGAGTGGTATAATGGCATTTCTCCAGAAATTAATCCTTTGCATTTCTGGATTAATGCCTCTGCGATGAATAAGCTGGAAATAGCTGACACGTATATATTAACAACAAGATCAAAGTTTGAAGTGGAAGCTAGGAAAATTCTACCTATGAATTCTCGTATATCAGATCTTGTTGGTGTAAATTGGATTTCGGTTGATAATAATGAATTTATTTTTAGTAAGCTTAATAGTAGTCCTAATATTATTGCTACTCATGATGAAATAATTTTAAGAAATATAATGATTGAAAACCAAAACCCAAAAAATTTAATTATTGATGGCGGGGTAAAAACTTTAAAAATTTTAGATGAGATTGATAACAATATTTTTAACGCTCCTCTTAATATAACTATTTTAATAAATGAATCAGAATCAACGAAATCTCTTTTAAATAAATTAAAAAGTAAAAATTTTTCTATTATTCCTGTTAGTTCAAACAGTATTCAAATTAGGCAGGATGACTTAAATATTAAGAGTACAGGTCCTATTTCTAGCAGTCTAATTAGATCAAACAATCAAAATAAAATACAAATTTTTAGACATGAAATCATTTTTGAAACATTAAGTGATATAAAAGAAATATTAGATAATATAAAACCAAACGAAACTAATAATCCTTTAGGCTTGATTGAACAAATAGAGAGTTTTCTATATGAACTTTCTTGTTATCCACTAGGGTTTCCTGAAGAAGTTAAGAACTCTTTGAATATTAAAAAGGAATCTATCATTGAGTCATTAATTTTGAGATCTGGCACTTGGTATAATATGCTGGCGGAAACATTCAAAAATATAAATTTAGAAGAAGATCACCCCAAAAAAAAACTAGTGTTAGATTTAGTTAAAAATCAGACTGAGACTTTTTTTATGTTGTGTCCATCTCAGGTTATTAAAAATAATCATGAAGAAAATTTTTCGACATATTCTAATCTTTTATTTATTACGCGTAGCGATATAATTAAGTATACAAATATTTCAAATCTGATAATTACATCAGCAAGACATTTTAAATGGTATGATAATCTAAAAATATCTGGTGCTGCTGAAAATATATATTTATTTTATTATGACTTTGAAAATCAAAGTGATTTAAAAAAAGATAAATATAAGTCAAGTCAAAGAAAATATTTAGAAATTGTTTCTTCTAAAGTTTTAAAAAATATAAATGAAAATAAAAAGATTGATGAAGAAGAGGATTCTATCGATGAGATTATAACTGAAGATGAAAGTATTTTTAATGATGATGAGTTTGAATCATTAAGTTCTGAGTATTTAAATAATATTTTCGAATCTAGAAATTTAAATAATAATTCTGAAAGAGAAATTTTAGCACAAGTAAATGCGATAATTTTTGATGATTTTAAAAGCTTTTGCTTAATTCCCTCAGATGCTAAAAACATTTGTATTAAAAATATTTCAACTAAATCTGTAAATGAAGTCAATACTGATGAATTAGAAAAAAACGACTTCCTTATTTTTCCTGAAAAGGGAAACCAAGATATAGTTGAATCATTACATAGAGAGTACATAGAAGATTATGATACTGTCAGAAATTTATCTAGTCTATGGAAAACAGCTTTAAAAAATTATTATGATAATAATGGTTCTAACCTTGAGTTTTTAAGAAAAAAGCTATCTGAGCAAAATATAGACCGGCATCCCGTTACAATAAATTATTGGTTAAACCATCCAAATACCATTGCACCCAGAGGATGGAAAGTAAATAATCTTATTGGTGCAATATCATTACTGACCAATGATTCTGATTTGATTGACAACTTAGAAAATTGTTTAGAATCAATAAATAAAATTTATAAAGCAAGAATGTTAGCTTCTGATGAAATTATTAATAAACTTAACAATCTTGTTAACGAAAATAGAATTAATTTAATTACATCTGGAATAATTGATGTTCCCATGAAATGGGGTGTAGCAAAATTTAAAACTATGGGCGTGTACAAAAATATGCCAATTAAATCAAGGATCACTCATAACTTAACCTATGTAATTCAACCATTAGAAAATTTAAACAAAAATTAAAATAATCATATGACTATAATGATGCCACCAAAATACCCTAACTCAGATAGCCAAAATCAATGGGAAAAAATGTTTTTTGAAACAATAAGGGATTCATTGGATGATGACGTTTTTTGTTTAAGTGAATTTGTTTTAATGGGTCATAAATTTAAAAAATATGGAAAGCCGGATTACGTAATAGTTTCAAAAAGAGGAGTTTTTGTTATTGAACTTAAAGGAGGGCCAGAGCCAATAGAATATGTCAACAATACGTTTTATTATAAATATAAAGGAAATCAACCACAGGAAGGACCATTTGAACAAGCTAGAGCTAATGCAAACGCATTATATGATTATTTTGAACAAAAGAATCTAAGATTACCTAAAAAAATACTTTTTCAATATGGTGTTGCTCTTCCTCAAATGAACTGGAATATTGAAAGTCCTCAATGGGATCAACAACAGATTTTTGATTCAAAATGTAAAGATTTTACTTCTTATTTTAAAACTTTAGAGGATTATTGGCACAAACATCTTTTTAAAAAAAAACAAAGAAATTTTTATGATCAAATACCCAAGGATATTGTCTTTGAAATTGTAAAGACCTTAGCTCCAAATTTCATTCCTCCAAAAAAATTCCCATTGGATATAAGCTCTTCAGATAGAGAGCTAATGAAATATAGTAATGAGCAGAATGCCATCCTTGAACATGCACTCGATAATCCTAGAATTTTAGTTTCTGGGGAAGCTGGTACTGGTAAAACACTTATGGCAATTAAAGTCTGCAATACTCTTGCAGAAGAAAAAAGAATATTACTATTGTGTTATAATAAAAATTTAGTGGGTTTTCTAAAAAAGGAAATTAATGAAAAAGTTGATATCTTTAATATTCATGCTTTTATTTCAAATATGGCAAAATTATCAGATGATAAATTAGACTTCTACTCCCATGAGTATAAAGAAAAAGCTAGAAAAATTGTTTTGAAAAATATTGAGGAGAAAAAATTTATACCCTATGACACGCTTATAATTGATGAAGGGCAAGATTTTATGGATATTGAATTCTATATGATCATTGAAAAACTTCTTAAAGGCTCATTAAGTTCTGGTAATTGGATTATATTTTATGACCATCACTATCAAGCTAGATTATTTGGAAATGAAGAAATAGAGGACGTAAAGCAAAGCTTATTAAAAGAGGGTTGCACACGATATAACTTGAATAAAAATTTCAGAAACCCATTCAGACTAGTCAATCGAATTAACGAAATATTTAAAGGTAAAGTTGAACCTGTAAGAAGAGAAAAGAAAGAAAATTTAATTTTTGTGACTTGTGATGAAATTAATAATTTTAAAACAATAATAGAATTTATAAACTTTTGTGTAAAAAATGGTGCTGAAAATAATCAAATGACGATTCTTGTTGGATGCAATATTAAAAAATCAAATTTTTATAAAAACTCATTTAAATCAAATAGCCAGTTGGTAACAAAGGGTGATAAATTTTTTTATCAGATCAAATCAGAAAATAGCCAAAATATTGATGTAGAAATTCAATCAGTATACACTTATAAAGGGCTTGAAAATTATATAATTTTTTTTGATTTAACTGATTTTCCGGGTTTAGAGGATTTTTATATTGCTATGACAAGATGTAAAACTAAAATTTATGTCCTTTTGACTAAGACTCAAAAAATAATACTATCAAATATTATGAAGGATATTAAAATGTCAAATGATGACTTCTATGGATTAAATATTAAAGAAAATGAAATTAATAAATATAAAGATTGGTATTATAAAATGACAAATATTATTGATTATGAATGAAATTCCTACCACAGAAATTAGGAATAATTTAATTCAAAGTGTGATTAGAGAAACATTTGGTCCTACTAATGATTTGTCTGAGGAGAATCAAAATGAATATTTAAGCTCAAATCTCTCTCCATTAGATAAGTATATTACAGGTGTACTATTTCCTCAAAATCAAAAACAGATCGATGATAATACAACATTTGATTTAAATGACGAATCAGTTCTAAATGAATTTGATGAAGATGAGTTAGAGGACACATCTTTTGAGTTGTCTGGTGAACAAACAAAAAAAAAAAATATTGGATTTCAAGGAGATTTACATAATGAAGAATCTATAACTCATTTAACTAATAAATTTAAACAAAGTTCGATGGGATTTAGCTTCAGGTTGCAAAAATTAATAGAAATAAAATATAAAGTCAGTTTTGCTAAATACAGTAAAAATAACGATGATAATAATCCTGGTAAATTTAATTACAAAAGAGATCCTTTCAGTTATGAAGATGTGGTTGATTTAGAAAAAACCAATAAAATTGAGATTCTTGAAAATGAATTAGAACTATCTTTTAAAATATTTAAGAATAGAGATGATACCTTTTTAATTTCAGCTTATTTAGTTAATAAAAATACCAAAAAGTTTGATCCCAATAACCCAAAATCCTCTAAAATTATAGTTAATGATTGTTTGTTCCAAGTGTACTTAGAATTATCAGTGAACAATGAAAACACTTTCTTACAAGTTGATTATCTAACCAGTCAATTAAATGATGAAGAAATTAAAGAACAAGAATTACTCTATAGAAATAAAAAGAGATTTTCTTATGGTCACGGTTGTGCAACAGATTGGGAAGAAAATTACAAAGATAAAAATAGGGTAAGTTGTAACAAAATTTTTTCATCATTTATTCCTTGTTATGAAATTAAACCTGTTGAAGGAAGAATAAATCAATTTCTTGATAAAAATAAAGAATTTAAATTCTCAATGGAATATTTATCATCTTCAAAAATTACTCAAAGTGATGTAATAAAATTACTTAATTCATTAAAAGAAGATTATTTACATTGGATTAATTCCTTAAAAGATGAATTAAAAATAATTGACAAAAATTATAAAATAGCTGCTGAAAAAAACATTCAAAAGTGTGAAGAATCACTTAAAAGAATCAGTAAAGGAATAAGTATACTTGAAAGTGACTCTGATGCTTTTAATGCCTTTAAAATTTCTAATAGAGCAATGCTTATTCAACAGGTTCACTCATCTTTTATAAATAAGTCAGAATCGAAAGACAATTATGATCTAAATAATAAAACAGTTGATAAAAAGGTAGATGATTATAAATCTGATGAAAAAATTGGAAATTGGCGTCCATTCCAAATAGCTTTCTTTTTGATGAATATTGAATCAATTGTTGATGAAGAGTCTGATGACAGAGATTTGGTAGATTTACTTTGGTTTCCAACTGGTGGTGGTAAAACTGAAGCTTACTTGGGCATTGCTGCTTTTACAATAGCCTTAAGACGTATAAAAAATTCAAAAAATATTGGAACAACTATCTTCATGAGATACACACTAAGACTTTTAACAAGTGATCAATTCATTAGAATAAGCTCGATGATTTTAGCATTAGAAAAAATAAGAGTTGAAAGATTTCTTAATATTGATCTTGGTGATGAAATTTCATCAGGCTTATGGGTTGGTAAATCATTAACTCCTAATAGAAACCAAGAGGCAATGTCTGAGTATAAACAATTTAGTAATACACAAGACAGAAGACAAAAATGGATTAAAGAAAAAAATAAGAATAATGTTTATGATTTTAAAGCAAAATCTTTTTCATCAAACTTAGGATTAGATTTATGCCCATCATGTGGAAGTGATCTTGATGTCCTCACTGAAAAAAATAAAGTTAATCAAAAAACACTAAAAATGAAGTGTTCGAACATCGAATGTTGCTGGAGTAAAAAATATTTGCCTATATACACAATTGATGATGAAATTTACTTGAACTATCCAACATTCATTGTTTCAACAGTCGATAAATTTGCCCAGTTATCATGGCATGCTGTAGATGATAATACAAGTAAGATCAAAAGTGCAAATTTATTTGCAATTGAAAATGAATGGGACCCTCCATCATTAATTATTCAAGATGAACTCCATTTGATTTCGCATCAACTGGGATCGGTATTTGCAGGATTTGAAATCATCATTGACCTTATGTGTCAAAGAAAAGATATAAAACCCAAAATTATTGCTTCGACGGCAACCATTAAAGGTTTTAAAAAACAATGCAAAACTTTGTTTGATAGAGACTCTCAAACCTTTCCTTGTCAGGGTTTAGATGCTGGTGATTCATATTTTGCTAATGAAAATAGAAATAGAGATGGAAGAAAATACATTGGTATGATGACAAGTTCAAGTTCATATACTGCGGGACAAAGAGATATTGTGGCTTCTTTAATTCAACTTTTAATGCCTTTTGAAACAAAACCTTTGAAGGAAAATATTTCACAAAGTTCGTTTAATGATCAATTTCCTCAATTTAAAAATATAAGCAAATATGCGACTCTAGTTTGGTACTTCAATAGTACTAGAGAGTTAGGTCAGGCACAAACTCTTGTAACACAAGATATTGTTGAACAAAGTAAAAAACTTAAAGTTAGGTATAATAAGGATTTTAAATTCTGGAGATTATATAATTTTGACAATATTAAAGAATTATCTTCAAATTCAGACAAAGAAGAGATAATAAAAATTTTAAAAAAACTTAAAATTGATGATTGGAAGCAAGATGATTTTAACAGAATAGATATGCTGTTAACAACTTGTATGATATCAGTAGGTGTTGATATAGGTCGTTTAGGTTTAATGTTAATTAATGGGCAACCAAAAAACACCTCAGAATACATTCAAGCATCAAGTAGAGTTGGCAGACAACATCCTGGAATTGTCTTTACATCCTATAATTCAAGTAAAAGTAGAGATCGTTCACATTACGAGGATTTTAAGGGATATCATCAATCGATTTATAAATATGTTGAGGATACAAGTTCTACCCCATTCACACTTCAAGCTAGAGAAAGAACATTAAGAAGCACAATTGTTTCAATTGCCAAATTATTATGTAATTTTAAAGAACCTGACGATATCAATAAGAAAGAAAAATTTAATAAATTAAAACATTACATCGATCAAATTCTTGAAAGAATAAAAAGAATTGACAAGGAAGAGTATGAGGAATCAAAAAAAGATTTAAATGAATGGATTGATGATTGGAAAACTGGAAAATCAAATAGATTTGGAACTCAGAATAATAGAAGTTTGAGTACAAAGACACTTTGTTATTCTTTTGGAACAACTCCTCATAAAAATTTTCATGGAATTAAAGCGTGGCCAATTTTATCAAGTATGAGAGATGTTGACAAAGAAACTGAATTGAAAATACAAGATTAATATGTACAAAAAATTAAATCTTAGAAGAAATCATTTAATTACAACAAGAGGTATTGGTTCTTTGTATGAAACAGGGGAAGATACTTACATAATTGCTGGAATAAATTTTTGGAAATACCATAACATAGAAAGTAATCTAAATTTACAAACTAAAATTAGAGAAGCATTAGAGATCAAAGATAAAAGATTTATAGATAGAATTAACCAAGAAACAGGTGAAAGAATTAATCATCTAATGAAACCACCTGTTCAACGTGATTTTATTGAATCTGAAACAGAAAAATATGCTTATGGAGATATACCAATCTTTAGATTTCCTCTTTGGTATTACTGTACGAGATGTGGAAAAATGAAAAAAGTTAAATCTAACAGTTCAAGTGATGATTCAATATTACTCTGTGATTCTGATGAAATTTATAGACACGCATCCAATACAAAAAAAGTCAAAACTTGTTCAGAATTAAAAAAAAAGCAAAGGATGGTTCCTATACGTTTTATTATGGCTTGTGATCAGGGTCACCTTTCAGATTTTCCATGGGTTGAATGGGCTCATAGAGATAGAAAAGAAGGTATATGTGATTATGAAAAATCTAAAGAAAACTTGTATCTAAAATTTTCTCCTAATAATTCAGGTTTGTCCGGTTTAACTATTCAGTGTTATAATTGTGAAACGGAAAAAGAAGATAAAGATGGTAATATCAAAAAAAGATATACTTACTCGTCTTTAAGTGGAGCTGCCAATAGTCAAATTTTAAATAAAGTTTTGCCAAAATGTCCAGGACATCTTCCTTGGTTGGGTCAAGATGCTAAAGAAGAGTGTATAAGTAAAAATTATTCAATAATACAAAAAGGCGCCTCTAATGTCTATTTTCCTGAAGTAAGATCTTCTGTTTACATTCCTAGTCAAGGATATGAAATGTATTTCGATATTATAGAAGAGTATAAGGATTTTATTTTTTCAGAACCTCCAACAATTTCAGATCCTAATGCTGATGTAAGTCTTGGTGATATTAGTAAAAGTGGTATTGATAAAGTTGCAAAAAAAGTAGGAGTTGATAATGAAATTCTTCTAAATGCAGCATCTGATTATAAAAATAAAAAAAACAATAATAATCATAGCAACCAAGATAGAGATAAAATTGAAATTAATTATAAGCTATTTGAATATAAAACACTCACCGGACCAACTTTAGAAAATTCTGACGAATTAGATCATAGGCATCTTGATTTAAAAAATTATAGCCCTCTAATTCAAAGTATAATAAGTAAAATAATTAAAGTAAGAAAAATTAAAGTGACAAAAGCTTCATTAGGTTTTTACAGAATTAATCCACCAGACTTTCAGCAAGATAGAAAATGTAGACTTTTTAAGGAAGAGGAAGGTAAAAAGATTTATTGGTGGCCAGCTATTCAAAATGTAGGAGAAGGGATATTTTTAGAATTTAATAAAGATTCCATTGATAACTGGATTAAAAATAATCAATACATAAGTGATGAGATTACAAAACTTCAAAAAAGAGCTTTAACTAAAGAATCGTTTTGTCCATGCACAAATATTAAACCCGAAAAGGATATAAACCCAAAATTTATTCTTTTACACACATTTTCGCATCTTCTAATTAATGAAATAATTATATCTAGTGGCTATAGCAGTTCATCCCTGCAGGAAAGAATTTATTGTTCAGATGATGGTGATAGTGAAATGTCAGGCATTTTAATTTACATTGCTGCATCTGAAGGTACTGGATCACTAGGTGGTTTGAGTAGGTTGCTAGAGCCAGAAAACTTACAAATGTTAATTGAAGGTATGTTCTTAAGATTTTCTAATTGCTCTAATGACCCTGTGTGTATTAATTCTACTTCATCAGGGACTGAAAGTTTTAATTTTGCTGCTTGTCATGCATGTGCACTTATTCCAGAAACAGCATGTGAATTTCGTAATTTATTTTTGGATAGAAAAACAATTGTTGGTGGAGATAAGGTAGATGGGTTTCTTCAAAAATTTTTTAATACTAATAAATAATATCTTTATATTAGCTAACTCTAATATGAAAGACTAACTTTTTGGTTTATTCTAAATTTATTTTTGAAGCTTTCTCAATTCTATCCAAACATTACTATATGCGTTTTTTCTCTCAATCTCTTTAACAGAGTTTTTAAAATTATCATAGTTTATTTCTGTCATCTTAAGCATCATTCTAGCTGCAACCTTGACCTTAGAAATTAAAGCTCTATATTTATAATCTGCATCATCATCCTTAAATACATCCGCTTCAGGAAAAATTTTCTCAATGTCACCTTTAATACGAGCCCTAACTAATAACTCTAATTTATTATCTCTATTTTCTACTATAGATAAGAAGGCATTATTGAATTGGATCCACATATCTAAATTTATCCATTTATTAAAAAAAAGGGAAGGGGAGATTTCTCCCCCCTAACGTTAATGTTTTTTTATAGTTATGGTTTTATAATCCTTAGGCTTACCTTTAACCTTAAAACCATGAAGTTCAAGCTGATAAACCATTTCATACAATAGTTCCTCAGTTGTCTTATTTTTAACTGGTATTAAAAATAATGGTTTACGATTCAT
>CENJ01011358.1_pt1 | contig 11197 bp, 12 predicted proteins | sample 356161 | NCBI WGS metagenome assembly CENJ01 (sample SAMEA2619531, study PRJEB7988) | marine metagenome | biome: marine biome (ENVO:00000447); feature: surface water layer (ENVO:00002042); material: "saline water (ENVO:00002010), including plankton (ENVO:xxxxxxxx)" | depth 5 m
TCAAGCCGCCCTGCCGCCTCGACGAATTTATCGAACGCGGCATCGACGGCTTCATGATCAGTTACATCGCACTCAAGTGCATGTGCATTGGAATGATCGGCAGCCATTTCTGCCAGAGCATCCCCGCGACGCGCCAGAAGCCCGACAGTCCAGCCCTGCTCAAGGAAGAGCTGCGCGGTGGCTTTACCAATCCCCGCGCTGGCTCCTGTAATCAGAATGGACTTCACGTCAGGCTCCGACACAAACGGCGTCCTGCTTACGCAGTTGGCAGTTTGTAGTCCTTGAACATGTCACGAAGGGCAAGCTTGTTGATCTTGCCGGTTGCGCCGAGAGGGATAGCCTCGACAAACGCAACATCATCCGGCGTCCACCATTTGGCGATTTTGCCTTCAAGCTGCTTCAGCATCTCTTCCTTCGTCGCTTCTTCACCCTCATGGAGCTGGATGATCAGAAGCGGGCGCTCATCCCATTTCGGGTGATAAATGCCGATAGCAGCAGCATTGGCGACCTTCGGGTGACCGACAGCAATGTTCTCAATGTCGATGGAAGAAATCCATTCGCCACCGGATTTGATCACGTCTTTTGCGCGGTCGGTGATCTGCATATAGCCATGTTGATCAAGGTGCGCGACGTCGCCTGTATCGAAGAAGCCGTTCTCATCAAGAACCGAGCCGCCATCGGCGCCAGCACCTTTGAAGTAGGTATCGACAACCGCGCAGCCACGTACGAGCAAGTGACCAGAGCTCTCGCCATCGCGCGGCAGCTCATTGCCATCATCATCAACAACTTTCAGCTCGACACCAAACGGCATGCGGCCTTGTTTGAGCTTGTACTCGACATGCTTGTCCCAGCCCTGATCGCGGATTTCCGGAACCAGCTGGCCAATCGTGCCAAGCGGAGATGTTTCCGTCATACCCCATGCGTGAGCTGTATCGACGTCGAACTTCTCTTTGAATGCGCGCAGAATACGCTCAGGAACCGCTGAACCACCGATAACAACTCGGTCGAGATCCGGCAGATCTAGATCATTTGCTTCAAGGTGCTGAAGCAGCATAAGCCAGACCGTCGGAACCGCAGCTGACATCGTCACTTTGTACTTGGTCAGAAGCTCATAGATAGACGCACCGTCCATTTGCGCGCCCGGCATGATCATTTCAGCGCCAACAGCAGGACATGTGAATGTCAGGCCCCATGCGTTCGCGTGGAACATCGGAACGACTGGCAGCACCTTATCGAAGACCGTCACGCCAAGTGCGTCAGCCATGCCTGTAATGAAGGTGTGAAGCACGTTTGAGCGGTGAGAGTAGAGAACGCCCTTCGGATTACCCGTCGTGCCGGAAGTGTAGCAAAGGCCACATGGCGTTGTCTCAGGGAAGTCCCCCCAAACGCAGTCCTGAGACTGGCCCGCGATGTAATCTTCATAAGGAACAGCGTTACGAAGTTTCGTGTCAGGCATATGCTCTGCGTCACAGAAAATGACGAAACGCTCGATGGTTTTCATCTGGTCCTGAACCGCTTCAAGCAGAGGCACAAAGGTCAGGTCTACGAAGAGGATTTTGTCTTCTGCATCGTTTGCAATCCAGGCGATCTGCTCAGGGTGCAGACGCGGATTGATGGTATGAAGGACAGAACCGATGCCCATTGCGCCAAACCATGTTTCCATGTGGCGTGCTGTGTTCCATGCGAGCGTTGCAACGCGGTCGTGCAGCTTGATGCCGTCACCTTTCAGCGCGTTGGAAACCTGCTTCGCACGGTCGTGAATTTCTGCGTATGTCGTCTCGACAATCGGGCCCTCAACCGAGCGCGAAATAACACGGCGGTGACCGTGATTGGCTTTGGCGTGTTCGATAACCTTGTTTACGGTTAGCGGCCAATCCTGCATTTTGCCGATTAGGCTCATCGTCCTCTCCCTGACGTTCGAATAGCGTGTTCTTAGTATGATGACGCATGTGTCATCTTTTTTGGGTATTAAGAAGCGTCAAACGAACAAAAAGTGCAACCCGGCAGCACTGAATATTTTCCATGTCACAAATATTCGTTAGAGAGAGGCCGCAATATACATCGCCAAGGCCCTCTGATCATGTTTAAAAACGCTGCACTACCGCTATTCGCCGCAACTTTCCTGCTCACAGGCTGCTTCGGTGAAGTAGAATCGCCTGACGTCTCATCTGTTGATCCGGTTGAGGTAGAGCAGAGCTCTGACGAAGCAACAGCGACACCGGTTGCCGCCCGACCGTCCCTGCCGGAAATCTTCGACTGTCTGCGCGAGAACAACGGCACGGCTATCGCTGCACATCGCGGCGGCCCGTATGAGTTCTATCCAGAGAACGCCATCGAGACGCTTAAATATGGCTATGACAACGATGTCCGCGTCTTTGAGATCGACATCGCCGAAAGTCAGGATGGCGTGCTCTTCCTGATGCATGACCGTACTCTCACCCGCACCACTACCATGCAGGGCGCCGTGGCAGAGTATGACTGGTCTGAAATCAGCCGGGCAACGCTGGTCGACAATTTCGGCAATGAGACCGGCCATGCCATTCCCACTCTGGAAGACGCTCTGAACTGGGCTGTCGAGAGCGGAGCTATTCTGGAACTCGACAAAAAGCCGACCACCAGCTTCCGAAACATTATCGAAGCCGTCCGCGCGGCAGGCGCAGAAAATAACGTCATCATGATCTCCTATGATGACCGTCAGGCCGCAGAAATCGCGCGCATCGCGCCAGAACTGATGATGACAGCCAGCGCATTTGGCGCGCGTGATATCAATACGCTCCTCGACCTTGGCGTTCAGCAGCCGCAACTCATCGCCTGGACTGGCACACGTGATCCGGATTTTGCGGCATGGGAACGCGTTCTGGAAGAAGGCGTGGAAGCGGCATTCGGTACGTTAGGGCGTCCGGGTGAACGCCTGGATGATGAGTACATGGCGGATGGAGACGGATCTGAATTTCAGGAACTGGTCGACGCTGGCCTGACGCTTATTGCAACAGATGTTCCGCTTGAAGTCGCAGAGGCGATTGATGGTGACGACATCGCCCGCGAACAGTGTGGTCTTTAATACTCTCCCATGACAGATGCATTAGACCTGCAGGTTAAAGAGACACTGTTCCGTTTTCTGGAAGGTGACATTTGCCTCTCAGACTTCGAAAATTGGATCTATGGATCTGAACAGCTCAAGGATTTGATTGGTGAAGACCTTTATCTTGAATTGGTCTCGGTCGATTTCCGGCGCGAAGCAGCCCGTTATGAGAGCGAACGCACAATCTTCTCGGTCATCGGACGCAACGAGTTCATCGAGTGGCGTCTTTGTCGGCTGATGAACCGCATTATAGCTCGTCCAGCAGACGTTCATGCCGATATTCTTTTGGCCTATCGGCTTTACTGCCGTGGATATCGTTTCCTTGCAAAAATCGGCATGACCTACGGAATAAATGTAGCGTGTCCTCTCCCAATGAATGACGAATGGGAAGGTTTATCAGAACCTCAAAAAGATTCGACTATCTCAGGCTTTTATCCAGCAATCATACCCGATGCTCAGCGGATTTTGAGGGCTCTCAAAAATAGACAGATCATCTTTTCTAATTCGGATGACACTTCGCTTCTACACGGCTTTCCCGACAAACCTGATTACCTTGATAACCGAACGCTTAGCGAGCAAAAGAAAACAGCATACAGATCGTTCGACATGAATAAACCGCTTACAAAATTCGTCTTCAACGTGTTCGGGATAAGAATTTTGTCATACGGACCACTGGACCGCCTGTAAACCTTATCCCCCGCTCTGCCTCTCACCTTAAGCTGGAGGGATGAACGAGCCTGAGCTGGATATTCCTGAAGAATTTTACGCGTATAAATCACGCGCGGCGAGCTATATCGCCCGGCTCTCAGGCTTTCCATTTCAATGGGCGCTGCCCGATAGTTCGACAACGCAGACAGGTTTCCCGACCAGCTTCTTTCGGTGGGATCAGCGCCGTTTCCGACGCCTGATCGAGCACGCAGAACATCTCATTCGCTGCCTCATCATCTGGATGGCTTATGCCCGCCTGAGATCGGGCTTAGTGAGGGATGGTTTATCTTCTGTGCGCGATGGCAGCCCTGAGCGTGCCCCATCGCGACCCCCGGATGACAGGTTCGAGGAAAGTAAGAACAGCCCTGAGCGCGTTCTATGCGAAAATCGTTCGCGAGAACAAAGCAAAGAAGTTCACCCTCATTTCGTGCTGCGTGGCCTGCCGCTCTATGATCAGAAGCTCCCGGCCTTTCGGGTGTCACTGCCGGAAAGCCCTTCTCCCGGGTTGGGAGAAGGGTTTGGGATGAGGGCCGAAAAAGAAGCGCCTCACCTCACCCCCAGACTTCGCAACGACACCATCTATACCTGCGACAGGCTGATTGCGCGCATGGAGCGCCTCGGCACGCTGATCGAGGAAATAGACGCCCGCGCCGGCCGAATTGCCGGCATCTGGCTGGCACGAATGTCATCCCGTGCGCAGTGCGAAACGCTGTTGTGCTCTGCAAACACGGGACCTGACGTGCACACTTTGCCTGTTTCAGGTCCCGGATCAGCGAGGCATCATTCCATGCTGCATCGCATCCGGGATGACACCTGCTGGCATCCCATCCCGATCAAATCGCCAGATCCGCCGCCGGATATCCTGCAGGATGCTTCCGACGAAGAGCGCGATGATCTGCTTGCCCTACATGATGCCGCAATCCGCGCCGCAGAGCTGTTCTCCCAGCACTGCGGATAAGAGGTCTTGGCTCAAGACATTAATTCACTCCTCTCTTGCCAATTGCGCAGGAACTCACGGATAAGGTTCGCAACTAAACAGCAAGCTCAGGGGAGACAATCATGGAGCCGTATCGCGAACTCAGCCGGTCCATCAAAGGCAAAACAGCAATCGTAACTGGTGCCGCATCCGGCATGGGCCGCGCCACCGCGCATCTGTTTGCACGCGAAGGCGCAAACGTCGTCGTCACCGACCTGTCTCAGGAAAAAGTCGACATCGTCGTTGAAGAGATCAAAGCCGCTGGCATTGATGATGTATTTGGCCTTGCCCTCGACGTAGGCGACCATGGCGCAATCAAATCTACGGTCGCCGCGACAGTTGAGCGCTTTGGCGGTCTGGACATCGTCGTGAACAATGCTGGCTTTGCTCATCTCGTACCGTTCGACGCAGACGAGTATGATGAAGTCTGGAACCGCTCCATCAATGTCATGCTGACAGCGCACCAGCGTATGGTTCGCGCGGCACTGCCATATCTTGTCAAATCAGGCGAAGGCCGCGTTGTAAATATCGCCTCTACTGAAGGCCTCGGCGCGACCGCGCTGAACTCGCCTTACGTCGCCGCCAAGCACGGCGTTATCGGCCTCACCAAAGCTATGGCCGTCGAACTCAGTGCGAAGGGCATCACTGTGAATGCCGTCTGCCCGGGCCCGATCCACACCGGCATCACCGAAGGCATTCAGGACGATCACAAGACGATCTTCGCCAAGCGACGCGTCCCACTGCGCCGTTATGGCTATCCTGAAGAAGTGGCGAACATCACGCTTAACTGCGTGCTGCCAGCGTCATCTTTCATGAACGGTGTTGCGATCCGTGTAGATGGCGGCCAGCTGGCACGTAACGCGTAGCAGACACGAAATTTAATGATCAGCCACCTGTTATGCTCCGGCATGCTGGGGTAGCGTCCGGTCAGGGAGACGATTTCAGGTGGCTTTTCAAACACTCATACTGGCGGGCACGATTGCTATCGCCGCCGTTTCGGACGTGCCGAAGGCCGGTCCCGTTTTACGAGACTTCTCCAATGATCCAGTCCGCCTGGTCATCTGTAATTTCGGTGATGAGGATTTCGCACACTCCCAGCTGAACCAGATCAACTGGGCTGGCTACGCAGAGCGACAGGTAACCGTGGCTGAATTCTCCGAGGCACGCGCAGCCACGCATGTCTCAACAGCGTTCGGCCCGATGAGCCAGGTCATGTCGCTGAATCTAACCGGGCGTAAGCGCGAAGCTCGCGAGCAAGGCTGCAATCTGGAAACCAACGAGATCATATTGTTTGGCAAGTCCGGTCAGGTCGTAGCCCGCTGGAATGACTTTTTAAGCAATGATGACCTGTTTCAGCTCCTTGATTCAGATAAGTTCACGTCACCGTCATCCGGCATTGCCAACTGACAACCCGAGGCCTAATGCCTCGCCTCTATGCGACACGATCATCACCGTCTGACCGGCCTCGGCTTTGCCATTATCGGCACCATCCTCTTTGGCGCAAAAGGGATCGTGCTGAAGCTCGCGCTGGATGAAGGCAGCACGGTGGAACAGATGATGCTTCTGCGTATGGGCTTCTCGCTGCCCGCATTTCTAGCTGTGGGCTTCTTTTCTTTCCGAAAGCGTCTCGCCAGCACAAAACTGCGAACGGTTCTGCTCGCTGCGGGCCTTGGCATAATGAGCTACCATTTATGCACCTGGCTTGATTTTCAGGGGCTGAGATATACCTCTGCGCAGCTGGAACGGCTGATCCTCTTCACCTACCCAACAATTGTCGCGGTTCTGGCGGCGATATTCCTGAAAGAAACACTCACAGTCCGGCATATGATGGCACTCGCCCTCTCCTATGCTGGCGTTTTTCTTCTGTTCGGGCGCGAGTTCTCACAGCAGGGCGATCACATCATTTTCGGCAGCCTTCTCGTGTTCAGCGCGGCCATTCTGTTCGCGATCTACGTGACAGCGGCTAAACCGGTGATCACCGCACTCGGGTCAGCATTGTTCACCAGCATTGCCATGACAGCCGCCGGTGCGACGATCATGGCGCATTCCAGTGTCGTTGCGATAAGTGGCGACATGCCCGACTTCACATGGCTGATCATTGCCTATGGCGTGCTGCTCGCAACCTTCTGCACAGTGCTGCCAAGCTTTATGCTTTCAGAAGCCATTGCCCGCCTCGGCTCAGGCCCGACAAGCGCCATTGGCAATGTCGGACCTGTCGCGACATCCATGCTCGCCGTCTTCGTTCTCGGAGAAAGCTTCGGCCTGCCGCATCTTGGCGCGCTGATCCTCACATCGGTCGGGATTGGTCTGCTGACCACTGGCAAACCGGCGGCAACAACTGGACAAGCCGCGCTGAATGCAGAAAAAGGCTGACATGACAAAGAACACGCCTGCAATCATCCTAGTTGGCCCTCAAATGGGCGAGAATATCGGCGCTGCGGCGCGCGTTATGGGGAATTTCGGCCTGTCGGATCTGCGTATCGTCGCACCGCGTGACGGTTGGCCCAACCCAGCAGCGGAAACCATGTCTGCAGGCGCTTTCGAGACCGGTGTTGTCACACCGAAGGTTTACGAGACGCTGGATGAGGCCGTTTCAGATCTCCACTTTTTGCTCGCAACCACCGCCCGCCAGCGCGGAATGGAAAAGCCGGTACACTCCACACGCACGGGCGTTAATGCGCTCATGAAAGCTGCAGGCAAGACAGGCGTTCTATTTGGCGCTGAAAAATCGGGCCTCCCGAACGACGCTGTTGTTATGTGTGATGCTGTCCTCACCTATCCGGTGAACCGTGAGTTTGCGTCACTAAATCTGGCTCAGGCCGTTGGCGTCTTCGCCCATGCCTTTGCAGATGCCGAAGCAACCGAAGAGGTCACCGGCGTCGATATGCCGGCGGATCGCAAAGAGCTTATCGGCATGATGGAGCATTTCGAAGACGAGCTCGACCGCGCAGGCTTCTTCTTTCCTGCACAGAAGAAAGACGTGATGGTTCAGAACCTTCGCAACGCTTTCACCCGCTCGGGCTGGACAGCGCAGGAAACCAGAACCTTTCGCGGCGCTATCAAGGCTCTCGCGCTAGGCCGCGGCAAAGCCCGCATTCAGCGCGATGACTGATTTTCATTTATTTGTTTAAGTCGACTAATCGAGAATGTTGGCAGTAGATGGCAGATGAAACCCAGGAAGAAATAGTCGAGCATCTGATTTACCTCAGACCATTCCTGTAAAATGTAGTGCCCCACCAGAAGTGATGCCATGAACATGTACCAAGCATAAATAGTCCAAGGTTTTAAGGCAGCGAACAAAAGCGCCAGACCAAGTCCAACTTCAATGAACGGTATAATGCTCAGATACAGGCCAGTTAACGCACCAGGCAGCGTAATACGTAGATCCTCGTTGCTGAACTGGCCTGAATAATAATCTGCGAACCCGCCAGAACTAAAGAATTTGCTGGTTCCTGCGGTAATCAGAATCAACGCCATGAGCGTACGCGCAACGAGTTCTATGGTTATTAGTCTTTTTTCTGAAAACATTTCTTCCTCCAAGTGCACTGAAATTCAATATCCGTCCGCCCTTAAAGCGAATATCAGGTCAGCATTCAGTTCGCGTCCCATTGCTCTCAGACTAAGCCTCGCATATTTCAATGACATGACCGATAAACCGACCCTCAAAAATATAATCATCTGGGCTATTCCAGCCGTCGCAGGGCTGATTTTCACGCTTGTAGCGCTGGTGCTTCATCAAGGCGTGGAATGGGGACTTGGCGGCCTGCTATTCGGTGTTCTGTATTTCATTATCCGCTATGGATCGCAGACGATCGAAACACCCGACCAATAGGCGGTTGACAAACACGTCCGGTTCAGGCTTTTAGCGCGCTTCGCCCCGTTTACCCGGGTGCGGAGCTATGACGGGTGGTTGGTGTCCGCCGTTGAGATCGCTCGCCACATAGGGTGGCAAGCCGGACCCAGTCAGTAATAAGGATAACACCATGTCCCGCAGACATAGTGCAAAATACAAAATTGACCGTCGCGTCGGCGAAAACATCTGGGGCCGCGCAAAGTCTCCAGTAAACAAGCGTCAGTCTCGCCCGGGTCAGCACGGTGCAGCTCGTCGTTCGAAAATGTCGGACTTCGGTACACAGCTGATGGCGAAGCAGAAGCTTAAAGGTTACTACGGCGACATCACCGAGAAGCAGTTCCGTAAAACTTATGACGAAGCAGCTCGTCGTAAGGGTAACACTGCAGAGAACCTGATCGGTCTCCTCGAGTGCCGCCTCGACGCATTCATCTACCGCTCCAAGTTTGTTCCTACAATCTTCGCAGCGCGTCAGTTCGTGAACCACGCTCACGTCAAAGTAAACGGCGTTCGCACGAACATTCCTTCCTACCGTCTGAAGCCGGGTGACGTTGTTGAACTGCGTGACCGTGCGAAAAACATGGCGCTGGTTCTGGAAGCTCTCGGTTCTGCTGAGCGTGACGTTCCTGAGTACATCGACCTCGACCCGAAAGCTATGAAATCGACATTCGTTCGTATTCCTGAGCTTTCTGACGTTCCATACCCAGTGAAAATGGAACCAAACCTGGTCGTCGAATTCTACTCTTCATAAGAAGACAGAACATCGATTTCGAAGAAGCCGTCCGGATTTCCGGGCGGCTTTTTTCTTGGCCATCTCGCCCAACGTGGTCGCGAATGCAGTGAAAATGCAACCCTCCCCTGTTCAGGGGGCGCAAAGTCGATAATCATCCGGCAGTGTACATTATCGATAATGTGTTCTGGGGATATTATGTCTGTATTCAAGTATCTAGCTAGCGCAGCCTTCTGCGCAGCAATGGTGATGCTCGCACCTGCGTTTTCGCCGGCCGAAGCTCAGTCGGCCAACAATGTTCGCGCGTGCCAGTCCGGAAACGCCGAAGGCTGTTTCTATGCAGGTGCAGAGATTGCGCCGAACAACAAACAGAACGCCCTTCCCTATTTTTTACGCGCCTGTGAGCTGGGTGTGCCAGATGGCTGCTTCTATGTCGGGCGCTGGCAACTCTATGGCGAAGGCAATATCCGTCAGGACCGTAGTGCGGCTTTGGACAATTTCGATCGCGCCTGCTCGGTCGGCCATTATGATGGCTGTCAGTTTGCCTATGATGTTGCGATCCTCCCTCAATTCGGCTTTCGGGATATCGGACGCGGTCTCGATATGATGGAAGAAGGCTGCGAGGCGGGGAATATCCCTGCCTGTAAGGACGGCGCCGCGATCGCATATGATGGCCGCGCTGGCGAGCATCCGGGCCATGTCGACTTTTCCCGCGCAGGCCCGATGGCCGAGCTTGTCTGTGCTGACGCATATGACCGTCTCTACTGTCAGATGGCAGAAGCGATTTACGGAAATCCGGAATCCCCGACCTTCGATGCCCAGCGTGGTATCTATTACAACCAGCTGAACTGCAATCAGGGCGTCGCGGCATCCTGCGGTAATGTCGGCTATATCTATATGATGCTCGAAGAGTATGAACTTGCGGCGCAGGCGTACACACGTGCCTGCCGTGGTGGCCAGCAAAATCACTGCGAATACGGGCAGTATCTGACGAACTGGATCCGCACTCAGGCTGCAGAGCTCGCTGCGTATCAGGCTCAACAGCAGCAGCGTAACAGCGATATTGATGGCCTCATCCGCGCTGGTCGCTACGCAGATGCAGTGAACCGCGCAGTACACGAGTACCGCTCTACGGATTTGGCATCCCGCGCTGTTCTTGCCGCAAACAATGCAGGTGCGATGTCGGCCCTGAACACTCAGGACCTGTACGTTCTGGCGTACTGGTTCCCTTCCGGTCAGGTCGCATCATTTGTGAACTCTCAGCTATCCGCACGCGGTACTGGCCTCGAAGGCACATTTGGCGGCGACACGAATGCAGCTGGCGCGGCCGCCGCACGCTACCAGCAGCAATATGGCTCACGCGCGCCGAGCTACACGACGAACTCTGGCCCAACGCCAAGCTCTTCGCCTGTCCTCTCATCGGCGCAAGCCTCTCAGCAGACCCGTGACCGCTACCGCGCGGCCTGGTGCCAAGGCAGCAACCAGAACCGCAACGTCTGCTAGCCCGCAATTTCCGCCCTGACAGCAAAACCATTTGCTGTCAGGGCGAATTCACGTCTTACTGACGTCATGAGTATCGAGATTCCATCCAGTAAGGACGTTGCAAAGCGTCTGATTGCAGAGCCCGGCAAAACCTTCAAACTGAAGGACTGCGCCACACGCGACGAAAAACTATTCGACGACAAACACACCGCCCGCGCCAGCTGCGAAGAAGACGCGCGCGAAATCGACCGGCTTCAGGATATTCTCTACGCCGAACAAAAGCGCGCCCTGCTCGTCGTGCTGCAAGGCATTGATACATCAGGCAAGAGCGGCACAATGCGCTCTGTTTTTGCCTATACCAGCCCGCTG
>CENJ01107288.1_pt1 | contig 11196 bp, 12 predicted proteins | sample 356161 | NCBI WGS metagenome assembly CENJ01 (sample SAMEA2619531, study PRJEB7988) | marine metagenome | biome: marine biome (ENVO:00000447); feature: surface water layer (ENVO:00002042); material: "saline water (ENVO:00002010), including plankton (ENVO:xxxxxxxx)" | depth 5 m
GTGTATTCATCAGATCTATATTTTTGTTTAAAGGTAGCATATGCTAACTCATTTTCATCAAGATTAAATTCAATTTCTAAATCTGTAATTTCAATATTTATATTTGACTTATTGTTTATACGATTCGTTCTGTCTTCCTTCCATAAATTATGATTATTAAAATATTCCGATGTATATTCATCAATATAATATGCTAAGTAACGCGTTATATCTTTTTTTTCCCATGAATCTTTCCACTCATAAATTAATGATTCAACAATCTCATAATCATTTTTTCTCAAATTAACTTCATAGTTTTCTGATGTACTAACGACTTTTTCATTATTTTCTTTTGATTGAGTATCAATTTCTTCTAAATTTTTGACAATTTCATCATTTTCTTTGATTTTTTTTTGCAAATTATCTTTATTTGTTTTTTGAACACCATCCTCAATATTTATTTTATTTTCAGTAGTGCCTTGTAGTTCAATATCATCAAAGATATTACTTTCTATTGAAGCAATTTCATTTTCATTAGTGAATTCTGGTAAATCTTTACTTTTATTATTTATCTCGAATAAACCTTCATTATTTTTTGTAATTCTTTTCATGCTAACTACAACATCTTTATCAAAAAAAATACTGATCATATTAAGCTTTGTTTCTTCAGGTTCCCTTTTTCTAAAGTATACGTAATCCCATCTATTTGTATTAAAAATATTATTTAATACCGGCTCTCCCAAAAGAAAAATCACTTGCTCTTTTGTCATATTTATTCTGAGTAAATCTACCTTATTTTCTTCTATAACATTTCCTTGCTGAACTAAAACCCTGTAACTTCTTAGTTGCGCATTTTCTGGTAATAGCTGACAACTAACTAAAAAGGTAGCAAATAGCAGTATTATTGATAATTTAATTTTTTTCACTTTTTTTAGTATATTGTTCTTTTAAATAAGGATAATATAGTAATTATGAGTAATATAGAATTAAAAAATGCTGGCTTAAAAGTTACACTCCCAAGAGTGAAAATATTGAGAAAATTAGAGAATTCTGAAAATCATCATATGTCAGCTGAAGACATATACAAAGAATTAATTCAAGATGGTGAAGTTATAAGCTTGGCTACTGTATATAGGGTGCTTACTCAGTTTGAGGCTGCAAAAATAGTAATCAGACATCATTTTGATTCAGATAGTAACAGCCAGGCAGTTTTTGAACTTAATCACGGTGATCATCACGATCATATGGTTTCATTAAAAACTGGAAAAGTTGTTGAGTTTTATGATGAGATTATAGAAAATAGGCAAAAAGAATTAGCAAAAAAGTATAAATTCAAAATATTAGATCATAGCATGATCCTATACGGTGAATTCATAGACGAAGAATAGAAATTCTATTTTCAAATATAAATGTTACAATAATTGCTTTATGAAAAGAAAAATTGGAAAAGTAGCTCTTTTCTTAGGATCCTTATCGTTAATTTGGCTTATACTTGGTATGATTAATGTTGTTCCGTTTTTATTAGAGCTACCACAGGAAACAAGTCTTAGAGCGCATGCTTCTTTAGCAGTAATTTTCTTACTGATAGGTTCATGGGCTTTTTGGAATGAAGATTAATAATTTAAAGAGGTTTTTATTATGATGAAAATATCGGATATATGTATTTTACTTTCAGTTGCGGTTGCATTTATAACCACTGCTTTTCTTTGGTTTCAAGGCGTTGATACAAAGCAAGAGGCATTATTCACTGCAACTTGGATTCCATCAATTTTAGCTTTTGCTATTTATTTTAAAATAATTGCTAGAAAAAATTAATTATGGATGATCCTATAATATTCTTTACCGGGTTATTTTGCTTTGCATTAGCCATTGCTGGAGCTATTATGACTGTAATAGAATTTAAACGTTTAAATAAAGAAGATAAAAAAGAATAAAGTTTAAAAAAAGTTTTTTTAGTCGATAAGTTCTTTAGCGAATTGTATAGTTTTATCAGTTAATTTAATACCGCCAATCATTCTGGCTAATTCGTTTACTTTCATATCACTATCTAAGTAGGTAAGTTTTGTTGAAGATAAATTTTTATCTTTAGACACAAGATAATGGTGTTTTGATTTTGCAGCAACTTGAGCTAAATGAGTTACGCATAAGACTTGAGTACTTTCTGATAGTCTTAATAGGTGATTTCCAAGCACTTCTGAAGTAGCCCCACCAATACCAGTATCAATTTCATCAAAAATCATGGTTTCGCAATCATTATTTGATCTTGTTTCTAGTTGAATAACAAGACTTAATCTTGATAATTCTCCACCAGAAGCTATTTCGCTTAACGGAAGTAGTTTTGATTTTTTGTTTGTTTTTATTAAAAAAGTGACTTTATCATATCCGTTTTTACTAATTAAAGAATTATCTGATGTAATATTAATTTTAAATTGACATTCAGACATGCCAAGTTCTTTCAACTGTGTGCTAATTTTTTTTTCTAACACCAATGCTTCTTTTTTTCTTTTATTTGATATTTCTTTTGCAATTTTATGATAATAACGAATATTTTCCTCAATTTTTTTATGTTTCTCATCAATATTATCTCTATTAATTTTTAAATTATTAAGCATATCTTGCTTGGCATATAAAATATTTATTAGACCATTCTCACTTGTCTTATACTTTCTTGAAAGATTGTTCATGGATAATATTTTTTCATTTAGAAAAGTTAATTTCTCATTATCAATACTTATAGAATTTTCGTATTTCTCTAACATTTTAGACAAATCTCTTACTTGCTCTTGAATATTAATGTTCGTGTCAAGTATGTTATTTGTATCTCCATCAATACTCTTTATATCTTCTAGGCTTTTGTTTAGATTTGAAAGGAACGAATTAATACCTATATTATTTTCATTTTCAATAAGATTTTTACATTCGTTAATTTTTTTTATTAAGATATCTGCATTACTTAGCATTTTATATTCTTGATATATTTTTTCATAATCATCTGGATCTAGGGCTTCTTTTTCAAGTTCATTAATTTCATATTCTAATAAAGAAACTTTCTCTTCATACTGTTCAGCTGATAAAGTTTTCTCAGAAAGTGTTTTTTTTATATTATTAATTTCTAGTAACACATTTTTTATATCTTTTTTATTATTATTTAAATTTGTAAAGTTATCTAATCGGTTTCTTTGTTCTTCACTGGAAAGTATTAGTTGATTTTCGTGTTGGCCATGTATATCAATTATTAAATTTCCTATAAATTTTGCTGTACTAGAAGTTACTGGTTTATCATTTATATAAATCTTTGAAATATTTTTTGTATTTATTTTTCTCCTAAAAATACAACTGTTTTCGTCTAGCAGATCTTTTTCTTCAAGGGTTTGTAAAATATTATTATTAGATAGATTAAAATGACATACTATTTCAGTATCTAAATTTTCATTTCTTGAAATTTTACTTGTTTTTTTATTGCCTAAAACAACATTTATAGCATCAATTAATATTGATTTTCCAGCACCTGTTTCTCCAGTTAAAACAGACATATTTTCATGAAAATCTATTTCTATTTCATCAATAATTGCAAAATTTTTGATATAAATGCTTGATAACATAAATAGCTTAAGGTTTATATCCCCATCCTAATTTTTCCCTTAAAATGGAAAGGAAATCTATACCTGGAGGTTGTATTAATTTTAAAGAAATTTCGCCCTTGCTAATTTTTATTATATCGTTAGCTTGAATAGGAACATTAATTTGCCCATCAAATGTGACACTTGCATTCATGTTTGATTTTTCGGAAAGTTTAATTTCAATTATACTATTCATGTCAATTACAAAAGGTCTATTACTTAATAAATGTGGGCAAATGGGAACTATAACTAATGCATCCATAGTTGGTTCCAAAATTGGCCCTCCACTAGATAAGGAATAAGCTGTAGATCCAGTTGGGGTTGATATGACTAATCCATCAGCATTTACTGTATATAAATTCTTGCCATTTAACGTTGTATCCATTTCAATCATTCTAACCGCATCTTTGCTATGAATAACAACGTCATTGAATGATATATTTTTTGAAATTTCATTTCCGTCTCTTATCACTGACCCTGTTAAGGAGATTCTTTCATCAACGGAATATTCGTCAGAAAAAATACTGTTTAAATTTTCTTCTATATGATTAGGAGATATATCTACTAAAAAACCTAATCTTCCCCTATTGATTCCACAAATAGGTATATTTGCTTTTGATAATTCTTGTGCAGAACGTAATAGCGTTCCATCACCACCTATAATAAAAGCTATGTCACAATTATTTTTTATATCTTCAATTGACGAATAATTATTTTTTTTTAGTAAAATGCTTGAATTTTCATCAAAAAAATACTGAATTTTTTTCTTGTCTAGATATTTTATTACAGTGTCTAGGCTATCTTTAACGCTTTCATCATCTTTTTTTGAAATAATCGCAATTTTTTTAAATATTGACATTAAGCCCCCTATTTACTTATATATATATAACATTATATGTAAATTATTATAATATATTTTATAATATTATATTATTAAAAAACTCATAATCTTACATGGAAAACTTAAATACCAGACAAGAGTTACTATTAAAAGCGCTTATAGAAAGCTTCATTTCTGACGGCCAACCCGTTGGTTCTACAAAACTATCAAAAACCTCAGATATAGGGATTAGTTCGGCAACAATAAGAAATGTATTTGTAGATTTAGAGGATTTAGGTTACATATATTCTCCACACAAATCTGCTGGGAGAGTACCAACAGAATTAGCTTACAGAATGTTTGTTGATAAAATGATCAAGGTTCAACCTGTTAACAATAACTTAATTAAGAAATTAAAATCAAATTTAACAAAGAATATAGAGAGAAAAAATATAATAAAAAATACAAATGAGATTTTATCAAATATCACAGGATTAGCTGGCATAATTTCTTTACCCACTCATAAAAATATTGAGCTGAAGCAAATTGATTTTTTAAAGTTAAATGATAATAAAATATTAGCCATACTAATTAATAAAAACAACGATGTTGAAAATAAAATTATTGACCTTGATAAGAACTACACCTTATCTGAATTGCAAGAAGCTTCAAACTATTTGAATACAATAATCTCTGGTCAATCAATTCATCATATTAGAAAAATATTGCTTAATGAGCTCGAGGACATGAGAAAAGATATGAATAGTATAATGTCGTCAGCAATAACTTTTGGACAAAAGCTTTTTTTAGATACCGAGGATAGTAAAAAAAATGATGATCTTTTTGTAAGCGGGCAAACAAGATTGATGAACTGTAAAGAATTATCAGATATTGAGAAACTTAAAACCTTATTTGATGCTTTTAGTGAAAAAAATAATATTCTACATTTATTAGATAAAAGTATAGCATCAGATGGAGTAAAAATTTTTATTGGCGCCGAATCAGGATACAACGTTCTCGATGACTGTAGTGTTATAAGTGCACCTTATGAATTTGATAATGATGTTGTTGGTGTTCTTGGTGTAATTGGGCCAAAGAGAATGGCATACGATAGAGTTATTCCTATTGTTGATATTACAGCTAAATTATTAACTGAAGCCTTGAAATCCTCCGAATAATCCACATATATATATTTACTATATAATTTTTATAATTAGGACCATATGAAAAATAAAGAGAGTAAAGAAAATCAAGAAAACCAAGAGAACATAGAAAATTCTAAAAATAATGCTGAAGAGCATCATGAAAGCAATATAGAGGATAATGAAAAATCAGAATCTGTATCTGAAGCTGAAGATGCTCTCGAATCATTGACTAGGGAAAATGTAAAATTAAATGATTTGCTTTTAAGATCGAAAGCTGAAAACGATAATCTTCAAAAAAGAACTTTAAAGCAAATTCAACAAGCTCAATTATATTCAACAGAAAAACTATCATCAGAATTACTTATGATTATGGATAGTCTTGAAGCGGCAAACAATTTATCAGAGGATCCAAATCTAAAATTAGAGAGCTTAATAGAAGGCAATAGTTTACTGCTAAAAACTACAAAAGAGGTTTTTGAAAAACTTGGAATCGAAGAAATATACCCCCTAAATGATGATTTTGATCCAGAATCCCATCAAGCTATGGCAACTAAAGAATCGGAAGCTGATGAGAATAAAGTTTTAGAGGTAATGCAAAAAGGATATAAATTAAAGTCTAAATTACTCAGACCAGCTTTAGTGATAGTTTCAAAAAAAAGTAAATAATTTCTTGAATTATTCAAATCCGTCCACATATATATGATATTAAAGATATTAACTAATTATGAGGTTTAAAATGGGTAAAATTATAGGAATTGACTTAGGAACTACAAATTCATGTGTATCTGTCATGGAAGGTGATAGGCCAAAAATTATTGAAAATAGTGAAGGTGATAGAACAACACCCTCCGTTGTTGCATTTACTGACGCAGAAACATTAGTTGGACAATCAGCAAAAAGACAATCTGTAACTAATCCTGAAAAGACTGTTTACGCAATAAAGCGTTTTATTGGAAGAAAATACTCTGATAAAGAAGTTCAAAAAGATAAATCCATCTTGCCATATAACATTGTTGAAGCAAGCAATGGAGACGTTTGGGTTCAAATTGATGATAAAAAGATGGCTTTGCCAGAAATATCTGCGAAGGTCTTAATGAAAATGAAAAAAACTGCGGAAGATTATTTAGGTACAGAGGTGACTGATGCTGTGATTACCGTGCCTGCATATTTTAACGACTCACAGAGACAAGCCACAAAAGACGCAGGAAAAATTGCCGGTCTTAACGTGCAAAGAATTATTAATGAGCCGACAGCAGCAGCTGTTGCCTATGGCCTTGATCAAAAGAAAGGAGATAAAAAGATTGCTGTTTACGATTTAGGTGGAGGTACTTTCGATGTGTCTATCATCGATATTTCAGATATAGATGGTGAAAATCAAATAGAGGTATTATCTACAAATGGTGACACTCAGCTTGGCGGAGAGGACTTTGATTCAAAATTAATTGATCATATTGTTGAAGAATTTAAGAAAGAACAAAGTTTTGATTTAAAATCTGATCCACTTGCATTACAAAGACTTAAGGATGCTGCTGAAAAAGCAAAAATAGAACTATCAAATGGACAGCAGGCTGACATTAATATCCCATATATTACTGCTGATGCAAGCGGCCCTAAGCATTTGAATATGAAAATTACAAGAGCACTTTTTGAGTCAATGGTTGAGGGTCTAGTCAAGAGAACTATAACTCCTTGTGAGACTGCATTAAAAGACGCTAAATTATCAAAAAACGATATTAATGATGTTTTATTGGTCGGTGGGCAAACAAGAATGCCTTTAGTTCAAAAAATCGTTAAAGATTATTTTGGAAAAGAACCTAGAAAAGATGTTAATCCAGATGAAGCTGTTGCAGCAGGAGCGGCAATTCAAGGTGGAGTTTTAGCTGGTGATGTAACTGACGTTTTATTATTAGATGTAACTCCATTATCTTTGGGAATAGAGACTATGGGTGGAGTAATGACAAAACTTATAGAGAAAAATTCAACTATTCCAACAAAACAAAATCAAACATTTTCTACAGCTGACGATAATCAAACTGCTGTTACTGTCCATGTGCTTCAAGGAGAAAGAGATGTTGCCTCTGGAAATAAATCATTAGGTCAATTCAATCTTTCAGATATACCTCCTGCTCCAAGAGGCATGCCGCAAATTGAAGTGACATTTGATATTGATGCAAATGGAATCTTAAACGTTTCGGCAAAAGACAAAGCTACAAATAAAGAACAATCTATAATCATCAAATCGTCTAGTGGATTATCTGAAGAAGAAATCGAAAAAATGGTTAAAGATGCTGAACTCCATGCCGAAGAAGATAAGAAATTCCAGGAATTAGTTGCGCTAAAAAATCAGGGTGATGCTTTAGTTCATGCAACAAATAAATCACTTGAAGAGCTTGGAGAAAAAGTTACAGAAGATGATCAAAAAAATATAAAAGAGAAAAATGAAGCTCTTGTAGAGGCGTTGAAAACTGAAGATAAAGACTCTATTGAGAAATGTATAAAAGATCTTTCCGAGGCTTCGGCAAAAATGGCTGAGATGATGTATGCTGAGCAAGCTGCAAAAGCTCAAGAAAATACTGAATCTTCTGCAGACGGATCAAATGCAAACTCTGAAAATGACGCAGAAGTTGTTGATGCAGAATACAAGGAAGTTAATAACGACAAGAAATAATTAACGAGCGTAACTAGCGATATGGATTACTATGAGATTCTAGGTCTTAGTAAAGGTGCATCTGATGATGAAATTAAAAAAGCTTTTAAAAAAAAAGCTATGAAATTTCATCCTGACAGAACTGGCAACGATAAATCTGCTGAAACAAAATTTAAGGAAGCCAAAGAAGCCTATGATGTTCTTTCGGATCCCCAAAAGAAATCTATGTATGACCAGTATGGAACTACAGATTTCGGTGGTGGTTTCGGTGGTGGTTTTGGTGGCCGCTCTCAAGGAGGTTTTAATGCTTCCGGATTTGAAGATGTATTCGAGGATCTCTTTGGAGATATTTTTGGTGGTGGTCGAGCCAGAAACCCAAATCGAGCATATAAAGGTGCTGATTTAGAGTACCATCTTCAGTTAACTCTTGAAGAAGCAGCCTTTGGAATTGAAAAAGTTGTAAAATTCAGAACAAAAAATGAAGATAAAGAAATATCAGTTTCAGTACCCGCTGGTGTTGACAACGGTGATCGCGTCCGTCTTTCTGGCAAAGGTGAGCCTGGTATTAATCAAGGGCCGCCGGGAGATCTTTTTATAAGAGTCGTTTTGGAAAAACATTCGATATTTGAAAGAGATGGTAATAATTTATATTGCAATGTACCAATTTCTTTTGCAGAAGCTACTCTAGGCGCTGAAATTGAAATCCCAACTCTTAGTAATAATAAAGTTTCAATTGATATTCCTCCAGGCACTCAAACTGGAAAATATTTTAGATTGAGAGGAAAAGGAATAAAATCAGTTAGAGGAGGCAATATTGGAGATCTTATGTGTTCTGTTCAAATTGAAACACCCGTTAACTTATCTAATGAACAAAAAAATATACTATTACAGTTTGAAGAGCAGCTGAAAAATAGTAATAAAAAACATAGCCCAAAATCAGAATCCTGGATTGACGGGTTAAAAAACTTCTTTAAATAGAAATTTTCTTTTAGTGCTAACCAAACTCTATGTTAATATAATGTAATTTTAACATCTTAAAAAACTTACAATGCCAATAAGCGTCTGCGTACCTGGAATTACAGGAAAAATGGGAATGGAGATAGCAAATCTCGTATTATTAGATAATACTAATATAACATTATCATCTGGAACAGTCAGAGATAAAACAAATTTCAATAAGACATCATTAAGTTTTGACGAAAAAATTGTTACTTCAGATCTTGAATTTGCAATTAAAAGTTGTGATGTTTGTGTTGATTTTACGAGACCCGAATACACTATGAAAATTCTTGAAGAATGTGTAAAACAAAATAAGAAATTAGTTATAGGAACAACAGGATTATCAGATGCTCAAGTAAAAGAAATAGAGTCAGCAAGTAAAAAAATATCTATTTTAAAAGCTTCTAACATGAGTATCGGGATAAACTTGTGTTTAAAACTTGTTGAAAAAATAACTTCTTCAATAGGAGATCATTCTGATATAGATATAATTGAGCATCATCATAAACATAAAGTTGATATGCCATCTGGAACCTCACTGGCATTTGAAAAGGTAATAAAAAATAATTTATCAGGTAAAAAAGATATTAATCATCATTGTTTAAGAGTTGGTAATGTAGTAGGTGATCATATGATTAAATATACTTTAGAGAATGAGTCAATAGAAATTAATCATAAAAGTTTTGATAGAAAAATTTTTGCTGAGGGCGCAATTTTAGCTGTCAAATGGATTTCAAGTAAAAAAGACGGTTTGTATGATATGGGCGATGCACTTTCTTTATAAAAGTTAAGTGTATTAATAAAATGATAAATAGGAAAAACTTTTGCAACAGGCAATTTTAATCTTAGAAAACGAAAAAATATTTTATGGTAAATCTGTAGGATACAAAAAAGACTCTTTTGGCGAAATAGTATTTAATACTGCAATGACTGGATACCAAGAAGTTATTTCTGACCCGTCCTACAAAAATCAAATCATTACATTTACCTATCCACATATCGGAAATGTTGGAGTTAATCAAGAAGATCAAGAGTCGAATTCATCTTATGTTAGTGGATTAGTCTTAAGTGAAATTCCAACCGATCCATCAAACTGGAGATCGACAGAGGATTTTTCAACTTATTTAAAAACTAAGAAAATTGTTTGCATTGCAGAATTAGATACAAGATATATTACATCTTTGATAAGAAATAAAGGTGCAATGAGTGCTTGTATTATTCATAACAAAAAAGATATCAATAAAGCAAAAAAAGAATTAGCTGGTTACACAGGAGTAAGCGGCACTGAATTAGCCTCTAAAGTTTCTATAAAGAAAAAATATGATTTTAAGGAAAATATATTTCAATATACTGAAAAATTACCGAGTAAAGATAAAAAGTTTAAGGTAATTGCATATGATTTTGGTGTGAAAAAAAATATACTACGCATTTTAAATTCTATGAATTGTGAAGTAAAAGTCGTTCCTGCAAAAACAAAAGCTAATGAAATTTTATCTTATAATCCTGATGGGATATTTTTATCAAATGGTCCAGGAGATCCTGAACCATGTGAATTTGCAATTAAGTCCATACAATCTCTTTCTGAAAGTAAAATTCCAATATTTGGAATTTGCTTAGGTCATCAGTTGATCTCACTAGCAAGTGGTGCAAAAACAAAAAAAATGAAATATGGCCATCATGGAGCCAATCATCCTGTTTTAGACTTAAAAACAGGAAAAGTAATGATTACAAGCCAGAATCATGGGTTTGTTGTTGATGAAAAAACTTTGCCAGATAATTACGAAATAACACATAGATCTTTATTTGATAATACAATTCAGGGAATAAAACATAAAAAACTTCCTATATTTAGCTTTCAGGGGCATCCTGAAGCATGCCCTGGACCTCAAGATGTGAATTATTTATTTAAGGACTTTATAAAATTTATGAAGAAGAATAGAAATGCCAAAAAGAAGTGATATAAAAAAAATATTAATTTTAGGAGCA
>CENJ01004562.1_pt1 | contig 11193 bp, 10 predicted proteins | sample 356161 | NCBI WGS metagenome assembly CENJ01 (sample SAMEA2619531, study PRJEB7988) | marine metagenome | biome: marine biome (ENVO:00000447); feature: surface water layer (ENVO:00002042); material: "saline water (ENVO:00002010), including plankton (ENVO:xxxxxxxx)" | depth 5 m
GCGCGGCGGCTCTGATGATCAATGGGGGTTGGGCTATGTGAATAGAGTCCGGGGTACAGTGTACCGCCTACAGCGGCGCCGGGAATTACTTGGGGGTGTTCGCTAGGTCGGCCTCACGCTTTTCTTGCTCCGCAAGGCGCTCCTGCTCTATTTCCAAGTCTATTTCATCGAGGCGTCTAGCCAGACGATCTGCGCGTTTTTGATTGTCGGCCTTATATTCATAGATGCGCCAAGCCAGAGCGCCAAGAAAGAAAAGCATCGCGCCGTTGGCAGCAAGCTCATGAATAGGAACCGATAGGACAGGGACATCGCCCTGAACACCGATAAGGACGAGCAGGGGCACCGCGACCAACAGGAAATACCTGATCTGGAGGCATACTTTGCAGACGGGCTTGTTATTTGTAGACATGACGTCCTCCAGTGGAGGCAGCTAGAATACTAGTCTCTGTTGGAGAATGGGAGATTTTCGAAGCTGGCCGTCATGCTTTCCTTGGTGCTGTTCATCTGGTCGATGATCTGCGACATCGCTAGGAATTGGCGGGTGTAACGCTCTTCTATCCGCTCCATGCGTGTTTCTAGGTCAGTCAAGTCCTCCTGATAGGCGGAGTTCTGACTGCGCAAGCTTTCCTGCTGGCTGACTAAGTAGCCATTTGCAGCCGTCGCCTGGGTAATGACCTTTGATAAATCTCCTGCAATGCCTGCTACCGCGGTGCTGGCGTCGCTTTGATCGTCTGTATTGGCTGAAAACGCCGTGATGACGTCGTCGTAGTTATTGGCCAGTGCATTGTCGAGTTTTGTATCGTCAATTTCCAGCTGCCCAGTTTTATTCACCGCAATGCCCATATCTGAAAGGTTTCTAACCTCCAGGCCAGGCGTCGAGGACGAATTCAGGACCACAGATCTGAGCTGGCGAGTCAATGAACGAAAAATACTGTCACCGGCGAGCGGCCCATCCATGGTCGAATTAGCCAGCTCTTCAAGCTGGCGGTTTGCTTCATTATAGATAGCGACGAAGTCCACAATGTTTGCACGCGCTTCGTCATTGTTCTGGTTGATGCCCAGGGAAGCCGCACCCTGTGTAGCTGAATTGAGCGTCAAGGTTACGCCGGCCAATACGTCGTCAATGACGTTGGATGACCGCGTAAAGTCTATGCCGTTGACGTTCAGGCTCGCGTCCGCTGCGGTTTGAACGTTTGAGAACGCGATAGAGTCGTCGCTGGAGGTGAGCGTAAAGGCTTGCTCTGCTCCGGTTTCTCCGATGAGCTGAATCCTGAAGTTGCCGGTGTCGCCGCCGGTATCAACGATTTCGGCGGTTATGCCCAGGTCGGCTTCGTTGATCGCCGCAACGGTGCTCTGTAGAGTCGCGCTGGTGATCGAAATTTCAGTAGTTTGCGGGTTGGAAGTGCCCAGCGAGAGAGACAGCGTGATGGCGGAACCATCGTTAAACACGGTGCTGTCTGAGTCAAAAGCGCCCGAAACGCTGCGTTGTTCTTGAGCAATTTGGGTAACGGTGATGTTGTTGGAGCCCGCTCGGGCAGAGGTTGTTGCGCTAGCCGAGAAGGCGTCCTGCTGGGAGTTGCTCACTGCGAACGTTTTAAAATCAGATGCGTCATTGAGCCGCTGAGCAGCGTCCTTAACAACGCCCATCACTGAGACTGCCTTCCCTAGGCCGCTGATCTTGGCATCTGACGTGGCAAGACGGGTCTCGATGCGCGCTCTCGCGGGCGCACGCTCGGCCTCAACCAGAGCTTCAACGATTTTCTTGGTATCGAATGAAGCGCCGGCACCTAAGGCCTGAATGTAATCTATACTCGACATCTTAAAACGTTTCTCTAATCCCTCATCGTGTCCTCGCGGACAGATAGCTAGCCTTGCCTGAGAGTCTTCATCAATTAAGTCGGTTCCAGAGGAAAAAACTTTAGCTCGGCAAGGTCACCCAGTATAACCAGAATCGTGGCTCAAAAGTTTATGGCCTCTGCTGTTGAAACCGGTTCACTTAGGGCGTCATATCGAGATATGAATGCCGCTTTGGGTGTCCTGCACCTGAGTTCAAAGCAATTAGTGTGCCAAACCCTCTCTCTTGCAGGCGTTCAAATATTTTCGCTAACTGTGGCTTTTTTGCCCGATATTTCGGCAAATTTGGACTATATGCCAGTCAAAGCAGTCTTCCGCGTTCCTTTCACTCCCAGACGGTCGGCATGCTTTTGCCTGGCATCGCCGTTTCGCGGATAGAAATTGCCACCGTCAGAGGCTAAGCGCATCATCCTGTTCGCAAAGGCGTAGGTGTTACGCTAAAGTTGATAAGGATAGTAAAGGAAAGGCCCAGTGTCCCGAATGATCGTTGGCGACAGCGCGGCGACCCAGCACCTGCTTGAGTTGGTCAGCGCTATAGCACCTACAGACGCTAGCGTTTTGATTAACGGAGAAAGCGGGGCCGGCAAGGAGTTAGTTGCCTTAGCCATCCATCGTCAATCCCTCCGAGCAGACAAGCCCTTCGTCGCCGTCAACTGTGGCGCAATTCCCGCAGAACTTATTGAGAGTGAGCTTTTTGGCCACAAAAAGGGAGCCTTTACCGGTGCCATCGCCGACCACCAGGGTAAGGTTCAGGGGGCGCACCGCGGTACTTTATTTCTGGATGAGATAGGGGATATGCCCATGCCCATGCAGGTTAAGCTGCTGCGCGTGCTGCAGGAAAAAGTGGTCCTGCCCGTGGGATCAAACCATCCCATTGACGTGGACATTCGGGTGGTGGCGGCAACCCACCGCCATCTGGAAGAGGAGATAAAGGAAGGACGTTTCCGCGCTGACCTCTTTTACAGGCTGAATGTGGTGCCCTTGAGCGTTGCTCCGCTCCGCGACCGTAGTGACGAAATACCTGCCCTGGCAAAACATTTTGCACATCAGTTCGCCGGTAAGGGCAAGCGCCCCATCGGTTTTCACCAGATGTTTCTGGCGGCGATGCAGGCCTATGATTGGCCGGGGAATGTGCGCGAGCTATCCAATATGGTCCACCGGCTGTCTGTTCTTCACCCCGAGCAGCAGCTTGATCTGAGAGATGTCTCCGCCACCATGCTGCCAGCCGGCATGCTGGAAGTGGTGCCCGCCGTTTGCGAAGGCGAACAGGCGTCACTGCTTGATTTTATGACAGAGTCGCCCAGCGAGGCCGATGAAGAAGAGAACGATGTAGAGACCATCATCATGCAGGCTCAGGGGTTTGATGACTTTCGGCGTCAGGGCCAATCGCTAAAGGGCATGCTTAACGACATTGAGCAGCAGATGATCGAGAAGGCGCTGCAGGAAACAGATGGCAATGTCTCACGATGTGCCAAGCTCTTGCGAATGCAGAGAACAACGCTGATCGAGCGCATCAAAAAGTACAATCTAAAATCCTTTGCCGCCTGATTTTGGGCCTGTCGAAAAAGCGACAGCACCGCGAATGCTTGCCGGCAACCACGGCAATAAGCTGGCAAATTTCCGCCACTACTCTCTAACTCCTTGATTTATATGTAAAATAAAACTGGCACACAACTTGCTTCACAGGTGGCATCAACAGCCATATTGAAGAAAAGTTATGTACCAAGAACAGCCTATCGATTTGATTTGGGATGAATCATCTCCCATCGATACGAATGTAATGGGCATTTTAACCCGCGCCGGATTTCGCCCACGCTCCATGGGACCTGCCGCTGTCGCAAAATACGTCGAGGGTGCGAATTTCGGCTCTTGCGTTCTATGCATGCACCGCCGGGAATTGCCGGATGTGGAGATGATTCGGACGCTGAAGCAGCATTACGGCTCCAAAATTTATTTGGTTCTACGTGTCGACCCCAGCGACATCGATACCACGATAGACGCGATTAAGTGCGGTGTGGACGATGTCATCGCAGATGGCAGCAACCAGCCCCAGCGATGGGAGAAAATCGCGGGTCTTGCCCGGCTGCGATTGCTGAAAAACGATTCCTACGTCTTTGTTGACGAAACCAGCCAACACCTGCTGGCGCTCGTTGAACGCGTTGGCGCAGCAGAGGTCACTGCGCTCATGAACGGACCTACCGGGTCTGGTAAGGAAGTATTGGCTCGACTAACTCACGATTTTTCACCGCGACGAGATGGCCCCTTTATACCGGTGAACTGTGCAGCGCTGCCCGAAGCTCTGGCGGAAAGTTTGTTATTTGGTCACGCGAAGGGGGCCTTTACCGGCGCTACTCGCAGCACCGAAGGCTTCTTTACCCAGGCCCAGGGCGGTACGCTGTTTTTGGACGAAATCGGCGAACTGACGCTGCCCCTCCAGGCCAAGTTACTGCGCGCCATTCAGGAAAAAGAGGTGTTGCCCGTTGGCAGCTCTCAGACCCAGAAGGTAGATGTGAGAATTGTCGCAGCGACCAACCGAGATTTGAGGGCGGCGATCCGTGCTGGATATTTCCGAGAGGATTTATACTTTCGCGTCAGCACCTTCAGAATCAATGTCCCCGGACTCTCCTCAAGGCTCGACGACATCTTGCCCTTGGCGAACTACTTTCTGATGAAGCATGGTCGCGATGGACATAGCCTTGAGCTGGCTCCCGAGGCCTCTGCCAAACTGCTTGCTTACGAGTGGCCAGGCAATGTTCGAGAACTCGAGAATGTCATCCAGCGGGCGATCGTGCTCACCAATGGCGGCGTTATTAACGGCAGTCATCTGGTCTTCGACGAGCCTCCACAGCCACCAGCGCATCCATATGAGGTGCCCATGAGCCATGCGAACGTGCATGCCTTCGAGGTTCCTCGGCACGCCATGCTTTGGCCAGAGAGTGCCGGTGCTGGCGTGGCTGCGCCTGCCGGCATGAACTACGGCGCATTCGATGACGCCGGAGAGGCTAACACCTCGAGTGAGGGATCAGGCCTTCAGGGTGCTATGGATGCAAACGAATTTCGGATCATCGTAGACACCATCAAAAATACCCGCACGCGCCAAGAGGCCGCAGATAAGCTCGGCATCAGTGAGCGTACGCTGCGCTACAAAATTGCACGTATGCGAGAACGCGGTATTCAAATTCCAAAGAGAAAGTCGGCTTAAACCATGTCAAACGTCAATACACATTATCAGGGGCAGGTTGCAGACTTGCTGGCTCAAATCAAGGCGCATCAACAAAGGGCTGATCTAGTCCGCAGTGACGTAGCGCCGCTTGGAAACGACTCCCTTCAGGGGCCTCAGAAGGTAGACAAAGGAAACTTTGATGACTTTGTCGCCGGTGCGCTACGGGAAGTAAACGAAACCCAGCACGCCAGCATGGCCCTTAAAAACGCTTACGAAAGAGGCGAAGACATACCGCTTACGGATGTGGTTTTGGCCATGCAGAAAGCGTCAATCGGATTCGAGGCCACCATGCAGGTTCGTAATAAGCTGCTGCGTGCCTATGAAGACATTAAGAATATGCCGGTCTAACCGGTCACTCGCTAAGTGAGAATAACTCATGGCTGAAGCAACTCTTGACCCGAACCAGCAACTTGCTCCTGCGGCGCCCTCTGGCGGCCTACCGGCCACCGCGCCTGGTGCGCGACCAAGCACCTCATTGGCGGAAACAGCGGGAGACCAGCTGCCGGCTGAAGGCGTCGGTGTAACGGGTCCTCTGGCCGTCCTCGACAACCCAGCCGTTCGTCGAGCCCTGCCTGCAATTTTCGGCGTCATTGCGCTGATGGTCTGCATTCTTTTTTATCTGTGGGTCTCTGCGCCAGGGTATCGCTCAGTGTATCCGGGCATGTCAGAAGCGGATAAGCAGCAGGCAAGAGATGCGTTAACCGCAGGCGGCTATATGTCAAGGGTAGACATCAATACTGGTGCCCTCGAGGTGCGAGAAGATCAATATCATGAGGCCCGCATCCTGCTTGCCTCTCAGGACATCCCGCGCAGTTCATCCTTGGGCGGAATAGAAACCCTGCTTGAACAGGGGTCCATGACCACAAGTCGGTTTATGGAGCAGGTTAGCTATCGTGCAGCCATGGAAAGCGAGCTGGCGAAGACCATCTCTGAGATTAGCTCCATTAAGGCTGCTCGCGTTCATCTCGCGGAACCCCAGCAAAGTGTTTTCGTGCGCAATCAGGCGCCGGCGAAGGCTTCCGTGGTGGTGGTGCCCTATCCTGGTCGGGTCGTGACCCCGTCCCAGATTAGAGCCATCGTGCACCTGGTTTCTGCCAGCGTGCCCTATCTCCCAAATGAAAATGTTGCCGTAGTCGACAATACCGGCAACTTGCTGACGGACTCCGAAGGCGAAACCGCCATGACCCTGACGACTGCTCAGTCGGAACACAAGCGGTCCATGGAAATGTCCTACCAGCGTAGAATCGAACAGATCTTGGCCTCCATCGTCGGGATGGGTAACGTCAAGTCAGAGGTTGACGTCGCGCTGGATTTCACTGAGGTGGAAGCGACCTTTGAGGAATTTGACAAGGGCGGCGTAGGCCCAAGAACGCGATCAGAGTCCCTGGACTTTGAGAAGGACGCCAGCCTTGCGGCTGAGGGTCTGCCCGGAAGTTTTTCAAATGCACCACCTGAGGGGGCTGAACTGACGGCGACGGCTGAGGTTGGTGATAACCCGGTAGATACCGCCGACGGTATTTCCAGCTCCTCGTCCACCAGAAACTATGAGTTGGATCGTGAGATCCGCTACGTCAAACAGCAGGTGGGCCGAATTGACCGCATCTCTGTAGCGGTGGTGATTAACCAGGATGCGTTTGCTGCCGTCGAGGGCGAAGAACAGGGTGGCATTACCGAAGAGGAACTCGCTCGATTTACGGATGTCGTCAAAGGCGTTGTCGGCTTCAGCGAGGCACGCGGAGATACGGTCACCGTTGTGCCATCGAGCTTTGCCGTACCCGTTGATCTGACGCCTCAAATTGCCTGGTGGCAGGACGAGCAGATTGTGGACCTGGTCAAATATGGCGCCAGCCTGCTTTTGATCCTGCTGGTGCTGCTCATGGTGGTTAGGCCGATTATTAAAGCCAACACCGAAGAGGAAGATCTGGATGTGCCCATGGCTACTGCAGACGGCGAGCTAAGTGATGAAGATCTGGAGATGATCAAGCTGGGCGAAGGCGAAAACATAGAAGAGATTAAGGCCAGGCTGAAGCCGAAGAAGTCGTCTATCCCACTTGATATGCTAGATACGGCCAATACGTACGATGACAAAGTGACGGTTCTTAGAATGCTTGTCGCAGAAGATGCGGCTCGTGTTGCGCAGTTGCTGAAGCGCATGATTCAGGCTGATTAGAACGCCTGCGGCGGTCGAGAGTTTGGGAAAGCACCAATAAATACGGAATACGAACATGGCAGAAATACAGACACCAGTCGCCCTTGATGACGACGGATTATCACCAGAGGTAGGCCTTGAGCTGGATTCCTTACGCAGCGTTGAACGCGCGGCTTTGCTCATGCTGTTACTCGGTGAGCAACAGGCATCAAATATTGTTGGTTACCTTAACCCCAAGGAGGTCCAGGCTTTGGGCTCCGCCATGGTGACGGTGAACGACGTCTCCCAAGACGCCGTGAGCCAGGTGCTCGACGAATTTATTAGGGAGCTGAAGAAACTCACCAACCTGGGTCTGGGGTCCACCGACTATATCGAGGGTGTTCTGAACCGAGCACTCGGGCCCGAGCGCGCCTCATCAGTACTTAGCAGAATTTTACCCAGCTCATCCAGTAAGGGTCTTGAGATCCTGGCCTGGATGACGCCCCGTGCCATTTGCGACATGGTGGGAGAAGAGCATCCCCAGGTCATCGCGATCATACTCTCGGTCTTGGAGTCCGAGACTGCTGCGGACGTACTCGCATTTCTGCCTGAAGGCGTACGGGCTCAGGTGGTTCAGCGGGTAGCCATGCTAGATACCGTGCAGCCCAACGCCATGGCCGAATTAGAGAGCGTCATGTCTAAGCAATTTGCTCAGTCTACTTCGGCCTCGTCGGCCGCCGTAGGGGGTGTGAAGGCGGCTGCGCAGATCATCATGAAAACCAAGCTGGATATGGGTGACAATATCCTTACCTCCATAACGGCTAATAACGAGGCGCTCGCGTTGAAGATTACGGACAATATGTTCGCCTTTGAAAACCTTGGGGATCTCGATAATCGAAGCATCCAAACTCTGTCACGACAGCTGGATCAAGAAGAATTGGCGGTGGCGCTTAAAGCGGCACCGGAAAATGTGGTCAATGCCTTCCTGGGCAACATGTCCCAGCGTGCAAGCGCCATGTTCCTTGATGAGATGGAAATGATGGGCCCTGTTCGCGTCACCGATGCAGAAGAAGCGCAGCTCAGCATTGTGCGTCAGGCACGCAAGCTCCAGGATGCGGGCGAAATCATTCTGGCGTCGCCGGATGGAGGCGACTTTGTCTAAGGCAAAAGCCCCCTGGGTGGTGGATGAGAGCGCGACCCGAGGTGAAGTCGGGCGCTTTGCTTCCTCGCGCTTACTCGCGAATCCAGCCGTCGCCCAGCAAGACCGTTTTCGGGCGCTGCCGCTGGATCAGTATGTCCGAAATGTCCCTACTGAAGAGATCGTGGACGACATCGAACCAGAACACGCACCCGAAACTCCGGCTGCGGAGGTCCCAGCAACGGATGCCTGGGATGAACAGATCGCCGCCCTTGAGCAGCAGCTAGAGGCGCAGCAAAGCGAGCTGGCACAGGCCAAGGCCAAGGCCTTCGCCGAAGGACAGGCCCAGGGCCAGGCAGAAGCCAAGCTGATGTTTGAGCAAGAATCCGGGCAAGATCTAGATCAGCTCCGAGTCACCGTGATGGACGAAATGGCACAGTTTATGGCCACCATTAGTGACAACCTGGTGACCCATCAAAACCTATACGATCCTTTAAAGGATTTGTCGGTGGCCTTGGCCGAGCGGATAGCCAAGGCTGAGCTGACGTTGAACGATGACTTGGTGAAAACCTTCATTGAGGACTGCATCGCTGAGGTGGACCCACTCCAGCTGTGCGAGATTGTGATACATGTGGGTGAGGCCTGGTACGACAAGCTGAACGTTGAACCTCTGAATCAACTCTTCAGCGAGCACCAAATTTTACTCGATAACCGGCTTGCGCCGGGAAGCGTTCGGCTGACGGTACAGGACACGAGTATCGAGGAGCTATTGGAAAGCCGCATCGATGCCCTGGCTGCCCAGCTGTATAGGCCAGTGGCCAGTAGCGCCCTAGCACCCAGCGTGCCAGAAGAGATGCCTCCGGAGACAACCGTAGACCAAGAGGGTCTGGTGATCAGCGGAGATTTTTCGGAAGTCGACGATGTCTTTTTTCAGGCACCTGAAGAATGAACGCAGCACCAGAAACCCCGAGCTTTCGCCAGCATGTGGACGACGTGCTGCCTAGGTTGGCCTGTCCTCCAGTGCGAAAATATGGCGTGCTGACTCGAATCGTCGGCCTAACCATTGAGGCCAAGGGCATTACCGCCACCGTCGGCGCGATTTGTCGCATCATGAAGCCAGAACGGGAAGCCGTCGCTGAAAGTGATCCAAGAGCCGCTTACGTTGATGCTCAGGTCGTTGGTTTCCAGGGCGACACCATCTATTTAATGCCCCTCTGGGAGGCCACCGGGCTCCAGGCGGGCGCACGGGTCTTTTTGCTCTCCGAGACAGACAGCGCTGGCGTCGGCGAGGCCCTGCTGGGCAGAGTCGTAGACGCGCTAGGCACGCCGCTGGATGGCCTTTCTGAGATCGAATGTCATGAGTCCCGCGGTTTGCAGGGCGAAACGACCAACCCCATGCAGCGGGAGCCCATCACCAAGGTTCTAGATGTAGGGGTTAAGGCTATAAATGCCCTACTCACGGCGGGCTGCGGTCAAAGGCTTGGCCTGATCGCTGGCTCCGGTGTGGGTAAGAGCGTCCTGCTCGGAATGTTGACCAAGTTCACCAGCGCTGACGTGGTAGTCATTGGTCTCATCGGTGAGCGGGGCCGTGAAGTCAAAGAATTCATTGAGCAAATTTTAGGCGTGGAGGGCATGCAGCACGCGGTTGTCGTCGCCGCGCCGGCCGACAATGCGCCGCTACTGCGCCTGCGCGCTACGGAATTGGCGCATCTATATGCCGAATATTTTCGCGCCCGGGGCAAGGATGTCTTGCTGCTTGTTGATAGTCTCACGCGGGTTGCTCACGCTCAGAGAGAGATCGGCCTGGCTATTGGAGAGCCACCGACTTCGAAGGGTTATCCACCCTCTGTCTTTAGTTTGCTTCCCAATCTGATAGAACGCACGGGCACCGGCAAGCGCGGGGAGGGAACCGTTACCGCCCTGTATACGCTGCTCGCTGAGGGGGACGACTTGAACGACCCCATTGTTGATCTGGCGCGTGCCTCCCTAGATGGCCAGGTGGTGCTCAGTCGTGCCCTGGCCGACGCGGCTCACTATCCAGCGATTGATCTGGCCGGTTCTATTTCGCGGCTGATGCCGACCCTTGCGGATTCAGATGATCTGGATCAGGCGAACACGTTCAGACGGCTGTGGACCCTTTATCAACAGAATCTAGACTTGATTCAGGTCGGTGCATACGAAATGGGCACCAATCCTGACCTTGACCGAGCCATTGCTTTGAGAGGCCGCATGGAGGCCTTTCTCCGTCAGCCAATGGACGAACTTTCAACTTTTGAAGAATCTATTTCGGGTATGCGGGAGTGTTTACATGTCTGAGCAGTTAAGAGCCTCCATTAAGCGGTGGGATATTTTGACCGAGGGGGTGATCTCCCAGGTTAATGAAGCCCAAAAAGCGTTGGTTGAAGCACGCAAGAAAGTCGAAGCGGTTCGATCTGAGAAAGAGCGCATTGCCCGCCTGAAGGCAGAGTATTCGGACAAACTGTCCACGCTGCAGCAGGCAGAGCATGACATTAACAGCACCACGCAGGTGCGGCGATTTTTGAACCAACTGGATATGGCGAGTCAAACGTTGGGACATGAACTTGTCGCGCTCCATCAGCAACAGCAGGGCATTAGGCAAAAGTTTCAGGCGCTGAGTGCTCAGCGCCTGAAGTTCGAAGCGCTGGGCAAGCGGGCGCAGGATGAAATGACGAAGGTTAGCGATCGGGCAGAACAACGCAGTACCGACATGCTGGCCCTGCAGCGTTTCGGCCAGCGTAAACTGGGGTAGCCTGGCGATATGAAGAGGGCGGTCCCTCGAGTCGTTTAGGATTGTTTATCCCGGGCGCGGAGTCTGGCACGTAAATTGCT
>CENJ01039053.1_pt1 | contig 11181 bp, 13 predicted proteins | sample 356161 | NCBI WGS metagenome assembly CENJ01 (sample SAMEA2619531, study PRJEB7988) | marine metagenome | biome: marine biome (ENVO:00000447); feature: surface water layer (ENVO:00002042); material: "saline water (ENVO:00002010), including plankton (ENVO:xxxxxxxx)" | depth 5 m
TTAAAAGCATAATTTTATTTAGCCTCAATATTCGGAATTTTTCAATATTTTAAGAAGAATTATTTCTAAGTGTTGTTGAGGATATGTCATCCATTTTGCCGGTGAGCATCACCCATGCAGGTGCATCAATGGTTTTGAGGTTTGCAGCTTGGTCGGCGGCAATGCGATAATTCCCAAACTGCTGTGCCGCAGGGCTGAGGCCGGCTTTGACAACATAACCCGGGCGCGGATAGATTGCCATCGGAACATCATGCATTAAGACTTGCCAATCTTTCCAGTGATGGAGGGACGTCATATTATCCGCACCCATAAGCCAGATAAACCTGACCTGCGGGTAAGTCTGCTTCAGTTTTCTGATGGTATCAACTGTGTTGCGCGTGCCGAGGCGGGTTTCTTCATCAGAGATGTAAACGCGGTTATTTAACGAACCAACCAAATCCTGACAGGCTTTCAGGCGGTTCTCCATCGCATCAGGGCTGGTGCTTTTGAGAGGGTTTTGCGGCGCAACCAGCCACCAAACCACATCAAGGCCGAGCGCTGCCTGAAGTTTAGCACTCACCAGAGAATGCCCTTTATGCGGCGGGTCAAAACTTCCACCGAACAGACCGACCGTCATGCCGGGTGTAAAAAGTTTACGCCGTCTGAACATTTCTATCGGGGGCGCGTTTGCCCGCTGCCCCGCACCTGATATTTGAACGTTGTCAGTTGTTCTAAACCGACAGGGCCGCGCGCATGAAAGCGTCCTGTTGCGATACCGATTTCTGCACCCATGCCAAATTCACCACCATCAGCAAATTGAGTTGAGGCGTTGTGCATGACAATCGCGCTGTCAACACCATTAAGATAGGCTTCAGCGGCAGATGCATCTTCTGAAATAATTGCTTCCGTGTGCCCAGAGCCATGTGAGGCAATATGGGAAATGGCGTCTTCAACACCTTCGATAAGTTTGATGGAAATTATGCTGTCGAGATATTCTGTATCCCAATCCTGTGCTGTAGCCATAACAACGCGCTCATCCACGCTGGCGACATCTTCATCGCCGCGTACTTCGCAACCTTCATCCAGCAAGGCTTCAACCAGCGGCTTTAAATGCGTACCAGCACATTGGCGGTCTAAGAGCAAGGTCTCAGTGGCTCCGCAAATGCCTGTACGCCGCAATTTGGCATTTAATGTGATGTCTTTCGCCATCTCAAGATCAGCAGAAGCATGAATATAGGTATGGCAAATGCCATCAAGATGAGAAAAAACAGGGACGCGGGCATCATTTTGAACCCTTTCCACAAGGCTTTTCCCGCCGCGTGGAACAATCACATCAATTGTGCCCTCAAGTCCTGCCAGCATCATGCCGACGGCTTCTCTATCGGGTGTAGGGACGAGTTGGACGCATGTCTTGGGCAAGCCGACACCTTCCAGCGCGGCATCAAAACAAGCTGCAACAGCTTTTGCTGAGTTTTGAATCTCAGAACTGCCGCGCAGAATAACTGCATTGCCCGACTTCAGGCACAGTGCAGCAGCGTCAGCGGTCACATTCGGGCGGCTTTCATATATCACCCCGATTACCCCCAACGGCACACGTACGCGGGAAATATCTAGCCCGTTTGGGCGATCCCAGCGTGCCATCACATCACCTACAGGGTCGGGCAGGGCTGCCACGTCTTCCAATGCTTTGGCAATACCTTCAACACGACCAGCATCCAGGGCAATGCGATCCAGACGGGCATTATTGAGGCCAGCCTCTTTGGCAATATCCATATCCAGCCTGTTGGCGGTCAGAAGCTCTTCAGTTTGCGCCCGTAAATTCTGTGCGGCGGCAATGAGTGTCTTATTTTTTTGTTCGGTGGTGGCTCTACCCAGTTCACGCGCCGCTATGGCGGCTTGTGCGCCCATGGCGTTCATTGTTTCTTCAAGTGAAGCGTTAAGCGTCATACTCTCCTCCTCGATTTTGTGTCATTACCAGATTGTCCCTATGTACCATCTCGGTCCGGCCGTCATAAGATAACTCATTAACGATTTCTGCGGTTTGCTTACCGATAATATTTATGGCCGAATTTGATGAATGTTCCACCAGACCGCGCGCAATTTCAACTTCGTCCGGCCCCAGTATGGCAACACAATCGCCTCTTTCAAAGTCCCCCGAGACACTTTTTATCCCAATCGGCAATAGACTTTTTCCATCTTGTAGAGCTTTGACTGCGCCCTCGTCTATATGAACATACCCACCAAGATGAAGGCTGGCGGCAATCCAGTCTTTTCGGGCGGTGCGCGGGCTTGCTTTCGTGCCGAAGAGTGTGCATTTGCCATTCCCGTCCAAAATATTGCGTATGGGGTGTGTATCCCGCCCACTGGCGAGTATCATGGAAGCACCGGCATCGGTTGCGATGCGTGCAGCCTCCAGCTTGGTTTTCATGCCGCCGCTTCCAAAATGTCCGGCATTTTCGCCGGCCATGGCAAGTACATCCTGAGTAATGTCAGGTATTTCCGCAATATGTGCCTCTGCGTCACCAATGCGGTCAGCATCGCTGTAAAGACCATCAATATCGGACAGCAGGACCAGACAATCCCCCGAGACCATACTTGTTACACGCGCCGCCAACCGATCATTATCGCCATAGCGAATTTCTTGCGTTGCGACGGTGTCATTTTCATTGATTACAGGTACGGCTCCAAAATCCAGCAGAGCATTGAGCGTGCTTCTGGCATTCAGATAACGGCGTCTTTGCTCGGTATCTTCGAGTGTGAGGAGAATTTGTGCAATCGTCATGCCTTGCGGCCCCAGTGCTTCTTGCCAAGCATGCGCCAGAGAAATTTGTCCTGCGGCTGCGGCTGCCTGACTTTGCTCCAAAGATAAAGGCGCATCTGAAAGACCGAGGCATCCGCGTCCAAGTGCAATTGCACCAGATGAGACCAGAATAACATCCTGTCCGCGCGCTCGTGCGGCAGCCAGATCCTCGCCCAGCGTGGCCATCCAAGCCGTGTTAAGCGTGCCGTCTTTACCCTGCATGAGCAATGACGAGCCAACTTTTACAATCAGCCTTTTGGCCTGTGTCAGCGTCGTGGCTGTTTTATGTTGTGTCTCTGTATTCATCTTGATTATAGGCGTTAAGGTTGCCAGCTTCCGCTTTGAAGGTCTATAGCCGCGTTTCTTTGTGAAACATGCTCTAAAATATCCGAGAGGACTTGCTTAACGCCATCGCCTGTTGCTCCGGAAATTAATTTTACGTCTTTACCGCTGGCTTTAGAAAGCGCTGATTGCTTTTCCTTCAATATTTCAAGGTCAATCAAATCACATTTATTCAGTGCCAGAATTTCCTTTTTATCCGTCAAACCATTCTCATAAGCAGCAATTTCTTCTCGAATTGTTTTCCAGTCTCCGACTACGTCATCTTGTGATGCGTCAACCAGATGCAAGAGTATCTCACATCTCTCGACATGACCGAGAAATCTATGCCCCAGCCCGGCGCCTTCGCTTGCGCCTTCAATGAGGCCGGGGATATCCGCAATGACAAATTCATTTCCCTTTACTGCGACAACACCAAGATTTGGATGCAGGGTCGTGAAAGGGTAATCGGCAATTTTTGGTTTGGCGCGGCTGACTGAGGCCAAAAAAGTAGACTTACCGGCATTAGGCAAACCAACCAGTCCGGCATCGGCTATGAGTTTCATGCGCAACCATATCCAAGCTTCCCGTCCAGCTTGACCGGGGTTTGCGTGACGGGGGGATTGATTAACCGGCCCTTTAAAGCGCGCATTGCCAAAGCCGCCATTACCGCCTGTAGCCAGAACAATCTCGTCGCCTATTTCGGTTAAATCCCCAATGAGTGTGTTTCCATCTTCCGCGAAAATCTGAGTTCCGACCGGTACTCTCAAAATTTTGTCAAGACCATCTGCACCTGTGCGGTTTTTGCCCATGCCATGTGTGCCGGTACCTGCTTTGAAATGCTGCTGATATCTATAGTCAATCAAGGTGTTCAGGCCGTCTACACATCTGACAATGACATTTCCGCCACAGCCGCCATCGCCGCCGTCAGGGCCGCCAAATTCAACATACTTTTCCCGCCGGAAACTGATGCATCCTGCGCCGCCGTCACCGGACCGAATAAATACTTTGGCTTGATCAAGAAATTTCATAACAGTTTATTATACAGTTTTGCCTATCAAATAAAAAAGGGAGATACGGCGATCCCCCTTTAAAACACTTAGGTCGTATAGCCGCGTCACTTTATTCCGCAGGGCTCTCCGGTGCCGTGTCAACAGACACATAGGTCCGGTCTCCGGTTGATTTGGAGAAACTGACCTTACCCTCAGTCAGGGCAAAAATTGTGTGGTCTTTACCGATGCCAACATTGTCACCGGGGTGCCATTTGGTGCCGCGCTGACGGATGATAATATTACCGGGGATAACGTGCTCACCGCCGAATTTTTTTACACCAAGACGCCGACCGGCACTATCGCGACCGTTACGGGATGAACCACCTGCTTTTTTATGAGCCATATCAATTACTCCTTATCAGCTTGTGTGTCGGTTGAGGTTTCAGAAGGGGCTTTATCAGCTGCTTTAGCCTTAGCTTTGCTCGCTGATTTGCTTATCGCCGAAATCTTCACCTTTGTGAGGTGCTGTTTGTGACCGAGTTGACGGTGGTAGTTTTTACGGCGTTTGAATTTAATCACATCAATTTTGTCACCGCGAACCTGGTCGAGGACTTCAAGTGTGACGCTGGCGCCGCTCACAAGAGGATCTCCGATTGTGGGAGATTTACCGGCTTCGCCAATCATCAAAACTTCATCCAGCTTGATTTTATCACCGGCTTCACCGTCAAGGCGTTCCAGTTCCAAAACATCATCTTTAGCTACCCGGTATTGTTTTCCACCGGACCGTATTACGGCATACATTATCTTCATCCTTAAATAGGCTACCTGTTGGGAAATTAACCCATAAACAGGCAGATATACTGCGCGAGTCATAATCGCACAATTAGATGCGCAATATACATTTCCACCTTGCCAAGTCAAGCGGGTTTAAGGCTTTTCTGGCGTCATTACACTTAGGCGGATACTTTGAAATCTATTGTGTTTTCACTGCTTATTTCTTGGTTGGTTTCAGTTTGATTTTGCTTACGGGTTTCAAGATGTGAAGCAAAAACCTCTGTTGCTGTCTGCCAACTGAAGTTTTCCGCATATTTCCGAGCTGATTTTTTGGAAATATGTACGGCAGACTCACAGGCCTTTTTTAAATCATTGTCCATGACCGCGGATTTGGTGTTTCCTAACACATCAATCGGGCCATCTACCGGATATGCCGCAACGGGCAATCCGCAGCCCATTGCTTCGAGCATGACGAGCCCGAATGTGTCGGTTTTACTGGGAAATACAAAAACATCGGCAGATCTGTAGTAATCAGGCAGTTCTTCCATTGATTTCATGCCAAAAAAAGTCACATTTGGGTATTTTTTCTTAAGAGATTGCAAATCAGGTCCATCACCGACGACCCATTTTTCACCTTTTAAATCAAGCGAAAGAAAGGCTTCTAGGTTTTTTTCTACGGCAACCCTGCCAACAGAGAGATATACAGTGTTCTTGCTTGGATATGGCGCTTTGCCGGGGCTAAATAGATCCAGATCTACGCCGCGTGGCCATAAAACAGGATTGCCAATGCGCCATTCTTTCAAAGCTTCGACTACGGCCGGAGTTGGCACCATAACTCTTTCGGATTTTTTGTGAAACCAGCGCAAAAATGCATAGCTGACACTCAGCGGGATGCCTGTACGCGCTTTCACATATTCCGGAAACCGGGTGTGGTAGGCAGTTGTGAAAGGGATATTTGTTTTGACAGCATATCGACGGGCAGCAAGGCCAAGAGGTCCTTCAGTTGCGATATGAAGCGCATCCGGTGCATAGTCCTTGATTTTTTGGCGCACGTCAGAACTTGCAAAAGGGGCAATACGTATTTCAGGATAACTTGGTAACGGAATTGAGAAAAAAGGCTCCGGCGTGACCATGTCGACGTCGTGCCCGGCTGCGATAAGGCACTCGCGGGTTTTAAACAAAGTACGCACAACACCATTAACCTGAGGAAACCAAGCATCGGTAATGATAAGAATTTTCATAATTTAGCTGGCCAATGCCGTTTCTGGCAGGTCTTCATCATCAGCCAGACTATCTACGAGGTGATCCCAATAGATAATTTCAAGACGACCGTCATCATGTTCTACCAGAGCTGACAAAGACTCTACCCAGTCACCATCATTGGCATAAAGAATGCCATCAATGTCTCGTATTTCAGCCTTGTGAATATGACCACACACAACCCCGTCGCATCCTTTACGTTTCGTTTGTGTGACCATCACTTTTTCATACGTACTGATAAATGAAACGGCGCCCTTAACTTTATGCTTGAGAAATTGGGACAGCGACCAGTAGGGAAGTTTAAACAACCGTCTTACGGCATTGAGATAGTTATTAACGATGAGGAGCGTTGTGTAAGCAAAATCACCTATATGAGCGACCCAACGTGCATGTTGCATAATGCCGTCAAACTTGTCGCCATGAACGACCCAAAGACGTTTGCCATCGACAGTTTCATGGATGGCCTCATCAAGTATCTCTATATCTCCAAATTTCATATCGACGAATTGGCGTGCCGCTTCATCATGATTACCGGGCACGTATACAACACGTGTGCCTTTACGCGCTTTTCTGAGAATTTTTTGAATCACATCATTGTGGGTTTGGGGCCAGAAAAATTTCTTTTTCAGCCGCCAACCGTCAATAATATCGCCGACAAGATAAATCGTGTCGGCTTCAGTGTGTTTGAGGAAATCCAGCAAGCTAGGGGCTTTGCACCCTGCCGTGCCGAGGTGAATATCAGAGATCCAAATTGTACGATATTTAGTCGGTCCAATTTGATCGGTACTCATAAAAGACAAACGCGAATCAACCATGCCTATGAGGTAGAGGGATTCAGTTACAGATTTGTGACAAATCCAAAGTTAAATATGAGAGCTTATTGAGAGTGTTTTTTCGGCAATAATTCTCTTACCAGATAATAAGCGATGGCAGCGCCTAAAAACTGTGAAACAACAAAAAAAGGCATGTCGGACAGTCTGATACCTGAAAAGCTATCCGTAAAACTTCGCCCTAATGTTACCGCTGGATTGGCAAAACTCGTCGATGATGTGAACCAGTAACCCGCCGTGATATAAAGACTGACGAGACTGGGAACACTCTCAGGTCTATGACGTAGACCTGTTAGTATTGTTGCGACAAGACCGAAAGTTGCAACACCCTCTGAGAGCCATATATTGCTCCCAAAACGAATTTTGACACCGGCCTGTATCAGGCTTTGATCGAACATAGCATGTGCCAGCATGACCCCCGCCATTGCCCCAAGACACTGAAAGACAATATATTGTGCGCAATGCGCCCTGCCGAGTTCTCCTTTAAGGCAGAATACAAAACTGACCGCCGGGTTAAAATGGGCACCTGAAACCGGCCCTAAACATGTTATCAGCACATAAAGTATGCCTGCCGTGGCGAGTGTGTTGCCGAGCAAGGCTACTGCCGCATTCCCGTCAGCCAATGACTCGGCCATGATTCCTGAGCCGACAACTGTGGCAACCAGAAACAGGGTGCCGATAAATTCGCCGGCAAGTTTGCGCGTATCAAAAATCATTATTGTGGCTTTCTTCAGTTTTTAAAACCCAGCTTTAATCTTCTAGGCCGGATGTTAATGCATCATCAATTTTACTGATAATCATGTCATAAACATCCTCAAAGTATTGTCTGGTGGAGGCTCTGTCTCCAGAAAATTTTGCAGGGTCTGGGAAAGGCCAATGATGTGTGGCTGGATGCCCCGGCCAGACAGGGCAGTTTTCTCCGGCGGCATTATCACAAACAGTCACAATATAATCCATCGCAGTGGCGGGGGAGGTGCCGTTTAGATGCCCAAAGACGTCCCAATTTTTGGAATGATAGCCTTCTATGGAAACATCTCGGCCTTTCAGCACATCCAAAGCCATTGGATGTACGGCGCCGGTTGGATTACTGCCGGCGCTATAAGCTTGCCAAGTATGTTTATAATGATGATTTACATAGGCCTCGGCCAGAATGGACCTGCAGCTATTGCCGGTACATAAAAAAAGAATGTGATTCATAGATACGCTAACCAAACTGCTCCTTGCACCTGTTAGGGGGTGCAACCTATTGGTTCCGTAAGGGCAAACAAAACCATAACACTTGAATATGTATGACACGATTGTGACATAACTGTTTCAAATGACGGTTTTGCCAAAAATTTGGTGATGGCCCTTTAGCTTAACTTTTTACCTAATTTTTTACTGTGGAGACGACTTCATCCGTGGTCATGATCCGAGCCCATAATCGCCCGAGCATGGTCAAGGTACTGTCCTGCATTTCCTGACTGTCCGTACCCGTAGCATCGCTCACAACAATAACTTTATATTGGAGGTCACAGGCTTCCATGGCGGTCATGCCGACACAATTATTTGTAGAAACACCAACACAGACAAGCGTGTCCACACCGGTGGCGCGGAGCACCGTGTCTATTTTGGTAGAACAAAAAGCACCCATTGTGGTTTTGTTAAGTACAGGCTCATTGGGGAGCGGCGTTAAGTCGGCAACGATTTCATGTTCCTTCTGGCCTTCAATATTATTCGTTGCGGTCACGATTGGCTTCAAATGTTGCGGTACATCATGTGCGTCGGGTGTTTCAGCGCCATAGGTTACGTAAATAACCGGCCAATTATTATCTCGAAATGCGGTCAGGAGTTTTTGAATATTCGGCACGAGCAATTGCTCAATCCGGTCAAATCTGTAACCGGCTTGCTCTGCTTTTCCGCTCTCTGCGAGTAATTTACCAAGCCCCATAGCGCGGTTGCCGGTAGCATTTTGCATATCGACAACGATAAGGGCTGTGGAAGATGGGTTGATTTCTATGGGTTGCGTAAAAGCATCAATAAAAGTTGGCTGGGTCATGTACACAAACTAATGACAATAGTCTGGACTTTCAATATGATAATGAAAATTAACGGGGGATAGGATGAGTAATTTTGATAAAGCAGGTTATGGGTCGGACAATATCGGCATAGGCAAAAAATGTGCGCTCTTGATTGTTGATTTTCAAAACGGTTTTACCGACCCGTCGAGCCAGATTGGTGGGTCGTCGCATGTAAATGCTGCTGTCGATCAAACTGCTAAACTGGTTAAGTTTGCGAGAAGTGTGGATATGCCGATTGCCTCTTGCCGGACAAGTTGGAGCGGCCCGGATGAAATGTCTTATTGGAAAGTCGCGCCGCTCTTTGAGGGCGGTTTTTTCCACGGCCATAAATTTACTGAAATTGACCCGCGCCTTTCGGACCCGGATAATCATTTTGAGTTTATTAAATCAGCGCCATCCATATTCTTCCTGACCCCGCTACTTACGTGGCTGACCAAGCACAATATTGATACGACTATTATAACCGGATGTACGACAAGTGGATGTATTCGCGCCTCCGTCATAGACAGTTTTTCATATGGTTACAGAACTATTGTTGCCGAGGATTGTTGTGGCGATCAGGACGCAGACGCGCATGCTGACAATATCAGAGATGTCGGCAGACGTTATGCCGACATAATGACCTGTCAGGAAATCATCACAGCTTTAAGTTAGACCTGAATTATGCCTAAGCGGAAAAGAGCGCTTCCGCGATATTGTTCCGGCTTTCCAGTGACAGAATACTGTCGGAGAGCCGCGCCATATCGCCATCCGTCATATAGGGTGCGCATAAGCTATTAAACTTGAACAAAAACTCATCGCCTGACATGAAGTTTTCAGGCTCGCCTTTTGGAATTTGAACAAAGCGTTCATAGCTTTCATCCCCGGCATGGATTTTCACCTTGGCACTCATATTTTCAGGGCTGAAAGACTCTGCTTCATCATCAATATAAACATTGATGTTTTTGCAAAGTTCCAGCGTGTCATTATCGTCGAGACATTCGCGGTAATCGTCCCAGACCAGCCCGTGCTTTTTAAAAGCAACGGCAGCACTGAAAGGCATGGAAAATTGACCGTCTACAATGCTTTTGGGCTGTTGCTTTTGATCCAGTGGATTACCGATAATGCCATAGCCTCTTTTTGAAAGGCCAACATCGATTTTAATATCACTATTGGTATCGAGGTTGCTTTCCTCAAGAATATCCAGAATTCCGTCAATTGCAGCATGACTGTAACGACATGACGGGTAGGGCTTCACGCCCAATGTCATGGTTTTCCAGCTTTTTCCGAGACCTTCTGTTGCCCGATCATGTTTGGCGGCACTGCTGTAGCTGTTGAAAAAGCCCCATTTACCCTCAAAGGCTTCTTCAGGTCCCTTAAAACCTTCATGTGCATAGAACGCTGCCATCAGCCCATTCTGTGAAGCCTGACCGACATGAAGTCTTTTCGTCCAAGCACCATCCGTTAAGAATTGCATGGAGCCGGCTGATTGGCTGAGGGCAATACCAAAGGTATATCTAAATTGCTCGCTGGTGAGCTTTAGAATTTTACCTGCGGCGGCGGCGGCGGCAAAAATCCCGCATGTTGCTGACGGATGAAAGCCACGCTCATAATGATCTGCCGCGCCAACTGCCTCACCGAGGCGAATATGGGTTTCATATCCAACAACACAAGCGGTTAAAAGTTCACGACCTGAAGCACCCGTTAATTGTGCGGCGGCAATTGCAGCAGGAATAATTGGTGCGCTGGCATGAACCGAGGCTTCAGCATGTGTGTCATCAAAATCAAGCGAATGCGCCAGTGTGCCGTTAATAAGAGCCGCTGCCGCAGGGGCATAATTCTGGGTGTCCCCAAAGACGCTGCAATTGCCGTCATTCATACCAAGCTTGTCGATACCTGCGAGCAAGCTATCTGTCGACTCGCTGTCATGCCTGGCGCGGACGATAATACCAATGGTATCCAGCAGAAGCAGTTTAGTGCGGTCAATAACGTCCTGAGGAATATCCTCATAGGCAATGTTTTCACAGAATTCTGATAAAATACGGGTTGCTTCAGACATAATTATCTCTCACTCATAAATTGCAGTTAACACTCATAATCGTGCTTTACTCGGTTTGTATTTATTCAGCAGGGCTTTACTTTGCCATGCTCGATTCAGCCAGTTTCTACTCAGCCAGTTTCTACTCAGC
>CENJ01049717.1_pt1 | contig 11176 bp, 9 predicted proteins | sample 356161 | NCBI WGS metagenome assembly CENJ01 (sample SAMEA2619531, study PRJEB7988) | marine metagenome | biome: marine biome (ENVO:00000447); feature: surface water layer (ENVO:00002042); material: "saline water (ENVO:00002010), including plankton (ENVO:xxxxxxxx)" | depth 5 m
AGGAACTGGGATAGGTGCGGAGATAGCGGTATCCTCCGGTCTTTCTTCTATTTAGTTAACTATTTAGTTAACGCATCTGTGGCAATTTAACCTCCAACAACTTACTGTTTGGTAAGCAGTCTTGACAAGATTTTTTACAGATTAAGAGGGCAAATATTCTAAAATTCAAATATTTTCAGAGCTTTATACGTTGATAGTGGTGCCCAGAAGAGGACTTGAACCTCCACGGCCTTACGGCCACTAGCACCTGAAGCTAGCGTGTCTACCAATTTCACCACCTGGGCATCGGGCGCGCACTGTACTCAAACGAGCTCATTTAGACAACCTCGATCAATAATATCTGGGAGTGGCCATTTTGGCTAAATCAAAAGGGTTGAGAGCACCCAAATCGTTAGACTATTTGAATGCGCAATGGCTAATCGACTTTCTCGCTAAACAAAATCAGCCCGCTTCTTGGCAGCAATGTACCCAGGCCTTGCCTGAGGAGTCAGTCCACGCGATAAGGAAGTTGCGCCAGATCTTGCGCGGCATGCTGAGGAACGGCCAGATCGAAGAACCTAGCAACGCCTTTTACATCCTTGCATCGCAAGAGAAGCATATAAAAACCGAGCGTCAACCCAAAATGGCCCAGGGCAAGGTCGAAGTTCGTGGTGCCGTACTAAATGTCGCTCAACTGCCTATTTTATCTGATGCGAAACGAGGTCCCTTTTTGCGCGCGGGCGACGAGGTGACTTTTCAAGAAGTTGACGAGCGCGCCTCGATCGTGTCGGTCGTGTCTCGATCTCCTGAGCCAATTGTAGGCACCATCAATTTAGACGGACGCACCCCAACCCTTAATCCGCTTGGTCGTTTGCGTCTCGGGATGATTCGAATCGTTGGTGGAATACAGGGAGCGAAGCATGGGCAAACAGCGACTACAGAGATCGTGGACACGGATCATCGCGGAGTCTTGGTGGAAATTCGTGAGTTGATGCGGCCGACTTCGGTTTTGGCTCAAGCGATCGACTCGACTCTGGCAAGCCTGCAGATACCTCAAGAGTGGCCAGAGGATGTGTTGCGTGATGTAGCTCGTCTGCCAAAATCGGTGAGACCAAGTAGCTTCCCTAATCGGCAAGACCTGACGGATTTGCCACTAGTGACTATTGATGGCGCTACAGCGCGCGATTTCGACGATGCGGTTTTTGCGCAATCACTGGGTGGACGTAAAGGCTGGCGGTTGCTTGTTGCGATCGCTGATGTTGCCCACTACGTAAAGCCGAACCAGGCCCTTGATCGAGAAGCCTTGCAGCGAGCGACTTCGGTTTATCTGCCAGAGCAGGTCGTTCCAATGCTGCCCGAAGCGTTGTCTAACGAGCTATGCTCTCTTAAGCCGCACGTACCCCGATTGGCGCTTGTATGTGATATGCAAATCTCTTCGGTTGGCAAAGTTAAAAACCACAGTTTTTATGAGGCCGTCATTTGCTCCAGCGCTCGACTGACTTACCACCAGGTTCAGGATTTTATCGATCATCAAACGCCGTTGCCGGTTGAAGACTTGGCTGAAGTAGATCCTGTCAGCGCTTCCGTGAATGCCCTCTATCAGCTCCTGCAAAAGTTTCTTGGTGCGCGCGAAAAACGCGGTGGTTTAGACTTCGAATCTCGTGAAGGTCAGATAGAGATCGTCAACGGTCGAGTTGCAAAGATTTCGCAAACGCCACGCTTACAGGCCCATCAATTGATCGAAGAAGCAATGATTGCCGCTAATGTAAGCGCCGCTGAGTGCATTGAAGCGGCGGAGAGCCGCTCGCTGTTTCGAGTGCACGAGCCGCCGGAGGCGATGAAGCTCGAAGATCTGCGTCAGGATTTGCGCGCCTTGGGATTATCGTTACCGGACGGTGTGCCAGAACCCAAACAGTACAAGCTACTGTTGGAGGAACTGGCGCAACGTCCAAACGGATGGATGTACCAACAGCTGGTGCTGCGCAGCTTGCAACAAGCGGTATATACCCCGCACAACAAAGGTCATTTTGGTCTGGCACTCGAGGGCTACGCCCACTTCACAAGCCCCATACGGCGCTACCCCGATCTGCTAGTCCATCGGGCAATCAAGGCGATCATTACCAAAGGGAAAGATTTAACTCGTTGGGTACCATCGCTAGAAAGCCTCGAAGTGCTTGGTGAGCAGTGCTCTCACAACGAGCGTCGAGCGGAATCGGCAGCTTGGACGGTGGACTCCTGGCTAAAGTGTGATTGGTTGCTTGATCGCGTTGGTGAAACATTGCCGGGAACCGTAGTAAGCGTCGTCGAGTTCGGGTTGTTTATCGAATTGGATGGATACTATATCCAAGGGTTGCTGCATGTATCCGAGTTAGGGCAGGATTTTTTCCGGCTCTATCGCAGCCAACAGGCGTTAATTGGTGAACGTAGCAGTAGACGCTTTCGGTTGGGCGATCGCATCGATGTAGCAATCGTTAATGTTGAGCCCGCTCAAGGTAAAATAGAACTGAAATTGCCCCTTAAGGCCCAAGCGCCGCAAGGGCAGGGGCGAGACCAAGGACGTAACAAAAAGGCTAGACGGAACGGCGCGGCAGGTACGCGACGCGGTAGGCCTCGTGTTTAACCATGCTAATTAGGCGTAGGTGCGAGTTGTTCCTATTGGTCGTTGCTAAAGGGCATCCTAAATAGGAATCCGATAATTTCTGCTTGCCGCGCTCGGAAGCAGCCGAGTTATCCGCTTCATCGTGATTTAGACACGAGTGAAAGCTCGTGACATAAACGTCGCTCGTCAAATGAGTGGATCAACGGAAATTAAGCTATTGGCTATTCCTAACAAGAAACTTAACCAATATGAATGAAGTTATCGGCATTCAAGCCGCTCGCGCAATCTTGCGTGACACCCCAAACCAAGGCCGCTGTTTATATGTTCAACAAGGCCGCAGGGATGCGCGTGTCAGTGAACTGATCGCACTCGCTCGCGAGGGCAATGTGCGTTTTCAAACCGTCGAAAGTGGCTGGTTCAAGCGGCGCGCGGATGGCTTCAATCATCAAGGTGTTCTACTCGAATGCCATATTCGGTCGCTTGCCAGCGACAAAGATTTACAGGCGCGTTGGGATACGTTCGGTGACAAGCCTTTGATTCTAGTTCTTGACGGGATTATGGATCCACGCAATTTGGGTGCTTGCTTACGATCTGCAAATGCCGCAGGAGTTGATGCTGTTATTTTGCCGAAGCGCAATAGCGCACCGCTTAGTATGGCGGCTCTGCGAACGGCACAAGGTGGTGCTGAAGATCTGTTTATTGTCGAGGTGACGAATTTAGCGCGCTGCATGCGCTGGCTTAAAGAGCGTAATGTTTGGATTGTCGGTGCCGCAGGCGAGTCGGATGCTATCTGGACTGACGTTGCTGCCGACGCCGGATTGGTTTGGGTGTTGGGTAGCGAGGACAAAGGGCTCCGGCGGCTGACTCGGTCTCTGTGCGATCAACTTGTGGCGATACCAATGTTGGGCCGAGTCGAAAGCCTCAACGTAGCCGTCGCGACGGGCATCTTATTATTCGAGTCAGTGCGTCAACGCAGAGGTTAGAGTAGCCATCGGATCAGGTTTAAGGATCGCAATTGGTAATCGGCGGTTAGTCGGTGTTGACGGCACCGTTGCTAAATAAAGCGCCTCAATTGCCGGCAGCTTTAATCTGAGTTTGGTTCCTTTGTCTCTTGCCGCTTATTGTCTGTTGCTTGCTGTTTTTTGCTTTTAGCGATTACTAGGCCAGTCAATTCCGCGGTCGATCAAGCTGTAATTCAGATCCTTGATGCCTTTAATCTACGCAACCGCTCAGGCCATCGGCTGCTTTGCTAATCCGCCGTAGCGCTTGCGCCGGCGCGGCCCCACGCCTACAATCTGCGCCCCGCGAAAAACAACGGCTAGAAAGCGCCTTCGATAATGCGCAAGACAGGCTTAATTCCGCGGACCACTAAAAACTCCTTGCTTCACTCGACGAGCAGATCGCTCTCGAGGGGGCAAACGCCGCTGAGCGGCGAGAACCAGAAGGAACTGCTATGCGGCATTACGAGATCGTGTTTCTTGTGCATCCTGATCAAAGCGATCAGGTTCCCGGTATGGTCGAGCGTTACCACAGCATGATTGAACGAGGCGAAGGCAAAGTTCATCGTGCCGAGGATTGGGGCCGTCGTGCTCTTGCTTACCCCATTTCTAAAGTTCACAAAGCCCACTATATATTGATGAATATTGAAGTTGGCCAAGACGTGCTCGAAGAGCTCGAAAGTGCGTTCCGATTCAATGATGCGGTACTGCGTAGCATGATCATCGGCCGTAAAGGCCCCGTAGTCGGTAACTCCAAGCTTTACGAAGAAGAGCTACGTGAGCAGGAAAAAGATCGAGAGCGTGATCGTCGCCGTGAAGAAGAGAAGACAGCGCGAGCGGCTCAAAGCAGTGACGATGAAGCAGAGCCCGCGCAAAGCGAGGCAGTAGAAGAGCCAGTTGCTGCGGAAGGCAACGATGAAGACCAAGCCGAGGAGCAATCATGAGAGGCGGAAGACGCGTTCAGATACAGATCAAAGACACTGAAATTGATTACAAAGATCTCGACAGCTTGCGCCAGTTTATCGGTGAGACGGGTAAAATTGTGCCCAGCCGTATCACGGGAGCGTCGGCAAAATTCCAGCGTAACTTAGCCAGAGAAGTTAAGCGCGCTCGATATTTGGCACTGCTGCCGTATACCGATCAGCACAAATAGCTTAAACGGAGCATCTACTAATGAATGTTATTTTGCTGGAACGAGTTAATAATTTAGGCGACCTTGGAGACGAGGTCACGGTTAAGCCAGGCTTCGCACGTAACTATCTCATTCCCACTTCCAAGGCGGTCCGAGCTAATGCCGCAAACCGCGCTGTGTTTGAGGAGCGTCGAGCAGACTTAGAGCGCGTTGCGAATGACAAGCTCGGCGCTGCGCAAGAGCGTGCAAAGCAACTGGAAGAGGTTGTCGTGACGATTCTGGCCAAGGCCGGCGACGAAGGACGCCTATTTGGCTCGGTAGGTACACAGGACATCGCGCAAGCGCTAGTTGAAAAAGGCCATGCGGTTGAGCGCAGCGAAGTGCGCATGCCGGACGGTTCAATCCGCAGCTTGGGTGAATACGATATATCCGTTCAGCTGCACTCGGATGTCTCGGTAGAAATAAAGGTTGCCGTCGTCGAGGAGTAACGCGGCACCCCTCCCAAGGCAGGGATGATCAATCGGGATGATCCCTGACCATTCACCGATAGACCGTAGTCAGTGGATGGGTAAGAATAGCGAGCTCTGGTTGCAAGCTTAATCGCAATCTCTATTGCAACCTGAACTGCACCCTTTGCTGCTCGTATAGTTGGAACGCGCTACCCATGTCCGAATTTCCTGCCGATGTCAGTACGGTCGCCTTAAAAGTCCCCCCTCACTCCATAGAGGCAGAGCAGTCCGTTCTTGGCGGCTTAATGTTGGACGATCAAAAGTGGTTCGATCTGGCAGAAGTCCTGCGCGCCACCGACTTTTACCGCACTCAGCATCAGATCATATTCGAGGCGATGACGGATCTTGCCAACGAAGATGAACCACTTGATGCCGTGACGGTTTCTGAACGCTTACAGTCGCGTGGCTTGTTAGAAAAAACTGGTGGTGTCGCCTACTTAGCTGAGCTTGCCGAAGCGACACCTGGCACGACCAACATCATGGCCTACGGCAAAATCGTACGTGAGCGCGCAGTGATGCGTCAGCTTATTGGCGCGGCTAATCGAATTGCGGACGCCGCATTCGCGCCTGATGGTCGAGACAGCGATTCGCTTGTCGAACTGGCCGAGCAATCTGTTTTTCAAATCGCCGAAGGGCGTGTGAAAGAGGGTGGGCCAGAGAAAGTTGCGCCGCTGTTGGCAAAAGCGGTCGAACGAGTGGAATATTTGTTTTCTTCCAAGGGAGCGATAACGGGTTTAGCTACTGGGTTTAAAGATCTCGATGACAAGACTGCAGGCTTACAGCCTGCGGACCTTGTAATCCTTGCAGCACGCCCCTCAATGGGTAAAACCGGTTTTGCGGTAAATATTCTCGAACACGCCGCGATGTCTGGCGGCGCGGTACTGATGTTCAGCATGGAAATGCCTTCGGAACAAATCATCATGCGGATGCTATCTAGCCTTGGTCGAATCGATCAGACCCGGCTGCGCACAGGCGAGCTAAAGGATGAAGATTGGACCCGGTTTACTGGTGCAGTCAGCCAACTGCGTGACAAACGCCTCTTCATTGACGACACGCCCGCTTTGACACCGGGCGAAGTCCGTTCACGCGCCCGCCGAGTTGCACGCGAGTGCGGCGGCATGGATTTGATCGTAATCGACTACTTGCAGCTTATGCGGACCGTTGACGGTAGCGAAAACCGCGCGACTGAAATTTCTGAGATTTCTCGATCGCTAAAGGCACTTGCAAAAGAAATGCGTTGCCCTGTTATCGCGCTGTCGCAGCTAAATCGCGCTTTGGAATCGCGTACGGACAAACGCCCGATGAACTCGGATTTACGGGAGTCGGGCGCTATCGAACAAGATGCGGACCTGATTTTGTTTATCTATCGAGATGAAGTCTATAACGAAACTTCGGAAGACTTAGGTGTCGCTGAGATCATAATAGGTAAGCAACGCAACGGACCAATAGGCAAAGTCCGTATGAAATTTACTGGCAATCTCACTAAATTCGAAGATCTCGCGCCAGACATTTACAATGACTTCCCGCAATAATGCGCACTTGCTCAACTTTCCGAGATAAGGCGTAGCCCTTTGGCCAAAGCAAAACGAAAAACGGCTTTTGTCTGTGGCGACTGCGGCGGCGAACACACGAAATGGCAAGGCCAATGCACGGTCTGCCAAGCCTGGAATACCCTAACTCAAATAAACATTACCCCGATCACGGCGAGCGGCGCAGCCGCGAGTCTTGGCTATGCGGGCAGCACGCCAGAGATCAAAAAACTGGCTGATGTTGAGGCGGCCGAAAATAGCCGCATTCCTTCCGGGTTTGGCGAGTTAGACCGGGTTTTGGGTGGGGGGTTTGTGCCCGGCTCAATGGTACTGATTGGAGGCGAGCCGGGCGCAGGCAAAAGTACCTTGCTGCTGCAAACCTGCACGCAATTGGCTTTAAACAAGAAAGTTCTCTACGTGACAGGTGAGGAATCCCTGCAACAGTTAGCGCTGCGGGCAAAGCGTTTGAACCTGCCTATGGATGGTCTTCACGTTGCCTCGGAGACGCGCGCGGAGATTGTAGCGTCACACATCGAAACCTTAGTTCCAGATGTCGTCATATTGGATTCGGTTCAGGTTATGCATATTGACGGTATCGACTCGACGCCAGGCAGCGTGACCCAAGTGCGTGAGACCGCTGCTTATTTCACGCGGCTGGCGAAACTTAAGTCGATTGTCATCGTCCTCGTAGGGCACGTGACAAAAGAAGGAGGTTTGGCCGGGCCTAAGGTTCTCGAGCACATGATCGATTGTTTCATGATGTTGGACAGTCCGGCCGGCAGCCGTTACCGCACTCTGCGCGGGCACAAAAATCGCTTTGGTGCCATCAATGAATTGGGTGTGTTTGCAATGACTGACGGGGGCATGCGCGAAGTCGCAAATCCGTCGGCTATCTTTCTACAGCGCGGCGAAGTGGACTCACCTGGGAGTATTGCTACTGTTACCTGGGAGGGCACTCGGCCGTTGTTGGTTGAGCTGCAAGCGCTGGTAGATGATGCGGCCAGTGGCTATCCGAAGCGCGTCGCTGTGGGGTTAGACCAGCAGCGTCTGGCCATGCATTTAGCTGTGCTACATCGCCACTGCGGTATCACTCTCGGTGATCAGGATGTGTTCGCTAACGTAGTAGGTGGCGTTCGCATTGCTGAGACCGGAGCAGACTTAGCTGTTTTGTTGGCTGTTCTAGGATCTTTTCGAGACCGAGTGTTACCGAAGAGTTTGATCGTGTTTGGGGAGTTGGGGCTAACGGGTGAAGTACGTCCCGTGGCAAACGGACAAGAGCGCCTCCGAGAAGCCGCAAAACACGGCTTTAAGCAGGCGATCGTGCCATTTGCAAACCGCCCTAAGGAATCCTTAGGCGGGTTAACCGTTCATGGTGTTAAGACGCTTTCTAGCGCGCTAGAGGTTTTAGCTAACGTCTAAGTAGCGCTGTGGTTTTGATTGCGATGTGTTAACGATGAATCGGCTTATATTGCACTCGAGTTGGTTGCGCATCGCCAAGACGTTTCTTGCGGTCCGCTTCATAGTCGGAGTAATTGCCCTCAAACCACTCAACCTGACTGTCCCCTTCAAAAGCGATAATATGGGTGGCAACACGGTCCAGAAACCAACGGTCGTGAGAAATCACCAGGGCGGTTCCTGCAAAGGTTAATAAGGCCTCTTCTAATGCTCGTAGCGTTTCCACATCGAGATCGTTAGTTGGTTCGTCCAGCAGCAAAACATTCGCACCGCGTCTGAGCAGTTTAGCTAAATGCACTCGATTGCGTTCACCGCCTGATAGGTTGCCCACGGTTTTTTGTTGATCTGCGCCTTTGAAGTTGAAGCGGCCGACGTAGGCACGGCTGGCTATTTCGTGCTTACCCACTTTCATAATGTCGAGTCCGTCGGAAACCTCTTCCCAAACGGTCTTGTCGTCGGCGAGGTGATCGCGGCTTTGATCGACATATGCCAAATCGACGGTAGAGCCGATATCGACGCTGCCTGAGTCAGGTGTCTCCTGTCCGGTTAGCATTTTGAAAAAAGTCGATTTACCTGCGCCATTGCCGCCAATAATGCCAACGATAGCGCCACGGGGAATGATTGCGTTGAAATCATCGATCAACAAGCGTTCTCCAAACCCTTTGGTTAAACCGCTGAGTTCCAGTACTTTCTCGCCAAGTCGTTGGCCGGTCGGGATGAAGAGTTCTTGGGTTTCCCGGCGGGCTTCAGTTTCTTGTGAGACCAATTCGTCAAAGCGAGCTAACCGAGCTTTGCTTTTGGCTTGCCGACCTTTCGGGTTGGTTCGGACCCACTCGAGTTCAGATTTTATACTGCGTTGGCGAGCTTGTTCCTGAGAGGCCTCTTGATCTAGGCGCTTTTCTTTCGTTTCCAGCCAGGTGCTGTAATTGCCTTCATACGGAATGCCGCGGCCGCGGTCTAATTCCAATATCCAGCCCGCAACGTTGTCTAAGAAGTAGCGGTCGTGAGTGACTGCTACCACGGTACCGGGATAGTCGTCTAAGAATCGCTCTAACCAAGCGACACTTTCCGCGTCTAAATGGTTTGTAGGCTCGTCTAGCAAAAGCATGTCAGGTTTTGAAAGTAGGAGTGCGCAGAGGGCAACACGTCGTTTTTCGCCGCCCGAAAGCACGTCGATAGCCGTTTCCCAACTGGGTAAACGCAATGCATCGGCAGCGATTTCCAAAGTTCGGTCGATTTCCCAACCGTCTACCGCGTCAATCTCCGTTGCGAGATCGCCTTGCCGTTCTAACAAGCGGTTCATCTCGTCTTCTTCCATGGGTTCGGCAAAGCGATCAGAGATTTCGTTGTACTCGTTAATGATTGACATGATTTCGGCCACGCCTAACTCGACGTTACCGCGGACATCCAGGTTCTCGTCTAGAGCCGGTTCTTGTGGCAGGTAACCGATGCGAATGTCTTTTTGCGGCCTAGCTTCGCCCTCAATTTCGGTGTCTGTGCCCGCCATGATGCGCAGCAGGCTGGATTTGCCCGAGCCGTTTAGGCCGAGGACACCAATCTTTGCGCCCGGGAAAAAAGATAAGTGGATATTCTCTAAGATGGTGCGCTGCGGGGGCACAACTTTAGTTACCCCCTGCATCGTGTAGACGTACTGAGCGATGATCGTTCTCCTTAAAGTTGGCTAGGCGACGTGGTGAGGAGAACGAATACGATGCGACGCCTGGCTTTGCCGTGGTCCTATTCAGATAGCCGCCGAACCGCGGTTATCCGCTCGAACCTAGAGCCTCTCGTTCTAATTCTCTCGCACCACGCATGATGTTGCCGATTGCGTAGTTGCCTTCGTGACAGGCGTATTCGTAGAGTTTACCGTCACTTTGCTGCCAAGGATATTCGCCGCCCCAGGGTTCTTGCCATATCTTTGGGTTATCGATGGTAAATCTGTACAGCAAACCGCCGTCATCTTGGCGCGAAAAATACTCGGTTACCGTAAGCGTTGCGTCAGCACCGGACAACGGCGGAAACTCACCAAAGTTCTTAGTTTCAACTACCAGCGTTTCTCCTTCCCAGCGGCCAACCGAATCCCCTAGCCAGGTTTTAAGCGCGCCGCTGCGGGGCGCGCCCTCCAAGCGAATGATACGGGCATCGTGATTCATTTCGGTGAGAATCATTACATGCTCGGGTGTTTGGATGATGCGTTTATGGTTGTTGTAAAGGTTCGGCAGCATGGGCGGCCCCGCGGTAGAGCGAGATCCTAAAATGCAGCGTTCTGCCAGCGGCCGCTGTTCTATGTCATCGTAGGGACCTTTCGCATCCTGGTTTTTCAGCCACCAGGCTTGGCCCGTATTTTGATTTCGAGCCAGGTCTTGGCTGCGCCAGAGCAGGCGCCATTCGGCCTGTAATTTGGCCATGCGTGCTTTGCCGTATGGCGTCATTGCCGGAATTCTGCCGTTTTTAGGCGCGGTAATGATCGAGGTGCGAAACTTGCCGTCGATTGCGGAAGCTGCTTCGCCGCGATCGATCCAAAACATGTTGTAACCGCCAACAGCCCCGCCGGCTGGTGGCGCTGTCCTTGCTGGGTTGCTGTCGCTATTTGCTCTTTCGTTGTAGCTGCGCGCTTGAGCGGCGATCGCCTCTCCTTCAGCTTTGGATAAAAACAAGCTGTCGCCATACATAACAGGTCTTTCTAGTGGGGTAAGTGTGCCTACATCGTAAGTTCCGGACAGATCTCCAGCTGCGAGAACCGCCTGGATTGGTGCGATTGCAAGTAGGGGTAGCAGGAAACACTTAAGTACCCGACGCGAGATTATGAACATAAGTTCGTCCTTATTGTTTGCGAACGGTGCCGACCAAAGGCAGTCGTCGGCTTTGATAAATCGAAAACAAGATTCGTGCCATTTGTAGCGTAAATACAGACTAAGTTTGATTGGAGCATTTGCGGTCTTTTTTTGTGAGTGCACGCTGTTTCTTTAGCGCAC
>CENJ01141234.1_pt1 | contig 11176 bp, 6 predicted proteins | sample 356161 | NCBI WGS metagenome assembly CENJ01 (sample SAMEA2619531, study PRJEB7988) | marine metagenome | biome: marine biome (ENVO:00000447); feature: surface water layer (ENVO:00002042); material: "saline water (ENVO:00002010), including plankton (ENVO:xxxxxxxx)" | depth 5 m
TCAGTTGCTTTTGCTGCAAGATTAATGGAACTTGGAGTTGAAGTGAGGGTTATTGATAAAGATGCACTTTTATCCAATCAATCGCTGCCCCGAGGTAGTGTTGTTGTTATTGATATGGATAACCCTGACTATGAGGATTTAAGCTCTGCTGTAAGTGCGATAGCATCAGAATTAAATTTGCCTGTTGCATCAATCTCATCAGGTTTTGGAGCAGAGGAGTTGCCTGATTGGGGTGGAGAACATTTTAAGTTGTTGGAACGCCCGCAGATTGCGCTTATGGGCCATCAAGATTTTAGTTCTTACGATGTTGGTGTCAGTTGGTGGTCGCTAGATCATCATCTTGGTATTAGGCACAGCATGGTCAATGGTTCGTCATTAAATTATGGTGATCTTCGTCGTTACAACACAATAATTATGCCTAGTGGTTATTTAAATCTTTCAAATTCTGAAATGAATAGTCTGAAAGAATGGGTCAGACAAGGTGGTACTTTAATAGCACATAATTCTAGCTCTAGGAGTCTAAGCTTTGAGAATGGTATTGGCTCTGTAAGACAAGTATCAAGTACGTTTGATAAAAGTGAAGATTATAATATTGACCTACAAAGAGAACTTGGAGCTTTGAATATTGAAATTGACATGGAAAAAACAAACGACAACAAAATTGATTTTGACGTGGAATATCCTTGGGAAGGCAGCAAGAATAAATATAACAAAGCTCAACTCGAAAAAAGAGATGAGTGGCAATCTTTATTCATGCCCTCAGGGTCTTTTGTAGCTGGAAGAATAGATGATGAGCATTGGTTAACTTATGGAAGCATAAGCACCCTACCCGTTTTGTATGCGAATTATCCTATTTTGATGACAGGGAATAACTCAGATGCACCAGTCAGAATTGGTGAACTAGTTGAGAGTGATGATGAAACATATAGGTCAATTAATTGGTCAGATATGCCACCTAAAACAGATTTAAATGTGCGGATGAGTGGGTTAGTTTGGCCAGAAGCATCGCAAAGAATTGCTAATTCAGCATACTTAACACGTGAAAGAATTGGTAGAGGTCAAGTAATTTTATTTGCAGGGGAGCCAAACTTTAGAGGTGCAGCACTAGGCACCAATAGACTATGGCTGAATGCTGTTGTCTATGGATCAGGTTTAGGAACCTCAGCTAAAATAGTACCTTAATGTTAAAGAAGATTTTTAATGTGCTATGGAAAAGTGCTACAGCATATATAGTAGCTGGTTTTGCCTTAATACAAGTTGCAAGTGTTGTAGTCAGCAATGTTTCTATTAAAGATACTTTAGGAATTTCTTCAGAACTTTTTATGCAAACACTGTTCGTAGGAATTCCAGCGTTTTTACCCATTTTTTTAGTAATAGCTTATTTCTTAAGATCTGAAGAAAGTGATTCTGAGATAAACGATAAAAGTGCCTCAAGAACAGATAATTTAGTCCCAAAAATCGCTGTACTACCTTTTGAAAATTTAAACAAAGATGATGAAGGTTTATTTTTAGTGGATGGTATTGTTGAAGACTTAATTAGTGAATTTTCAATGATAAAAGAAGTTGAAATTGTATCTCGTAAAGCATGTTTTGAGTGTAGGAATGAAAATCTTTCGGCCGATGAGTTTGCCACAAAATGGAATGCTGATTATCTAGTTTCTGGAAGCATAAGAGCAATTGAGAATAGATTGAGGATCTCGGTAGAACTGTCAGAGACTGAGGAGGGAAACGTCCTTTGGTCAAATAAGTACGATCGTGTAAAAACAGATATTTTTGAAGTACAAGATGAAATTGTGAAAAAAATCATTAACCAGACTGTGGGTAACATTGAAATCAAAAGCTTAAAAAGAGCATATAGAAAACCAACAAAGAGTATGACCTCATATGATTACATGCTCAAGGGAAGAGCACTTAATCAGAAGTACAACAAAGAATCTAATGCAGAAGCACTAAAGATGCTTAATTTAGCTATCGAGGCTGATAAGGATAACCCCCTACCCTATTCCTGGAAAGCGTGTACTATGGGGCAAGCAATGGGTATGGGTTTTGTTGAACAAACGGATGAATGGGTCAGTGAAATGTTTGCAGCCTTAGATGTTGCCAAAGAAAAAAATGAAAATGATTGGAATGCTAATAGACTTTTGGGTGAAGTTTATTTATCACTACATGACTATCCACAAATGCTAAAATTTGCCACAATTTCTTATAATGCCAATCCAAATAATCCTACAGTAATGTCAATCTATGGCGATGCTCTCCTTAGATCTAATAAAATTCCTGAGGGGGTGAAAGTCTGGGAAAAATTGTACGAAATAGATCCTGTTCCATTTGCTGATAGTAATTCAGATAGAAGAACAAATAATTTATTTTTTGCTTATTTTTTAAATGGTCAAAACGAAAAGTGTGATGAAATTTTTAAAACAATAAATGAACCATCAAACAGAACTTGGTTACTTAAAACTAGTTTAAAATTTCATAGTGGAGATGAATTCAAAGATGAAGTTTGGTATAAAAAAGGGCTGAATGATTTCAAGGATTTAGATTGGGATAACGAAGTTGATAGATTTCATCTAAATAATGAAGAGCTCAAAAAAAACTTAATCGCGACAGCAAAAGCACAATTCGCTTAGAATTATTCTCTTATACTAGATTTGATTCCATCTGGCACATCACTGGGCTCACGAGTCCATTTTGGTGCCTCATCTCCAAACATTTCTTGTTCAAACCATTCAATAAATTTTTTATCTCTTGTAGCTTTCCAAAAGTCCCAGGTACCTTTTGCAAGTTTAGTTTTCATAGTGCCAAGTTTTAGGGCATTCATCCGGATTGTTAAATGTTTTTCATCGACAAAACCTTTTTGAACTTTTTCATAAACATCAAAAATATCAACAAGCGCCATAACTATAAACATAGCTACTCTCCACTGTTCACCATGTGTTAACTCTCCATCCCAATCTTTAGCTAGAAAATCAGCAAATTCTGAATCTCTTGTTGTTGCAAAGTATCTTTCATATTGTCTCTGAGTCAAAGAGTGACCGAATTGTGCTTTGGTTATTTCATTTTGTTGATGGATCTGAACACCAAGATAAACAACAGAAATAACCACACCTAAGGCCGCAACTACTTGGACAATTAGAAGAATTAAGTTTGCATCCATGCTCTCAGTATAACTCTAGGTTTTAAGAAATTTTATAATTTCTTTCGCAGCATCTCTCCCATGCGCTATAGCATGCACAGCCAAGCTTGAACCTATGATCATATCTCCTCCAGCAAAAAACTTAGGATTTGAAGTCTGATATTTATATTTTTTATTTTCCAGGGCAATCAGACCCCTTTCAGATACTCTTATATCATTTTTAGAAACAAAGCTTTGTTGATCTGCTTGATAACCAAAAGCAATGACGAGTTTATCGATTTCGAGTGTTTTTTCGGAACCTTCAACTAAGATAGGTTTTCTTCTTCCAGAGCTATCTGGTTTTCCAAGTTTGGTTTGACCAATTTTTAATTGTCTCACTTTACCATTTCCTATTATTTCTAAAGGTTGGGAGTTAAATAAAAACTCTACCCCTTCTTCGATTGCATGCTTTATTTCTTTCTCCGAACCAGGCATATTATCTCTATCTCTTCTGTACACACAAGTGACACTTTTTGCTTGTTGTCTTATGGCTGTTCTAACACAGTCCATAGCAGTATCTCCACCTCCCAAGACCACCACATTTTTACCACTAAAATTGATGCTCTCTGCATCCTCATCCGACATAAGATATTCAGTATTTTTAACAAGATATGGAAGTGCTTCAACAACACCATCTTTTTTATCTCCAGATATGTTTCCTTTAATCGACTCGTACGTGCCTAAACCTAAAAATACTGCATCACTTTTATGTTCAATTTCTGACATCCTTGCATCATTAACTTCATAATTTAAGACAAACTTTACACCTAGCTCTTCGAGCAACTCGCGTCGTTTTAACACAACCTTTTTTTCCAATTTGAACTCAGGTATTCCGTAGGTTAATAATCCGCCTATCTCAGAATATCGGTCATAAACAGTACAATTAACTCCTCTTCTAATGAGGTTTTCAGCACACGCAAGACCTGCAGGACCAGCACCAATTATTGAAACAGTTTGGGCAGAAAAATTTTCGATATACTTTTTTGGTTTCCATCCTTCAGCAAGAGCTTTATCAGTAATATACTTCTCAATCTGACCAATAGTGACAGCTTCATATCCTGTATTTAAAGTACATGCACCCTCACAGAGCTTTTCTTGTGGGCAGATTCTCCCACATATTTCTGGAAAAGAATTTGTCTCATGACATAAATCGGCCGCCTCTTGAATTGAACCTTCTTGTGCGAGCTTTAGCCAATCAGGTATGTAATTATGAAGTGGGCACTTCCACTCGCAATAAGGATTGCCACAGTCCAAACATCTGCTAGATTGTTCTTTAACTGAATCAATATTTTGAGTCTCATATATTTCACCAAAATCAACTTTTCGTGCACTAATTGGTTTTGTTTCAGGTTCTATCCTCTTGATATCAATGAATTCAAAATTCGTTGACATTATGCTGCGTCCTCGCGAGTCTTCTGAATAATTTTTGTTAAGTTTTCAGCGTATGGTGTCACTATCCAAAATAGGCTTTGATACTTTTCAAAATCCTCTAATATTATTTTACCAACCTCGCTATTTGTTTCTTTTATAAAATGCATTATTCGATCTTTAAGATATGACCGATGTGACTCCATTTCTTGAGAGGTGATTCTGTTAAACGACACCAAATCTTTATTGCATTTATCAACGAAACTTCTGTCTTCATCAAATACATATGCAAAACCGCCTGTCATGCCCGCACCAAAATTATCTCCAACAGGACCTAAAACAATTACTTCACCCCCTGTCATATACTCGCAACAATGGTCTCCACTGCCCTCTATGATTGCTTTTGCACCCGAATTCCTTACAGCAAATCTCTCACCTACAACGCCTGATGCATAGAATTCTCCCCCTGTAGCTCCAAACAAACATGTATTGCCTGCAAGTACTGATCTATCTTCTTTAAGATGCTTGTGTTTTGTTATCACAATCTTCCCGCCATTCATTCCTTTCCCAACATAATCATTGGCTAAACCAATTAGTTTCAATTCAACTCCTTTGGAATTCCAGCAACCAAAACTTTGTCCAGCATCACCTTTAAAATTAAGAATGAGTTTTTCAGGAAAACCGTCTCTACCATATTTTTCAGCAATATCTCCAGCCAATCTTGCACCAATAGATCTATGAGTGTTCTTGATTTCAAAATTAAATGATCCCCCTTTGCCTTTCGCAATATTCTTTTTGAATTTTTTGGAAAGTGTATTAGTTAATGATTCGTCGCTTAAGGAATTATTTATTAAATTCTTATTCATTATATTTGATTGTTTTTTATTAGGTCTATAACGGTCTAATAGCTCATCAAATCCTAGCTTTAGCGACTCTTTTTTTGAACTATCTTTTAATTTCAATAAAGCCGTATTGCCTATAATTTCATCTAATGTTTTGAACCCTAACATTGCAAGCAACTCTCGAACTTCTGTAGCAGTGTATTCAAAGAATTTTTGTACTTTCTCAACTTCCCCTACGAAGTGTTCATCAATTATCCTTAATTGCTGAGTTGCGACACCTGTTGCGCAGTTATTTAAATGACAAATTCTCAGATACTTACATCCCATAGCAATCATCGGTGCCGTACCAAATCCAAATGAATCTGCACCAAATATAGCTGCTTTAACTACATCTTGAGCTGTCTTTAGACCTCCATCAGTTTGAAGCCTCACTTTGGATCTAAGATTGCTTTGTAGCAACGTGTTTTGTGTTTCAAACATTCCAGTCTCCCACGGAGAACCTGCGTGTCTTATAGAGGATATTGGACTTGCTCCAGTACCGCCGTCGTGACCGGAAATAGTAATGAAATCGGCGTTTGCTTTTACTACTCCCGCAGCAACAATACCCACGCCTGGTTCCGAAACAAGTTTAACTGAAACCATTGCTTTAGGGTTAACTTGCTTTAAATCATAAATAAGTTGAGCGAGATCCTCTATTGAATAAATATCATGGTGAGGTGGTGGCGAAATTAATGTTATACCTGGCTTAGAATATCTTAGTTGTGCGATATAAGAATCAACTTTTGAACCTGGTAGCTGGCCACCCTCACCTGGTTTGGCTCCTTGAGCAATCTTAATCTGTAATACTTCCGCATTTCTAAGGTAATGAGGTGTGACTCCAAATCTACCTGATGCAATTTGTTTAATTTTAGATTCAAGTTGAGTTCCATACCTTTTTGGATCTTCACCCCCCTCACCTGAATTTGATCTGCATCCTAGCCCATTCATCGCTGCAGCTAATGTTTCATGAGCATGTGGCGACATTGATCCTAAACTCATGCCAGCTGAATCAAATCTAGCTAAAATAGCTTCAATGGGTTCAACTTCTTCGATACTTATAGATTTCTTATTAGATTCAAGTTCGAAGTAGTCTCTTATTGCTAAATTTTTTCTGGAATCTACATGTTTAGAGTACTTTTTAAATCCTTCGTAGGAGCCAATTTTTAATGAATTTTGAAGGTTCATGACTACATCAGGGTTGAAAGCATGATCCTCACCACCGTGTTTATATTTATGCAATCCTTTTGCTATCTTTACATCATTATCATCAGAAGATATTGTGTGCAGAATATTTTCATGTATGTCATTAAATGAGTCTCCTTTTATAAGAGATTCATTTTTTGGGAAACATAGTCTATTCACTTCGTCAGAAAAACCGATTACTTCAAATAAACCCGAACCTCTATAGCTAGACACATTTGATATCCCCATTTTTGACATAATTTTTAGGAGGCCTTTGTTTAGACATTTTCTATATGAAACACACAGATCGTTTGAGTTCATCTCCGAATGATTCTTATGTGCTATTTTTAAAATGGTTTGTAAGCCTAGCCAAGGGTGAACACAGGTTGCACCAAAAGCAATTAGGCAAGCAATTTGATGGTTATCCCTTGCAGATGCTGAATTCACAATAACATTGCATTTTGTTCTTAAATTCTCTGCAATAAGCCTATGATGAAGTGCAGATGTAATTAAAAGTGCTGGTATAACCGGAATTTTTAGACTAGATTGTTTTTCATCCAAAATAACGATATTTGTCCCAACTTTGACTGTTTTTACAACATCTTCTAAAACCTTTTCAATAGCAGTTTGTAGGCCTTCTGATTCTTGATATTCTAAGGAAAATCGTTTGCATGGAAATTTCTTATTTTTTAACAAAAGATTAAATTTTTTATGAGAAAGAATAGGCGAATTCACGACTATACGATTAGCGTGTTGAGCAGTTTCTTCAAAAATATTTAGCTCAGGCCCCAAACAAGTCTCCAATGACATTACTGATTTTTCTCGCAAAGAATCTATTGGGGGATTGGTTACCTGAGCAAATTTCTGCCTACAATTGTCATAAATTGATCTAATTTTTTCACTTATAGGTGATATTGGGGTGTCGTCTCCCATTGACCCTGTTGGCTCATTACTTTCGATTGCATATGTTTTAAGCATTTGTATTTCTTCGTTATTCAACAAGAAAGATTTACAAGACTGTTGATAATATTTATCAGAAATTTCACGCATTTCTGGACCACTGTATTCATGTAATTTAGCTTCGAGATGTTTGGCATTTTCTTTGAGCCATTTTCTATATGGGTTAGAGAGCGCAAGTTTTTTGTCAACTTGATCATCCATTAATAATTCTTTCGAATTTCTATCGAAAAGTATTAATCCTCCAGGTCCTAATCTTCCAGTACCAACCCGTTTTAAATTCTTAATATGATTTGATCCAACTTCAGACGAAATACAAATTGAATCATCGTCAAAATGCTCTATCCTTGCAGGCCTTAGCCCATTTCGATCCAGAAAACAGGAAATAAATTCATTGCTTTGAAAACAGATTAGAGCTGGACCGTCCCAAGCTTCCATATGCATTGAATTGTATTCATGAAAAGCTTTCTCATCAGGATCAATAAGGTCGGTATTTTGCCATGATGGTGGCATGAGCATTCTTGCAGCTCTACCAATATTCACTCCACCCAAAGTAAATAATTCCAGTATATTGTCTAATGAAGATGAGTCAGAACCCTCTTGATTTATTAAAGGGTAATATTCTTTTAAGTCTCCTAGTTTCTGAGATTCAAAATTTTCAACTCTCGCAGTAGCCCAATTTCTATTGCCACTAATAGTGTTAATTTCACCATTATGGGCTATCAACCTGTATGGTTGCGCTAGGTGCCACTTAGGTGAAGTATTTGTTGAAAACCTTACATGAAAAGTGGCAGATGCTGAAGAAAGAGACGTATCTGCTAGATCTGTATAAAATTCAGCAAAAAGATCTGGATGAATTAGACCCTTATAAACAATAGTAGTTTCCGAAAAACTAGCACAATAAAGTTCTTTTTCAGCACAAAAACTGTTATCTAGATACTTTTTAATTTTAAAATAAATCGGCTCAAGGTCATTAGATAAATTATTTTTCTTTGGAGAGATAAAAAATTGAATGAAACGAGGACAAGATTTTTGTGCAAGTTCCCCTAAAATTTTCTTGTCAACATTAAGATTTCTCTCTGCAACAATTTTTAAGTCAAATTTTGAACAGATGTTAGACATCACTTCAACATGATCAAAACCTTCTTGAACTAGTAAAACTGCAATGGCAAACTTATTTGGAAGAATATGATTTTGCTCTTCCAGCAGTTTTTTTTGATAGAATTTTCGGTCTAAATCTATAAGAATTCCACAACCATCAGGAGTCATTCCATCATAACTTAGTGCCCCTCTATGTTTCATATTTTTCAGGGATAGAAGAGCTCTTGATATTATTGAATGGCTGATTGTGTTATTTTTGCTGAATATTATGCCTGTACCGCAAGCATCATGATCGTTTATCTTAAACTTACCTTTCATTTTTGCATTAAGTTTGCTTATTCGTTTTTATCTGTTGACTTTTTTATTATAGGGTATTAATTTGGATAATGTATATTTATAACTTGTGTTTATAGCCCATACTCCATGGGATAAAAGGAGCCCATTTAACATGGGTTAAAAGTTAGACCATCTCCATGGTGAAAAAGGAGCGGAATCGTTCATCCAACTACGGACGGAAGTAAGCAAATGCTGAAGGAACGCGCTTAATTTTCTATGCAAAGGTTTGACCCTTTTTTTTATAGCGCATTTTTAAGGAGATGTTTATGAAAAAGGGAATGTTGACATTAGTCATGTTTCTCACACTACCGTTACTTGCTGATTTATCAGCAAACTTTACTTTTTCGAGCAACTATGTATGGCGAGGCATGACCCAGACGATGGATGAGGCAGGCTATAGTGGTGGTTTTGATTACGCAGATGAATCTGGTTTCTACGCAGGAACATGGGGTTCAAACGTCGCTTTTGGAGGTGCAGGTCTTGAGCTAGATACTTATGCTGGTTATTCTGGGACTTCTGAAATGGGCTTTGATTACGATGTAGGTTACATCGATTATGCTTACCCTGGCACTACTGGAGATTTTGAGGAGTTTTATTTCTCAGCTTCCTACGAAGGAATAGGTGTTTCTTATTATTCACCACTTGAAGGTGATGCTACTTACATGGAAGCCTCTTATTCTGACGATTACGTTACAGTCTCATATGGGGACTACAATGAATATGGTACTAATTTTCTAGTTGCATACGCTTTTCCATTATTTGGTTACGATGCTTCAATCGGTTATACATCATTTGAAGCTGAGGAAGGCAATGGCATGGAAGATGAAGATGGTGTTGTTTTTTCTCTAGGCGCCTCATTTTAATTTTCGGAGAATAATATGGAAGAATTAGCGTATTCACTTAATACTTTTTATTACATTATGATGGGTGCTCTTGTCATGTGGATGGCAGCTGGATTTACCATGCTTGAAGCAGGACTTGTTCGAAAGAAAAATACAGCAGAAATTGTCACTAAAAATATAGGCTTGTACTCTATAGCGTGCACAATGTTTATGTTTTGTGGTTATGCAGCTCTGTATGCTTCAGCTGGAAATGGTGTATTGCCTGTCTTTACACTTGAATGGATGAATACTGAACCTGGAGGAACAGGGATCGAAGGTTACGAAGATGATGGCACACCTTATGCAGCAAATGCTTCTGATTTCTTTTTTCAGGTAGTTTTCGTTGCAACAGCAGTTTCTATTGTTTCTGGTGCAGTTGCTGAACGTATGAATCAATGGCCTTTCTTTGCTCTAGCAGCGTTTATTGCTGGTTTTGTATACCCCGTTCAAGGATATTGGAATTGGGGCGGAGGATTCCTTTCAAGTGATTATGGTTATTCAGATTACGCTGGATCAGGAACAGTTCACTTATTAGGTGCTTCATGTGCACTTGCAGCGGCTATCTTTATTGGTCCTAGATTAGGCAAATATGGCAAAGAAACTGGGAAGTTCTATGGTCTTTTTCCTAAAGCTAAAACAAATAAGCTTTATGGGTCTAACTTACCAGCAGCAGCATTAGGTACATTCATCTTATGGTTAGGCTGGTTTGGCTTCAATGGTGGTTCAGCTTTAGCAATGGACAATGCGGCAATAGCAAATGAAGTAGCAAATGTTGTTATGAATACAAATGCAGCAGCAGCTGGAGGCGTTATAGCATGTCTAGTTGTAGCAAGGGTTTTCTTTAAGAAAACAAATCTGCTATACGCACTAAATGGTGCTATTGGAGGTTTAGTTGCCATAACAGCTTCTCCTGCAACACCAACAGGCTTAGAAGCTACAATGATTGGTGCTTGCGGTGGTCTGCTTTGTTACGGATCTTTAGTTGCTTATGAACAGTTCTTCAAAGTTGATGATCCTGTTGGCGCAATTTCAGCTCATGGAACAGCTGGTGTTTTTGGCATCATGGTTGTACCAATGACTAATGATGGCGCGACATTTGCAGGTCAAGCAACTGGTGCCTTAGCTATTGCAGCCTGGGGCTTTGTGCTAACTTTTGCATTTTTGTATTTACTCAATTTTCTAGTAGCAGTAGCAGCTTCTGAAGAAATTCAGAAAAAAGGACTTGATGCTGAAGAAATTGGCGTAGAGGCATATCCAGAATTTAATTGAGTGTGAGCGGGAAAAGAAACAATTAT
>CENJ01138778.1_pt1 | contig 11166 bp, 12 predicted proteins | sample 356161 | NCBI WGS metagenome assembly CENJ01 (sample SAMEA2619531, study PRJEB7988) | marine metagenome | biome: marine biome (ENVO:00000447); feature: surface water layer (ENVO:00002042); material: "saline water (ENVO:00002010), including plankton (ENVO:xxxxxxxx)" | depth 5 m
CCGCCAGCACTTCCATACCGGCTTGGGTCGCCAGCTCGTGGGGGGCTGTAAACGCGAAGTGCCCGTTAATTAGCGTACGCCTGCTGCCACTCATACTGTTTTCGGATGTCCCTCGCGTATCTTATCCAGCGAGCCGCCTGTTTCGACGTATCTTTGAACGTCTGGGCCTTCTGTAGCGCTTTGACATTTTCTCCGAATTTTTTCTGCTCCGTAAGGACTATCCCCAACAGCAGGTACGCGTTGCCGGCTTTTTCAACGCCAATCTCCAGGGCTTTTTCTAGGTTGCCCTGGGCCTGGGACCAAAGGCCCCGCTCGAGATTCAGGTTCGCCGCCCGCACCAGTGGATCGCCCTTGCCCTCAACCTCTGCAAGCCTTCCCAGAACCGTTACCGCAGATTCGTATTCCTTGGCATTGGTGAGGGCACTGGCCAACAGGTTCAGATGTTGCGCATTTTCCTCCAGCAGCGCCTGCTCGAAGGCCGCATTGATCAGCCTGGCCGCCCGCTCTGGTATTCCGCGCGCAGCGGTGAGCTGAACCAGCGTGCGAATTGAAGACTCTTTTTCCAGCACACCGCTCAACCAGGCGAGCTTTAGCACGCCCAGGGCCCGAGCCTCGCTGTCTTGGGACAAATAGACGCTGGCAAGCTGCTCCCAATACCCCGCCTTGTCAGACCAGATGGTCACCATGGTGCTCAGCGTTTTAGCGGCACCGGCAAAATCTTCCATTTGAAAGTAGGAGGCAGTAATCAGCTGATACCAAGATTCCCTGGGTTTTGGGCTAAGGACTATGGCTCTTTCGGCATACTGTATGGCCTCTGCATACCGATTGTTTTGCGCGAAGATGTTCGCCATAAAGATCAGTTGATTGGCATTTGGCGCCTCTAGGGACATAAACCACTCAGCGGCAAAGTCCAGGGCTTCGTCATACTGACTTTGAGCCGCATAGAGCTGGGCGACCATGTAACCTACGTTGTACTTCACGTTCTCCGGCAGCTTATCTAGGGCCAGGCTCCGCCTCAGGTAGTCGATGGCTTCGTCGAACTTCTCGTCGGACATCTTGGCATAGCCCAGGGTCTGCAGGGTTAGCGCCAGGTCTAGGGAGTCCGCCTCGACCTCTGTGGCCAGGACTTCAAGTTCGCTAATGGCCAGACCGATGTCCTCTGCGGCCATCAGCTCCTGAATTTCGACCAGTTTTTTATAGGTTTTGGTGGTGATTGAATCGGCCTGGCTCAGCCCCGGTATCGCAACCACCGCAGCGATCAAGATAAGCGTCGCACACCTCTTTATTGTCATCATAGGCCGCCGTTCGATCATTTCTGTAGGGTGAACTCAATGGTTTGCTTTGCTCGCTGTGGTACCGGCGTGCCGTCTACGATCTTCGGTCTGAATTTCCAGCGCTTAATCGCGGTAAGAGCAGCCGCATCGAATAGTCTGGGCGGGTCAGCTTCCATAACCTTTGCCTGGGATACCGTACCGTCAGGGTTGATCAAAACCTCCATGGTCACCGAACCTTCGATACCCGCTTGCTTGGCCCTTCTGGGATACGCTGGCTGTACGCGAACAACGGGGATCACGTCGGTGTCGAACCCCGACAGGCCCGCGCCCTTCTGCAGTGATCCCAAGTAGGGCCCGTCGCCGGTATTCACACCCATGCCTATGGTTGGCAGACCCATTCCCAAGTTAGAGACCACAGGATCTATCTTTGTGGAGAAGTCTGGCGTATCCGGCGCTTCTTCGGGAGGCGGCGGTGGCTCTGGTAGGCGCCGGTCCTTTTTCTCTAGCGCCGACTCGTCTTGATCTAATCGGATAAAGTTAAGATAGGAGGATGATTTGTCTGGCTTCTCAAGAATCGCATTATTTCTGATCATCCAGTTCATGGCGAAAAACAGCGCGAGCGTCACCAGCGTGGCAATGCCTAGCGCGGAAATATTCTTGACCAAATCATGGCTCATCGGTTGCTACAGATATATTGCTGGCGCCAGCAAGGCGTGACTGATCCATCACCTCGATCAGCGTCTCCGTATTGGACAACGCATCGGCAATGATGATTACCGCTGCGCCGGGACTTTCCGCCAATCCTTTCTCTACATTGGCCCGCACGGCTCGCTTATCGACCTGTCGCTTATCAAACCAGATTTGATTGTTGGCCGTGATGCCAATCTGAATGCTCAAGGCATCCGTGGGCACCGAGGTCTCCGCGTCCGGCCTCGTTACATCCACGCCGGACTCTTTCACGAACGTTGACGTTACGATGAAGAAGATCAGCATGATGAATACCACGTCCAGCATGGGCGTGATATCGATCTGACTGTCTTCTTCCGACGTAATTAAAAATCTTGATTCTTGCATAATTAATCGAGGCTTATTAGCTCCTGCAAACGATTCACTTCAGTTTTATGACGACGATCAACCCACGTCCAAAAGGGTATGGCCGCTATGGCGACGAGCATACCCGACATCGTTGGGATGGTCGCAGCGCTAACGCCGTTGGCCATAGCTCTTGGGTTTCCGGTCCCCAGATTCGCCATGACCTCAAACACCTGGATCATGCCGGTAACCGTCCCCAGCAGCCCCAAGAGGGGCAGCAGAGCGATAAAGGTGGGAATGATCTTCATGTTTTTGAGCATCAGGCACTCGGTTTCTGAGATCAGCTGTCGACGCTGATACAGGGCATACCAGGAAGAATGATCCTGTCTGTTCGACCAAATTTCCACGCGATCCCGCAACGCGCTAGGGTATTCGTAATACAGATACCAGAGCCGCTCGATGATCACGCACCATAGCAATATCGTGACAAAGAGAATCGCCCAAAGGACGTCTCCACCCCGCGCCATATAGTCAATGAATGGCGCCGTAAGCTCAGCCACGATCAGCACGCTCAAGCTTTTCGGCAGCCAGCTCCTCGGCCTTGGTCGCCACCAAGCCTGCGGCTTGTTCGCCGATGATTTTAGACAGCAACCCGGCCTTAGAGGTCAGGAACGTATGGCTAATGAGCAGCGGAATGGCGGCCACCAATCCAAGCACCGTGGTTATCAGCGCCATGGAGATGCCGCCTGCCATGAGCTTGGGATCGCCGGTGCCGAATAGGGTTATTGATTGGAACGTTTCGATCATCCCTACGACGGTGCCCAGCAGTCCGGTGAGCGGTGCTACCGTTGCCAGCACCTTAATAATCGGCAGGCCTCGCGTGATCGCAGAGACGTCCTTGACGATAACGGCCTCCATTTTTCGCGAAATCGTCTCTAGGTCCTGAAGGTGCATATTTTCGTAGTAGGCACCGAGGACTCGCCCGACGGGGTTGTCATCGAGCACGCTGCCCATGTCACCAAGCTGCCTTTTGATTCGGCCCTCGATCCTAGCTAGGCGCATCCACCGCTCTAGGACCAGTAGGAGACCGACGAGGGTGCCAAATATGATGATGAAACCAATCACCTTTCCCTGCTGCACCCTCTCCATCAAGCTCGGGGTCTGAACCAGCAGGCCCAGTAGCGCCCCTCTGGAGGGATCCAGAGAAAATGTCGTTGCTTCATCGCTCGCCTCGCTGAGGGTCATGGCGCTGCTGCGTGCGTAGCTCACCGGCTGGCGCGGCAGCTCGGAAAGCGTGTTCTCATCAATCAGGTGGGTAAGATACTTGTCCCCGGTGATGGCATTAAAGGTTCCGACGCGGACGACTTCCGCGACCCGAACTTCACCGCTGGGAGAGATCACCTCCTGCTCGAACTTAGTCACTCGCCCTGACTCTGCAATCTCCTGAATCAGAAGCTGCCATAGGGCTCGCATTTCTTCGATGGTGGGTACTTCCGTACTCTGAGCCAGCGCCTGGACCGTTTCACGACGCTCTGGGTACTCCAGGCTGACCAAGGAATCCAGCAACAAGCCCTGGGTGTCGTCAGCCGTTTGCCTGAATACGCCGAAAAGCTCCCCCAGGTCGCCTATGCGTCTATCTAGAGCCGTCGACAGCTCGGCGAGTTCGTCTTCATTGTCATCAAAGGTCTTCTTCAGCCTTGTCTTAGAGCGCTCTTCCTCGTTTATTCTCGCTGTCACTTCCGCCAGCAGGCGTCGTTTCTCCGCCGCGGAGGAGACAAATTTAGCCTCCCGCTCTGAGTTCAATTGGTTTTCGCCAGAGGCCGAGCTGCTCACCCGGTCGTACAGGTCGGATAGGCTTTGCCTTTGGCTTTGGCTTTGGCTTTCGGACTCCGCGCTCGCTGACAGACTCGCAAGCAGGCATACGGGGACTAGGATCGTGGCCAGTCGACGGCCCAGGTGCTGAACAAATAGATTTATCATCGGGCAGCTCCTGGCGCTTCTACCGGCAGTGACAACAACACGGGTGGGGCCTGCTTTCTCGCAATCCTTAATCCCGTCTGAATCTGACCACGGGCTCCGGAGTCTAGGACTTCGTACGCGCCTTTCTTTGGATTCCACCGGCCGCTCTCGGCACCATCTAGCGTTTGATAATACAGTCCGATTCGGCCAATGCGCAGAAAGTCGACGTTTCTGACTGTCGAGTTCATATTGAGTTCGCCACGATAGGCTTCGATGGTCCGGCCAAAGTCAAGCTCAACGAGGTAGGCCTCCATGATCCGCCGGAATTTCTCTCCCGCCGTCACGTCGGCTCGATCAATCAGCTCTTTGAGCTTCGCAACGCGCTCTTCGCGCTCCGGGACGAGGAAGGGTACGTCCAGGGCGATGACCTCATCCAGCATCGCTGTCATTTCGATCATCAGAGGCAGTGCCCCAGTTTCAATGCCGTCGATCTCTTGGGTTTGTCGCTTCAGAGAGGCGACCTCGCCTTCCTGGGAGGCGATCAGCCGACGAAGCTGGGCGTTATAAATAGACAGGCTCTCCAGGCGCTGGCTGGACGCTCTGAAGCGCTGGAGGTCATTGGCGATCTCGTCGGAGAGGGCATCAATTCGCTGCTGACTCTCCTTGGCTTTATCGTCTGCCTTCATCTGCGTGGAAAGGCTATCCTCGATAGCCGAAGCCGAGCAAGCGATGCCCAGCGGAATAAGTAGGGCCAAAACCCGGAGTGAGACTCTCATCAAAGTTGAACTCGCATCTGTTGAAAAACTATGGCCAAGGACCTGAGCGACGTACTTCACCCTTCCTGCGTGCAAAGGTCAACACCGCCCTCGTGAGAATCCCATGTTCTCCCCGGTGGTCTCTTTCTCCCTGTCTACTTAGCAAGACCCGTGCCACCGCTATGGCCCTGTGGATTTAATCCATTTCAAATAGGGGGCTCTAAAAAGGTCGCCTAACCCGTTGATTACTCAACACCCAGGCCTGTTCACGGTCGCTGCGCTGGTCGGAAAGAGTGCCTCTCTTCAGAACCTCCCGCACCAATATGGTGCGCCCGGCCGTCACGCAGAAATGAGCTTCGGACATCGCATCCTTACAGAGACGGTCCAGCTCATCAATTGGCCAAGGGAGGCACTTTCACCCTGATTTTGTATTGTATTTCCCAGCTCGACTTGCCATTTTAGAAACACGCGGTGGGTGCTACGGGCAGCGCGCGTACCCACTCAAAAACGTCGGGGTAACCTTTGAATCAATATCCAAGAGACATGATCGGCTACGCGGGCAAGGCACCGTTTTCCCGGTGGCCGAATGGCGCCAAAATCGCCGTACAGTTCGTCCTCAATTATGAGGAGGGCGCCGAAAACTGCGTACTGCACGGGGACGAGGCCTCAGAAACCTTCCTTTCAGAAATCATTAACGCTCAGGCCTTCCAGGACCGCCATATGAGCATGGAGTCACTCTACGAATATGGCAGTCGCGCCGGGTTTTGGAGGCTTCGAGAACTCCTCGATCACTATGAAGTCCCAGTCACCGTTTTTGGCGTTGGTATGGCGCTGGAGCGAAATCGACCTGCAGTGGAGGCCATGCTGAATTCTAACTGGGAAATAGCCAGTCACGCCTATCGCTGGATCAGTCATCAAGAGATGCCCAAGGACGAAGAGCGGGCGCAAATTGCGCTAGCGGTGGAGACGCATCAGAAAGTCACGGGCGCGCCGCCCCTGGGCTGGTATACCGGAAGAGACAGCCCTAATACCCGCCAACTGGTCATCGAACACGGCGGCTTTTTATATGATTCAGATTCCTATGCCGACGACCTACCCTATTGGTGTCAACACGAGAGCGGTCAGCATCTGATCATCCCCTATACCCTGGACACCAACGACATGCGTTTCGCCACGGCTCAGGGCTTCAATTCCGGTGACCAGTTCTTTGCGTATCTGAGGGATGCCTTCGACGAGCTGATCCTAGAGGGCGAGCAGTACCCGAAAATGCTGAATATCGGCCTTCACTGCAGAATAGCGGGACGCCCGGGCAGAATTCGCGCGCTGAGGCGGTTTTTGCAACACATCAGAAGCCATGACGATGTTTGGCTGTGCCGTCGAGTTGATATCGCCCGGTTCTGGCACAAAAACCTCAGCTAGGCTGCGTTGAGACTAGACAAACACCCCGGCATGCATGGCTACAAGAAGGCCAACATACCCCACAGCACTAACCACTAATATATGCGGCCTTATGGCGCCTTGGTTTCGCAGATTGAAAAAGTGTCTTGTGTAAGCAGCGGTAGCCATCAGCAGGAGCAAGGCCAGCCAAGACAGCTGATCGGAAAAAAAATGGGCAATGTGCCCCGCTAGCATGCAAATCACCACGGGAAGGGTGAGATAGTTGTTGAGCCTCGATCTCATGCGAGCCTCTGCGATGGCCATAACCGGCAATTCAGCGCCCGCTTCAATGGCATCGACGAACTGACGTTGGGCAGGAATGATGCTGAAAAAGACGTTACCCACCATGAACGTACCTAGAATGGCGCCGACGTGAATGATAGCCGCACGGTCGCTAAAGGATTCGAAGCACGCCCAGCACAGAAGGGATATCCAGCCTAAAATGCAGGCTAAGAATGGGCGGCTGAATCGATGAAGATAGCGGGTCATGCATTCATAGACGATCACGCCTATGGCCAGCAAGGACAGGCTCCACAACACCCCATAGGCCGGGTCCTGCACCCAACTTTCGCCGCTCGCGAGATGGCCCTGAGCCTGGGCATAGTAAACCAGCAGCATTAGAAGCATGCCGCTGGCCCAGGTGGCATAGGCCTCCCACTTAAACCAATGTAATTTTTCCGGCATCTCCGGTGGCGCCAGCGCGTATTTCTGCACCTCATAAAAGCCACCGCCGTGCAGCGCCCAAAGTTCTCCCGCCACGCCTTTTTCTTGCTTCGCCTCATCCACCTTTTGCAGGCTGTTTTCCAGCCACACGAAGTAGAAGGATGCGCCAATCCACGCGATGCCCGCGATGATATGGGCCACCTTGACCAGGATGGCGGCCCACTCGTGAAGCTGAAATAAAAATAAATCCATACTCAACTGGCTCCGCCGTGTACCAACTCACCCGCCACGTAGGTCCGAAGGATGTTTTGACGACCCCCAAACATAATCAGCGAAAATAACGCCCCCTCCAAATGCTCTAGCCCCCAGTTGGTCTTTCTCAGCGCGATATCGTGCTCCGCATCGACGACGATAAAGTCGGCCCAGAACCCCTCTTTTAGCTGCCCGACTTCCTGCTCTAGGCTTAGCGCCTTCGCATTCCCGGCAGTGGCCGCGTAGAGCAATTCATAGGGGTGCAGGGTTCTATTTTTTAGCTGACACACCTTATAGGCTTCGGCGCAGGTGGTCAGCATGGACAGGCTGGTGCCGCCGCCGACGTCAGAGGCGACGGAAAAATTGTCCCAGGGTATCTCCGCCACATCCAAGAGACCGCTGCCCAAAAATAGGTTGGAGCTCGGGCAAAAGGCGACCTTGGACTGGGAGTCAAAGAGCCGACTTCGCTCTCCGTCACTGAGGTGGATACAGTGGGCAAAGGTGCTGCTTGGACCCAGAAGATTATAGGATTCATAAACGTCGAGATAATCCTTCGCGCCAGGGAACAATCTGCTGACTTCTGCCAGCTCTTCGGGATTTTCCGACAAATGTGTCTGCACGAGCACGGTGGGATTCGCCTGCCGTAGCCCACGACAATAATCTAGCTGTCGCTCACTGGACGTTATCGCGAACCGAGGCGTGAGTGCATAGGCGGCCCGGCCCCGATGATGCCACCGATCGATCAGGGTTTGAGTTTCTCTTGCACACACCTCGGCAGCACTCAGCAGTCCGCTTGGGGCATTTTGATCCATCATCACCTTGCCGGCGATCAGACACAGATTGCGCTTTGCCGCAGCCGCAAACAACGCATCACAAGTATGCGCATGGGTCGTGGTAAAGAGCTGGGATGATGTCGTTCCGTTAGCAAGCATCGTATTTACGAAATGCTCTGCCTCTGCCGCCGCATACTGGGCGTCGGCAAACGCCAGCTCAGCGGGGAAGGCGTATTTTTCAAGCCAGTCCAGGAGCCGCGTCCCGAAGGCACCCATGATGCGGTACTGGGGCGCGTGAAGGTGGGTATCGATAAACCCGGGCATGATGAGCGCGGGTCGCAGGTCCTCGCAGGCCTCGATATCCCCACCCTGCCCCAGATACTCTGCGGTGCTCTGCACCCCTGCTATCTTTGACCCCGAGAGGGAGAGCACACCGTCCTCGATGTGGACCATCTGCACCCCATCGCTGGCATCCAGCTCAAAGCTGATAAGCCGTGCTCGAAATCGAGAAATCGCTGACATCTAGCTACCTAGGTACGTGCTGTAGCCATACTGACTCAGCAGCAGCGGGACATGGTAGTGCCTCGGGGTCTCGCCAATTTGAAAGTTAATGTCAATCAGGGGGTAGAACCCGGAACTCGGCTCATAGCGCTGCACGTCAAAGCGCAAGCGGTAGGCACCGGGCGCAAGCTGGGTTAAACCAGGCCAGTTCTGAACCCGCCCGTCCTGATTTGTCTCTGACGTACTGAGCAACCTATGGTCGGAGTCATAGAGTTCTATCGTGATACCCGAGGCCGGGGCCCCGAGCGTAGTATCCAAGACATGGGTGCTAAGCGTGATTTCTTGGTGTATCACAGGGACTCCTGAGCCGGCGAAAAACTTTGTCTGATTCTATTCTCGGTAATGAATCCCTGCTGGACTGCCGCGTTGTGAATTTCAACCTCGGTAGTGTTCTCGATCCTCTGCATCAGAGCGGCCAGCATTTCATCCGCAGGCTTACCCTTTGCAAAGATGAGAAAGATGAACCCGTGCTTTTGATAATAGGCGCTGTTCATCGCCTCCAGTTGTTCCAGCGTTTGTTCGCTGGCCAGGGCGACAAGCTTTTGCTCTTTCGCGGCCCGTGCATTGCCCTGATCCGAGGATTGATCCTTGCCAATGATTTTTTTGTCCCCAATCAGCGGATGAGCCAGAATCGCCTCGAGCACGTCCTCTCGGTCTGCATTTGCCCAGGTGCGACCGGCCGTGCGGCACAGTTGGTCAACGCTGGTGTAGGGGCGCCCCGCCACCATTTCCTTTGCCCACTCTGTACTTGAACACCACGCCAGAACCTGGGCCTCGGCCTGAGCAGCCTCAAGTTGGTTAAACTCTAGCAGGCGGATCACTTCAATCTGCCCCAGTCGCCATGGGGTGCATTATTCCCACGCCATTCGCCACACCCGTATTTGAGACTTTGATGAGCAGGTCACTGGCGATACTTATCGCGATTGCCGACGGCTCTTTGAACGTGAGGCCTTTGCTGCCAATGGGACAGGTAACATTGGCGAGCTGACGCGCCGTAAGCCCCTCTCGACGCAGGCGCGTTTCAAAATTGCGCCACTTCGTTTCTGATCCAATAAGCCCAAGGAACCTGAGATCCTGTCGCTGTGCCAGATGCTTTACGATCTCAAAATCAATCAGGTGGCTGTGGGTCATGATGTAGCTATACGCATGCTTGGGCACACGCCGGCAAATCTCCGCAATCTCTGACGCCTCATCGCCCCCCAACACTTTTTCTTCGGCGGTACTGCTGCACAACCAATCTTCCCTTGAGTCCACTAAGGTCGTATGAATCGGCAGGGGTGATAGCAGCGCACACAGCTGTTTGCCAACGTGACCGGCGCCGAAGATCACCACGTTGCAGGTAGGGCTCATAAAGACCTCAAACATCAGGGTCATTGACCCCCCGCAGCATTGAAGCGCCGCCGCCGCCAGAGGAAATTTTTTGGTTTCGATAGCGTATTGATCGGCAGCTGCAAGTTTGCTGCGCGCATGCTCGATGGCTAGCCTCTCCAGCTCACCGCCACCAATGGAATCAAAAACCCCAGAGGCCGTCACAACCATTTTTGCGCCGCGATCACGCGGCGCAGAGCCCGTAATGTCCGTTACTGACACCAGCACGTGGGCCACGCCAGCATCACTGCAGTCACACAGCGCCTTGCGCCACGTATCACCGTTGGCCACGGCGGCAGCCATGAGCCGGGGCGGGTTATCCTCAGTTGGAGACATCAGCTTTTTTCGCTCCTTGAAGACAATGAAACACCTGCTCGGCAGTTGCGGGCACGGCCAGAGGCGGTAGCGTGCGGTAGTCCGTCAGGCTAGCGCACGCATCCCTGAGAGCGCACCAGACGGAGATCGCGAGCATGAAGGGCGGCTCCCCAACGGCCTTGGAACGATGAACCGTCGGCTCCAAATTTTCTGACTCGAAAAAGCCAACCCTAAAGTCCTTGGGCACATCATGGGCTGTGGGTATTTTATAGTTTGACGGTGCGTTAGACATAATTTTTCCGCTGTCGTCCCAGGACAACTCCTCGGTGGTCAACCAGCCCATCCCCTGGACAAATCCGCCCTCAATTTGGCCCATATCAATCCCCGACGCCAGGGAATTACCCACATCATGCAAAATGTCCGTGCGCAGGACATGGTACTGACCCGTCTGCGTATCGACTTCCACCTCGGATACTGCGGCGCCATTAGCGAAATAATAAAAGGGCCGCCCTTCGCCAACGTCCTTGTCCATACCGATGTCCGGAGTGCTGTAGAAACCCGTCGCAGAAAGATGGACGCGCCCGACATAGGCTTCGCTAACAAGCTCACCAAGGGGCAGGCTTTTCAGCAACGTCCCCTGGTCATCGTAAAAGCATGCCTCGCCCTGCGCAAAGGACGCCTTCACGCTTACCCCAAGCTGCTCACTAACAAAGGCTTGAAGCCTTTCCTTGAGCGTTTCACACGCAGTCAGGGCCGCCATGCCGTTCAAATCTGCCC
>CENJ01172507.1_pt1 | contig 11163 bp, 9 predicted proteins | sample 356161 | NCBI WGS metagenome assembly CENJ01 (sample SAMEA2619531, study PRJEB7988) | marine metagenome | biome: marine biome (ENVO:00000447); feature: surface water layer (ENVO:00002042); material: "saline water (ENVO:00002010), including plankton (ENVO:xxxxxxxx)" | depth 5 m
AAAAACGTCGCAAAGCCGATGGTGCGAAGCGAGTAGAGAGGGGGTAAGCCCGATGGTTCAGTAGAGGGAGAATCCTGTTGATCACTCATGAGCGCGGCTATCGTTATCCAGGGCTGAGGTATGTGGTTATTCGGTCCCGACGCGAAGCAAGCGGCAGAGCCTGGAGAAATTCTAACGTATCACGACCAATTTAGGCTTGGAGAATTCTGTTCATCCGTGACGGGATCAGGCTAGGTCGGGTCGTTGAAGAGCGTAGGCTGTCCGTTGCTCAAATAAATGTGCAATCCGCATCAGGTGCAGGTCTTGGCGCGGTCCGCTGACCATTTGTATACCCACGGGGAGGCCGTTTTCAGTGAAGCCGCCGGGTATTGAGAGTGCGGGAAAGCCGGTGACCGAAATCATGCAGCAGATGGACATCCAGTCTAGATAGGTTGCCATGGGCTTGCCATTGATGCTGCGGACCCAGTCCACGTTCTTATCAAAGGGTTGCACCTGTGCTGCGGGCAGGATGAGGACATCCACATCCTGGAAAAAGGCGGCGGCTCGGGCATAGAGCGCTGTCCGACTGAGTTCGGCCTGAAGCACTTCATCCACCGTCAGCGCCAGGCCCTTCTCGATATTCCAGATGGCGGTGTCCTTGGCTTCGTCCCGCCACTGGGGCAGCCTTTGATCCAGGGTTTGGCCCAGAACTCTAAGCCCTGCGGCCCGCTGTACCTGGAAGATTTGCATGGCCCCAGTTAAGTCCGGCTCGCCATAGGATACGTCTGCGCCCAGGTCGGTGAAGGTCGATGCAGCAGCCTCCACGATCGCGGTGACCGATGACTCCACGGGTAGCCCATTGAGGTCTCGGCTCACCCTGACCCTTAAAGGCGCGGATGTAGGATAAGGCGTCAAAGCGTCCAGAAAGGCATGGCCGGGCTCGTCCAGGCTCATGGGGTCAGCCTCATCTGGCCCGGCCATGACCGAGAAGAGCAGCGCCAGGTCGCGGAGGTTTGTGGCCATGGGTCCGGTAGTCGCCAGCCGACCGTACCAGCCAAATCCTCGATTCAAGGGCATGCGTCCAATGCTGGGACGCAGGCCAACGACGTTGCAAAAGCTGGCTGGATTTCGAAGAGATCCCCCTAGATCACTGCCGTCCGCAAGGGGTAGCAGCCTGGCCGCTAGCGCGGCTGCAGCCCCGCCGCTGCTGCCCCCGGGCGTTTTCGTCAGGTCATAGGGGTTGAGGGTATGTCCGAAAAGGGCGTTAAAGGTATGCGAGCCGAGCCCAAATTCCGGCATATTGCTGTGCCCGATGAAGATCGCACCAGCCGTCCGCAGGCGTGAGACCATGGGATCGTCCTTGCTCTCCACAGGCTGAGAGAACGGGCGAAAACCCCAATTGGTGGGAAACCCTGAAACCGCCACCGCATCCTTGGGAGCCATGGGTAGTCCGTGCAGGGGGCCTCGGTTTTCCAGGGGTACGCCATCAGCTGCGCGAGCCAAGGACATAGCCTGAGCCCTGGGCAAGAGGTTGACGATGGCGTTGATTGTTGGATTGATCTGCTCAATGCGGTCATAAACATTCGCCATGACGTCCATGGCTTGGGTGCGCCCGCTCTGTAGGTCGCGGCAGAGGGAGAGCGCATCCTGCCAGATGGGCTTGGGTACGGCGCTAGTCATCACTCAGCCCGTCAAGGAAGTGAATGAGGTCTCGGTAGACCTCCTGCCTGTTGGTTTCATTTAGCATTTCGTGACGGCCACCGGAATACAGCCGGAGTTGAGGGTCGAGGCCTACTTTGCGATAGCGTCTGATCAACCAGCGTAGCGTTAATGTCCGGTTATGCACGGGATCTTTCTCACCCGAGAAGACGTAGAGGGGGAGGGTTTTATTAATCTTTCTGATAAAGGGCAGGCTGCTGCCTCGGTATAGGCTGATAAACATATCCGCAAGCCCTCCAGCGCTCAGGACGGCACCACAGAATGGGTCCTTAACATAGTCCCGGACGATTGCGCTATCCCGGGAGAGCCAGGCGAAGTCATTTGAATCCTTAGCGTCCGACTTGAAGCTGCGGTTTTTTCTCGCAAAGAGATTTTTACGGAACACGGGGCTTGCTGCGCCCGGATTAAAACGCCAGGCATCGAAGCGTGCGATTCGGCTCAGGGTAAAGGCACCCACAGCGCCAATGGCGCCTGGGGAGCCACTCAGGACTGCTCCCGACAGCGAGTTCGCCGTTTCGCAAATATACTGCTGAGCGAGAATGGCGCCCATACTGTGGCCGAGCAAGACGGTGGGGAGCTGATTTTCCTGGGCCAGGTGGCGGTGCAGGAAATCCACGTCTCGCAGGGTCTCACGCCAGCCCTGAAAACCCAGGTCGCCAGGGTGGCAAAGCGGGTGCAGGCTGCGCCCATGGCCTCTTTGGTCCGGAGCTAAAACGTTGAATCCGGCATCGTTCAGAACAGCGGCCAACTCACCATAGCGGCCGCCATGTTCCCCCATACCATGCAAGATCAGGATGTTCGCGCGGGCAGGCGAGCGGCAATGCCACTGGTGACAAAAAATAGAGTGCCCCTGACGCTGCAGATAGAAGGTTTGGCAATGGGGCCTTTGCGTCACTGTCGTCGCCCTAGGTTTTTTTGTTGTCGCATGTCACTCGTCTTAAGCTCGCAAATCTGACGGCCCTTCCTGGTCAAGACGCTAAGGTAGACCAAACTCGCGTCTGGCGCTAAGTTTTGAGGACCGGCGTGGGATTCTGATTCGTTTCAATCACCCGGCTCGTCGCAGCCTATCGGTCCCAGCGCGAGTCAGGAGGCGGGCCTTAATTGATGGTCACAGCTTTGACCTCGGTATGTGCGCATGCGTGGATATTTGGCGTTGCCTTGCAATTCACCGCTGGTGGTCTAGTGTAGGGACTCCTCCTTTGATGAACGAATGCTTATGCAGACCCTTTTTAGTCGCCTTGGCGAGCGTCTGGATCGTGATATTTTTCTCGGCAGCGTTTTTGCGATCATTGCTCTCTGCCTTCCTCTGGCGCTATTTCCCGAACAGGGAAAGGAAATTCTCGGCGTTGGCTTCAATTACGTAACGACCAAACTCGGCGTGTTCTACATTATCGGAGCCGTCTGCACCCTTGGATTCCTCCTTTATTTGGCCTTGAGCAAGCATGGGGACATTCGACTGGGCGGTTATCACCCGGAATTCTCCACCCTGAGTTGGGCCGCTATGTTGTTTTGCGGGGGTATTGGCACCAGCGTGCTGTATTGGGGAACCGTGGAGTGGACAGTTTACTATCAGGCCCCTCCATTCTCCGTGGCCGCCGCCTCCTCGGAAGCGCTGAACTGGGCAGTCAGCTATCCCATTTACCACTGGGGCATCATGGGGTGGGCTTTCTATACGCTGCCAGGCGTGGCTGTGGCCTATACCTACTATACCGGGAAGAGCAAATCGCTCCGTTTGAGTGCGGCCTGTGAACCGCTCCTTGGGTCCCTGACCCGAGGGCCCCTGGGAAAGACCATAGACTTGCTCTTCGTAGTGGGCCTGGTGGGCGCCTGCAGCATCGGTATCGGACTCTCCATACCGCTGATCGGACGGGGTGCAACGGAGATCCTTGGGCTGGATTCGGTGGCTCTGGGCTTCACCCTTGATTTGGTGGTCATCCTGATCGTCACCTCTATCTTTGCCGGGAGTGTTTGGTTGGGTTTAGAGAAAGGCATCAGACGTCTGAGTGATACCAATGTGGTGCTGGCGTTGATGCTGTTGCTGTTCATTTTGATCGTCGGCCCAACGCTCTTTATTGTTGAGCTGGGCTGGCAGGGTATCGGTCACATGCTGCAGAACTTCGTGCGCATGAGTACCTATACCGACGCCTTGGCCAGCGACACCATGGTGGAGAACTGGACGGTATTTTACTTGGCCTGGTGGCTGGCATTGGGCCCTTACATGGGCATCTTCATTACCAAAATCTCACGCGGGCGCTCGCTCAGGCAGCTAATCCTTGGCAGCATCGGCTTTGGGACCTTGGGCTGCATTTTCTTCTTTACCGTCCTGGGTAACTATTCAATTTATCTTGAGCTAAATCAGCTTTTCCCCGTCATCGAATCGATGAAGACTCAGGGCGCGCCAGCAACCATCGTTGGGGTACTGAAAACCCTGCCGCTGGCGGCCTTTGTCCTAGTTCTCTTCACGCTGGTGTGCATTATCTTTGCCGCCACCAGCTACGACTCGGCGTCTTACACCCTGGCAGCCACAGCAACCAAAGAATTGAAGGAGGGGGAACATCCCGAGCGTTGGCATCGAGTCTTTTGGGCGTTTCTGCTGGGGCTGCTCCCTATTACGCTAATTTACCTGGGCGGTTTGAGGCCCCTGCAATCCGCCGTGGTGCTGGCCTCTGTCCCGCTTTACGGCGTAATGATTCTATTGTCGCTGTCGCTGTGGAAGTCAATCAACGGCAAGGCGGCACCCGCGGAGCGTCCTGCTGAGTGGAAGGAAGGCCAACAGCTCGATAGCTAGCCGCCGATAACCACCCATCGGCTCTGCGTGGGGCCCTTGGTGGATATGGATGCTCTAGGGGTCCCCGGCATGATTGAAACGGACTACAAACAGCAGCTTTCTCTTCTTCAGCAGCAGCTCGCCCTGGCGCAAAGGGATATTCAGGCCCTTGGGCGTCGGGTACTCATTATTTTCGAAGGCCGAGATGCCGCGGGCAAGGGCGGCATGATTAAGCGTATTGCCGAACCGCTCAATCCGCGTGGTGCGCGGATCGTGGCGCTGCCCAAGCCGTCTGACGTGGAGACGGGACAATGGTACTTCCAGCGCTACCTTCAGCACCTCCCGGCAGCCGGAGAAATCGTTCTCTTTGATCGGTCCTGGTACAACCGGGCCTGCGTTGAACCCGTGATGGGGTTCTGTAGTTCGGATCAGTATCGGCATTTTATTCAAACCGTACCTGCACTGGAGAAACTCTTGGTGGAGGACGGCATTCAAATCATCAAGTTCTGGATCACCATCAGTGCAGAGGAGCAGGAGCGTCGACTGCGGGCGCGTTCCGAAAATCCTGCAAAGCGATGGAAGCTGTCCCCCGTGGATATTGAGGCCCGATCTCGCTGGTCCGTATACAGCGACTATATTGAGCGAATGTTCGACCACACGGATCGGAACTGGGCACCCTGGCACGTGGTTGGTTCAGACGATAAGAAATTAGCGCGCCTGTCCTGCATGGACTTCTTGCTGCACATTCTCGGACCTTCCTTGGCGGCTCCGGACGCCAAGTTGCCCACACTGCCTACGGTGCAGGGCGGGCTGCCCTTGGACTGCGAGCGCGAGCGCATGATTCCCCTCTTCAATGGTGCTCAGGCACGTTAAACTAAGGCCTATCGCCCGCCTGATCGAGTGTCTTTATGAGTGGTCCTCACCTGCAACCCTTCGCCTCGCTTTCGCAAACGGCAAGAGACCTGAAGAGCGGCGCCCTGTCGGCTCTTGAACTAACTCAGCGCATGCTTCATCGCATTCATACTTTGGATTCTCAAACCCATGCCTTTGCGCGAATACTGGATAACAGTGCGTTGGAGCAGGCAGCGAAGCTCGACCGCCTGCGTGAGGAGGGCGCTCCCCTGGGACCGCTGCATGGCGTTCCTATCGCGATCAAAGACCTACTCTTCACGAAGGACACGCCCACCGCGTCGGGTACGAGCGTGATGGCGGGCTTCAGTCCGGATTATGACGCCACCGTGGTGACGCGGCTGCGTGCTGCGGGGGCTATCCTGATTGCTAAGACGCAGCTTACGGAGGGCGCCTTCGGCAATCATCATCCCTCGATTCAGGCACCGATTAACCCTTGGCAGGCGGCGGCCTGGTCAGGCGTTTCGTCCTCCGGCTCAGGCGTCGCGGTGGCATCAGGGCTTTGCTTTGGGGCCTTGGGTTCAGATACCGGGGGCAGCATTCGCTTTCCCGCCGCCTGTTGTGGCATCGTCGGCCTCAAGCCGACCTATGGCCGGGTCAGCTTGCACGGCGCGTTTCCATTGGCCAGTTCCCTAGATCATATTGGTCCGATGACCCGAACCGTAGAAGATGCCGCCCGCATGCTGACCGCGATCGCGGGCTATGACCCGCAGGACGAAACTTCGCTCAATGTGCCGGTGCCCAACTATGTCGCTGAGTTGTGGAACACAAAGGACCTGGACGGCGTACGTATAGGCGTGGACTTCTCCTACGTGAGCGATGGTGTTGATCCCCAGGTGGTGACCTGGATTGAGGAAGCGATGAAGATCCTGCAGTCACTGGGGGCAGCAATCGTCCCCATGCAGATGCCTGCAAGCGCACGCACGCTCGCTGACGGCTGGCCGCAAACCTGTGCTCGGGAGTGTGCCGACGCCCACCGCCACCTTTACCCTGCCCGCAGAGAAGAATATGGCCCGGAGCTGGCTTTCCTTATTGAGCGGGGTTTGAGCGTCTCGGCGTCGGACTATGAGGCGCTAGAAGCGCAGCGCGTGACCTTTCGGCAGGCACTTGATCAAATCCTGCTTGGGCTAGACGCCATCATCGCCCCAGGGATGACAATGACCACCCCCACGGCCCAGAGGATGACCCAAGCCGTAGAATCATCGGAGGAGGGGGCAAACTTCCTGATCTTCACCGCCCCCTTTGATTATTCAGGCCATCCCACCCTCAGCCTGCCCTTTGCCCGGGACTCGATAGGTCTGCCCGGGTCGATACAGCTTATTGGCGCTCGGCTGCAGGAAAGCCGCCTGCTCCAGTTAGGGGCCGCATTTGAGGCCGCGACCCCAACTATCGACTACCCCGGTATAGGTATGGCCTAATGAATAGCCAGCAAGAGGGGGGCGCCGTGCGCTGCGAAACCACATTCTATTTTGCCGATCCCGAGGTTGCTGACCCAGCCTATTTCCTGTGTGCAGCTCCAGAGCATGCCAGCCTTAGGGACCCTGGCCGCCTACCGCACAAGTCCTGGGTTGAGGACATCCGAGGGCGCGAGGAACCTCTGAGCCTAGACCGTAACGGTCTTGCATTCGTTACCCATCCCGCGCCATTACTGGATTTTTATGATGCCGAGCAAGTGCGCTCAGTCTACTACCCCCAGGCTGCTGCCCTGGTGAAGGAGGCTACGGGTGCGGATTGGGTGCATATTTTTGACCATAATTTGCGTAGCAAAGCCAGGGTGCCGGAGGATCATGTGACCCGGCGCGAGGCGATACAGAATCCGGTGAAGTCCGTCCACAATGACTATACCGAGACCTCCGCGCCGCAACGGATACGTGATCTCTTTCCAGAACGGGCAGAGTGCCTGCTGCGGGGCCGCTATGCGATGATCAACGTCTGGCGCCCGATTTCTGGGCCCGTTGTGCAAACGCCTTTCGCGGTCATCGACGCAGTCTCTATCGACGTCCAGGATTTCATCCCCATCGATCTGGTCTACGAGGATCGGACCGGTCAGATCTACATGGTGAAACATAACCCCGAACACCGATGGCTTTATCTTTCACAGCAGTGTCCGCATGAGGTCATGTTACTGAAGTGTTATGACTCAGACGCCACTGTCGCGGCCAGGTATACGGCCCACAGTGCCTTTGAACTACCCAAGGTCGATGACCGTGAGCTGCCTGCCCGGGAGAGTATTGAAGCGCGCGCCATTGCCTTTTTCGATGCCTAGGAGGGGCCCCCTGTGGAGGATTCGAGCGATCACGACCAGCGTATGCCTTTACCTGGCCGCTAGCGTGGTCGCTGACCCGGCGCGCGACGGAAAAGAGATGCCTGGAACTCAAGGCTGGTGGCTTGGTACAAATGTCTTGCTGCGTATTCAGGAAGGTGATCAAACTTTAAAGATCATGATCGCCGGCATGCCCAACCCCGTTATCTCGCAAGGTAGAGAAGTCGTTTGGAGTCTCGACCGGCCCCTGTTAGATGAATGGAATGAGGATGTTGGCCTACAGCAACGGCAGCTGCTCGGGCTACAGCTCTCTCGTGACTATGCCCTCAGCAAGGGAAGATGGCGGGGCGAGATTTACGATCCGGAAACCGGTCGGTGGTACAAATCGATCCTGCGGGCGGGCGGGTCGGACAACATTGAGATCCGAGGCTATCTGGGCACCCCTCTGCTGGGGCGAAGCGTTCGCTACCAGCGTTTTGACCCGTGCCTACCAGACGCCCTCGGCCAGTATATCTTGCTGCCTACACTCCAGGCCCCGGTTTGTCAGGCGGAAGAGGGTCGCTGAATAAAAGGGCTTGGTGCCGGGCAGGGGCTACAACAGGCTGGCACTAAGGGTTAGGGTTAGCGAGTGGTGGATGCGCCTCACGCGGGGCTGTCTGCTGAAAATTAAGGAGAGCGTATGGACCCAGTTACCCAAGGTGCGCTAGGCGCAGTGGTCGCCCAGGGCCTTGCGGGACGTCGAAAACTGGCGGCTATCGCTTGCTATGGGGCAGTTGCAGGGATGGCTCCAGACCTGGATGTGCTGATCCAGTCGCCGGATGACCCGCTGTTGTTTCTAGAGTTTCATCGCCAATTTACCCATTCACTCTTCTTTATACCCTTTGGCGCGCTGGTGGTGGCCTGGCTGATGTACTGGCTTGGCGAGCGAGGCTGTTTCTGGAAGGGGCTCTCTTGGCGGGAAGCCTATCTGGCATCGCTAGCGGGATATGCGACCCATGGACTCCTGGACGCTTGTACCTCCTACGGGACCCAGCTCTTTTGGCCCTTTACAGATTTCCGTGCGGCCTGGGACCTTATCTCCATTATTGATCCTGTCTTCACGTTCCCCATCCTTGCCGCCGTGCTGCTGGCGGGGTCCCGACACCGGCGGTGGATCGCGGGTGCCGCCTGCGGCTGGGCGGCGCTCTATTTATCTGTGGGAGCCCTGCAGCAGCAGCGTGCCCTGGATGCTGCGATGGATGTTGCAGCCCTGCGGGGACACGTACCCGAGCAAATTTCGGTTAAACCCTCTTTCGCCAACCTGCTGCTCTGGAAAGCCATTTATCGACATGAGGGGCGTTTTTACGTGGACGGGATTCGTGCGGGCACGGAGATTCGGTGGTGTGTGGGACAGAGCATCGAAGCGCTCAAACTGGAGAGAGATTTTCCGGCTTTGGCGGCTGATAGCCTGCAGGCAAGAGACATCCAGCGTTTTCGTTGGTTCTCAGATGACCATTTAGCCGTGCATCAAGGCTATTCAAGAATCGTAGATATGCGGTATTCACTGATTCCCACCTCCATCGACCCCATGTGGGGTATTGAGGTTGACCAGGGTCAGCAGGATCGGCACGTGCGCTGGTGGGCTGATCGGACCATGAGCGCTGACCAGCGGCGGGATTTCCTAAGCCTGTTGCTGGGCGGCAGCTGTGTCGCGCTGTGAAGGGATGGGCGCTAGGGTCTGGATGCAGGGAGATCGCTATATCCAGCGCCTGACGCGCTGGAAATACTCTGGGTAGCCCTCAGGGAAGGTGGTGCGCATCAGCGCTTCCTCTCGGCGAATAAAGGTGAGTTGAATGAAGACGGCAAAGGCAAGGCCGATCACCAAGCCCAGCCCACTCTCTACCATGATCGCAATACCCATCAGCGCCAAGGTCATGCCCAGATACATCGGGTTGCGCGTGAAGCGATAGATACCGTCGGTCACCAGGGCGCTGGAGAGGGTAAGGGGAACGATATTGGTCTTTGCTTTGGCAAATAGGCTTGCGGCGCTTAGGGTTAGCGCTACCCCCATCAACAGGATCAGAGCCCCCAGCCAGCGAAAGTGACCGAGCGCCATATGCCCTAACGCCAGCCCACCCGAAATAAGAACAAGGCAGGCGCTCAGGGCAAAGTAGTGGGGGGGCAGGATACGCGGAGGCCTTTGCTCGGTGCCTGGATTGCTCATCGCTTATCCTCCCGGTATGAAGACGTCCCGTTAACCCAGCGTTATCGCCATAGTGTTGAAGCCCGCAGTAGCCATCGCTTTTTCTACTGCCCGCTGTCGATCTGGGCAAAGGGCAATCATAGAACCACCGCCACCGCCCCCCGTCAGCTTGGCTCCAAGGGCCCCATGCTCTCTTGCAATGTGCACCAGTTGCTCAAGTTCAGGCGTGGATATCTGCAGCGCGTTTAGGTAACCGTGGCAAAGGTTCATCAGTTCACCCAGCTCGGATAGCAGGCCGCCTTGGACCGCCTCCCGAGCCTGCACGGTCAGCTGAGTGATCTGGTCAAAGATACCCTCGTAGCGCCTGGGATGCTGTTCCCAGGCTGTGCGAACCCTCGCCACCGTATCGGCTGTCAGGCTTTCTTTGCCGGTCATTCCGATGACCATTTCCAGCGGTTGGGCAATGCTCAGGGTATCAAAGGAGACTTGATCGCCCACCCTTTGGTAGTAAAGGGGTGTCCCATAGGTGGCCACCGTGTTGTCCACACCCGACGGCGTGCCATGTGCGGCTTTCTCACACTCGAAGGCTAGCTCGTTAATCTTTTCTTCTGCCAGGTTGAGGTCATAGGCCGCGTTCACCGCGCGCATGATGGCGACAGCTAGGGCCGATGATCCACCCAGGCCCATTGCTCTGGGAACATGAGGAAAGACCTCGATCGTCATGTTTTCCTCATCGAGCCCCAGCTGAGCGAGTAGGGCGGCTACCATGCCGGCTACGCCTGGGGTGTTGGCGCGAACTTTCTGTTCAAGGCCCCACCTGGGAATGACCACGTTGATGCCTTCGCCGGTTTTTCGCACGGAGGCCTCTACCGCAAGGGGAATGGGCAGGGCGATAGCCGGCCTTCCGTAGACCGCGGCATGCTCACCCAGGAGAATAATCTTTCCATGTGCGGCCTGACGCTCACCAGACTCAGGTTGGACTACTCTGCGGGCCAGATTCTTCGCGATCTCCTGGGCCTTCCAGACCTTTATCTCGCCTGACTCAATCAAACCCTCTACCACTGTTTCAAAGAATTCGTTGGCAACGCCGGCGCTGCTAGCGACGCTGCGTGCATGGAGGTTCATGTGATTTTGTTGGATACCGTCCGTGGAGAGGGCGCGCAGAGCAGCGAAGTTTTGAGCTAAGCCCACGACCCCCATGATGCCCGCCAGGTCCGAGGCGCTCGGGGAACCCAGCAGCCTATGATTAATGCGAACGCTGGGGTTGGTCTCTAGCGATCCGCCCACGGTGCCGACCTTCATAGGAATTTGAATTTCACCGATCAGATAGCCCGACTCCCTCTT
>CENJ01174022.1_pt1 | contig 11162 bp, 17 predicted proteins | sample 356161 | NCBI WGS metagenome assembly CENJ01 (sample SAMEA2619531, study PRJEB7988) | marine metagenome | biome: marine biome (ENVO:00000447); feature: surface water layer (ENVO:00002042); material: "saline water (ENVO:00002010), including plankton (ENVO:xxxxxxxx)" | depth 5 m
CCTCCATTGTGAGTAACAATTTCATTTGAAGAATATCTATCATCAATATATGGCTTAAATGCAAGTATTTTTTTCTTTTGATACTTATATCTATCTAAAGCTGCTATTAGCCTTGTAGTTTTTGATCCGAACATTGGACCTACGAACATAATTAACTTTGGTATTTTCAAGCTAAGTCTCCTGCAAAGATTTTTCATTTATTATGATATAATATGGATCTCCAAAGTATAGATAATTTTTATCTTTCATTAAACTTTTGCAGAATAGATGATCCTCATGTATATCGTTAGTATCTTTCCACTTCGAATCACAGCTACTAAGGTGTGTTATTGTCCAGGTTGATCCAGATCTTTTATTTCCCTTTAGACGCATAGCCGACCAATCTCCAAATAGATCATCTATCTTTATGGTGTCACCAATACTTTTCCACATCTTTGGATCACACAGCCCACCACCAACCAGTTCTGACGTATTTCTATAGCAGTCTGTTTGAAACAATGCTTCTATATTACTGTTAACTCCCGGATTGTTCCAAGCATTTCTTATTATTTTGGACGCATTGCTCATAAGTCTGTCATCTGAATCTAAATATGCAGTTACATATCCAGAAGAAATTGACCTGCCGACCTCTCTGGGTAATCCTCTAAATCTTTTTTTATCTAGACCATTAATGTGGTTGGATTTCTTATCTAAGAAAATATACTTAATATTTTTATTTAAACTAAAATTATTAAAATAAGCTTCTTCTGTTTTCTTACATCCATCAGAAACTATAATTAGTTCAGACCTTTCGTCTTGCATGTTTTCAAAAGATTTAACTGATTTAATAAAACTTAAAGAGTTTTTCCAATATCTACTTTCATCAATAAAAGATTGCATTATAAAAGAAATATCAATCTCATAATTTTTGGTATCTGTTAAATTTTTAATTTTATCCATTATTTACTTTTATTTTTTTATCATGAAAATTTTTTAAAGATAAACTTAGTAAGTTACTTTTCTTTACAGGCTGCTGTGATTTTTCTTTTATTTTTTCAATTGATGAATATTTTTTGTTATTAATTATTGTTGCCAATTTATTTTTCCTTATTTAATCATAAATTATGTAAGAGCCTAGATTATAATAATCTCTATGCTTATATTTTAAACCATACTTTTTAACTACAAGTATTGTTATTTCTTTCATTTTTATTGAGTTACCAGTAATTATCAGGGCCGGTCTTATTGATTTTGTTTCTCGTATAAAGCGAACTACCCTTGCCTCAGCATCAGAATGCTTTACTCCATGTAGGTCTAATTCTTTCAATTATCTTTAATTATTGAGTTAACTATATTAGAATATTTTAGCAAACCTGCAGAATTAAGAGCGCTCCTTATAGACTCTAATGAGTTATTTTCGACTTGAGCTTCAAGCTCCTGCTCATCTTTCGATGGATCAACCTTATGAATAATTACAGATCCAATGCTATCTGAATCTGATTCTATCGCCTTTTTTACTCCAGAAATATACTTTGGATTATCATCATAAAATATTACCTTACCGTTTGGTCCGACGCTTTTTGCAATCCCCAATATTACAGCACCCTTATATTCTCCACCAGACAAGGATCCTTTTGGCATTGTAAATATATGATCTGGAGTTTTCCCTCCAGACTCCCTTATCTTATTCAATATTGATTTTCCCATTCCAGATACAGCGCTTCTTGCTGTTAAAATAATTCTTTTTCCGTCGCATTCATTGTAAATATTAAATATTCTTGGATTTACCGAACTAAAATTTATTGTGTTTGGATCAGCATAAAATTTAGAATCAGTTGTTACCGCTGGGTAATCAACATATCTTTTTGACAAGTCTATGTTTGCCTCTGAAAGTTCATCTTTACTCCAAATAGAAAGTAGCTCATCTGACCCAATGGGTACTCCGCTTTTGCTTACAACTCTAAATAGCTTCTCATCTTTGCCTCTGAATTTTGTGCTATCTTCTCTAAGTGTATAATCTGGCTCTAAAAAGTTTAAAGCAACCTTTAATGATTCACTATCTGTACTAATTATTTTGCCATCTTGTGTTTTTGTAGATTCTGTCCAATGCCTTGCAAACATAAGGGTGTCATCAAAGTCAAATATATAAACATTTTCTGAAGGAGATATTCCTAAAGACATGGCAGATGAGGTTAGTATTTCTTTTAAGTCTTGCAATTTAGACTCTCTATCCGAGAAGGCCGCCCACATCAGGCATAATGTCTTGCCCAGAAGATAGTGGAGATGACATGTTGGGTACTGGGATTTTTTGAGAAAGAGATTGCGGAATACTAATCGCCTTAAGTCCTTCTGCAAGAACTCTTTGAACTACTGCTGGATCAGACATCTTTTTCTCAATGACTCTTGTGGATACTTCCTTAATGCATGGCCTGTCTATACCCTTGAACATGCCCACGCAATCTTTCATTACATCCTTTTCAATATCGGCCATACACTCGTCTATCATTGCGCTACACATTGGATCAGCCATTGGCATCAGAAAGGTAATTACCATTTGAAGTAAGTTTGGCGGTAATGCAACAGCTTTTTTCTTTATTACTACATCAAGATAATCTGCTTCTTTATGAAGACCCTTGCTGTCAAGATGGTTAGCGAATTTTATTAAATCATTAATCATTTAAAATCTCCATTTTATGATTATCATACAAACTATAGCTTAATTAATAGTAGAAAGCTTAGCTAAGAGTTTTTAGAGCCACGACCTGTTATCTTAACTCTCTTTATTATTCCCGCTCCAGCACTCCACTTTAAAGGTTGAGCTCCAGAAGTTCCTTTGCAGTTCTTTGTTTTGCCACCAGTATTTGAGTTTTTTGCACAGGCATTTCCACCGATAACCTCTCCGTTTCCAACATATATATCCATGTGCGCTTTACGACCAATCACATCTCCCGGCTCTGCCTTCATGCCATACTTATCAAACTCCTGCTTTGTAAAATACACATACACCATTTTGCCAATATAGTCATCTGGATTTTTATTAATTTTTCTTTTTGTACTTTTAGCATTATTCAAATATGGTCCATGAGCCTCTGAAACAAACCACTTTGCACCCTCACCATCATACTTTGACATTACCCAGGAAATATAGGCAGCGCTCCAATGCCACCAATTTGTTGGCTGACCTTTATCATTTCTTTCTTTTACAGCCTTCTCTCCCGGCCACCTTCCAATATTTTTTTTCCATGCATTATTTTCACTAGTAAAGTTGAAATACTTTAATATCATAGGGGCTGCTTCGGGATCTTTTTCGCTGATATTTCCATTGTCCCATTTTTCTTCAGACTCTTTTAAGGCAAGATTGGCGCAACTTTCACATGGAACTGAATTAAAGCTAAAATAAGGAAGTGTATATTCTCCAGTTTCTTTAAATCCAATAGACTCTGGAATATCGTCTGGGTTGGTAGATAGGCTTGATTTACCTTTTGATGCCTCATTTTTAAGTATTTCAAGATATCTTGACGGCAGTATTATTCCGCCCTTGATATCTGAAGAGGGAGCGGTTGTCAGTCTTTTGTTATAAAGTTTTTTAAATGTTGAGTATTGATTATCATAGCCAAATTGCTTTGCCCAAGACTCATACGTTGCCTTAACATCTTCGGGCTCTACTGCTGCTCCCCTGCTTTTATCATCAGGAGTTTTGCTTAAGTATTCCTGCCACGTATTTGAACTGGTTATATGCTCTTCAACATATTTTTCATCGAACTGCTCTGGCACACTTTCTTCGTTATCCTTTAAGAGGCCCCAAATATTTTTCCAGCTATCATCTGAAGCCGCCTTATATAGCTCTGATATTTTTTGGTAACGATTCATAAATTTATGCAGAAAGTTTTGATGAATTAGCTGTAGAAACGAACATAGAAGATAAAGTTTTTAAACTTGTTTTAACACTTTGGTCTGAAGCTCCTTCGAGTAAGGAGTTTATAAAATTTATAAATCCATTCTCATCTGAAGTCTCTTCTGTTTTAAAGGCTTTATATTCTACATCGGTAGACCCGAAATTTTTTGTAGCAGTAAATCCAGTTTTATTATCAGAACTAAAAACTCTTAACTCCATAGTGGTACTTCTTCCTACGGTATCTCTATCGTAAGAATAAAAATAGTCTTTATCTCCAACCTTAAATCTTTTTTCCTGTGCTCTACTTGCAATATTATCACCGCTTCCAGCCATATTTGTTTTTTGAGTTAATGACTCTGAGTCTTTATCGCTTCTTAGAGTTGTTTTGCTGTCATGGCTAGTAGTTCTTGATTTCTTTATTATTTCATCTAAATAATCAGCTTCCTTTGCGAATCCTTTATCATCCAAATGATTGGCCAGCTTTACTAATTCTTTAATCATTTCATTGCTCTCTAATTTTATTTCTTCTATTGTAACAGAATCTCCATCAGGTAGAGTCATATTTTTTGGTCTTGAATCAACATGCTCTCTACTTAAATTGTGCCAGCTAATTTCATACTCTGGAGGCTCATCCACTCTTAATGTAGCTACTGGCTTACCACGTTCATCTCGAAGCTCTAGCATTCCGTCATCTCCATCTTCATCCTTCTTATAGCTAATGCTGTCTGGGTTTAAATCTCCAACATCACCAAGAGGCTCGGTATCTCCAAAAAAGGCATTTGCCAATTCTCCATCAGTAGGATTCCTCCAATCTTTTGTGCTTTTGTCAAAAACTTCTCCAGAGTCTAGATCAAAAACCAGAGTATTACGTGCAATTTTATCAATGATTTTATCAGCAAAATCTGCTTCTTCAAGAACGTCAATTGAATCCAAGTGATTAGATAACTTTACTAATCCATCTATCATGTTTGCTTCAGAAAGTAAATACGACTCACTCTTAGGCTTCGGAGCTTCTTTTTTCTCAGTCTTTGGAGCTGCTTTTTCAGCAGGTTTATCTTCTGCTTTAGTATTGGCAGATGATAATTGACTTTCAGAAATCTTTATAATCTTAAACACTTTTGCCTCATTTAAATAATTTATACTATTACAGTATTACAATAGATAGCAAATATAATAGTATAAATTATATTAATTATCATAACCTATTCTTTACAATCACAATCTTCGCAACACTTTGTAAAAATATGGTTAATCCAAGAAAATCTTTTTCTTTCAGATAGATATTTTTCGTTAGACTCATGGCACCTTGCCTCTCTTTCGAATGGCAATTCTTTATATGCCTTTTCTGCATCTCTATAAATTATTAATCCAAGCATCCAAAAAAGAATATAAAATGCAAAAAAGAAAACGAATAGCATTTCTAATTGCTGCTGAAAATGTATAGTTTCATGACGCTTTGTGCCTTCTGATAACTCTCCCCTGCACCAAACCCAGAATCCCAGGTTTATTGCCCATATCTCAATAGGCGCTACTCTTGATAGCCAAACAGGTAAGAGGCTGTTCTCAATAAATTTTGGCTTTAAGTTTTTCATAGTTGTTCCTTATTTTGTTAAAAAAGTTATTACCATCTTGCTTTAACTCCTCTAACATCATAATGAACAAAACTAGGATAACTACCAACTCCACCTTGGGATATTTTGCCTTCATTAATTAGTTTTAAAATTACTTCTTTAATTTCTTTTGAAGTAACCCCATTAATTCTTATGTCTGCTGCTTTTCCAAGCATATGCTGGCTCTTTGTAGCGCCACCAATAGATTTATTGTACTCTGGAGTTCTGTAGCCGCTTATTATTTGTATCGGCTTATTGAATTTAGCTCTTATTATTTCAAGATTTTTTGCCAACTCCTTTATATTATTGAGGTATTTTTTAGGCACTGGAGTCTTATTTTTATCTTTACAATTAAATTCATAGAGTGAAAAGCTCGCAGATAAGCTTTGATCTGGGAGTCTTTCATTCAAACCCGCCTCTTCTGGTTCCTCTTTTAGCAACCAAGAAACAGCAGTAGACTCAGAAGGCAAATCTCGCTCCTCTAGTAAGGCAGATAATTTTTTTAATTTTCTACTTACGCTTTTCATATATGTCGAACTCAAATTCATCTAATTGATTCATTGCGAAATCAATTATTTTTTTAAACTTTTTATCTTTAAAATATAACTTTGAATTTATTAGATCCCACCATATTTCTATATAAAATTTTTGAAAATCTTCTTCATCTGCATCAGCGAATAGATTAGAGATTTCTTGGGTAGCTATATTGGAAATATAAGAACATAACTCTTCACTATTAAGGTTATAAACTGGCTTACCTGTATCTGTATCTATAGCTTCTGGTCCAAATATTTTATTTGCAAAATCATCATAAAGCTCAACTTCTTTTGGAGATAACTTTATGTATTCTATATCTCTTACGCCAATTTTTTCATCTGGATTAATCCTTGAATTATCAGGCTTTCCATCATCTTTCCAAACTGTAACTCCGGGATATTCTTTTGATTCTTCTCCAGTCCATTTCGATGACTTTATTAATTCAGATATTATTTTTGATTCTTTGGTGAATCCAAAATGTTCTAAAGAGCTATATAATTTTTTAAGTTCACCAATCATTTTTGGCTCCAGTTATGTAGTTTATTTATAGATCTTCTGACCAAGTATCAACTGGAAAGTTGCCAAGATGCCTTGGGTCTTGTTTTAATAGATACTCATTCCATTTATCTTCATCAGTCTTATTTTTATCTTCATCAGTATTTTTTATATATTTATCAACACTTTCCATCCAAGACTTCCTATCGTCTTCGGACATTTCCATTCTAGAGTCTTTTTCGCCACCATCCCAATGTGGCATAACATCTTTGATCTTCATGGCAACTTCATAGTTTTTTAAAGCATCTTCGTCCATACTATCAAAATCTACCTCTCCTTTGAAGGTATATTCTCCATCACCATGATACTCCCAATATTTTCCATCTTCTTCTGGTTCATAATCATCATCACTAGGATGAGGAACTACCATCAGGTGACTGTATATATCCTCTATATCATCATCATGGGGATCCCATCCTTCTCCTGTTTTATCAAGATGAGTTTCATATACGCTTACTATCAAGTCTCTAAACTCTTCTTGATTCATTCCGAAATATGAAGGCTCATATCCCTCTCCCCAGGCAGCTTTTTTTATCACTCTATCAATCTTATTTGCTTGTCTTTTAAATCCTTGAGCATCAAGTCCGTCAGCAAGCTTTATTAGTTCGTTGATCATAATATCTCCAATAAGAATATACGCTTAATTATTTAATAATAGTATATTAATTACTATACTTATGATGCGGTAACTCCGTCATCATTTAACTTTGCGTGCATCAAAATATCTCTAAATCCAGAAAGACCCTCTTCTATCTCATCCCTCGTAATGCCTCTAAAAATATATACTGGACCTTCAGTTCTTATTTCGTCTAATCCAATTTCTTCGTTATAGTCTATAAATGTCTCTGTTTCATCTATTTCAAATGCTTCTTCAACATAAGATTCCAATATACTTTCATCATTTAGAGATCTGTTTATATTTCTTATCGCATCAGAAATATACTCTGGAGGAATATATAGTTCTCCCTCATCACTTTCGGGGAATCCTGCTATCTCAAATAAAGCGAATATTAAATCTTCATAATTTCTTTGTATGATTTCTTCTTGAGAAAAGTCTTCATGATAAAAATATCCGACTCCATCTTCTACATGCTCATGATTTGCATCACAGCTATCAATAGGAAATTCGCAGTCTTTGTAATATTCTGAAAGCTCTGGATTTATATTCTCAGGATACTTAATCATAAATTCAAGATCATCTTTGGCAATGTCGCACTTCCAGCAAATGATAGGAATCTTTTCTGTTAATGCATTATCACGATGAATTGTAATTTTAGTGGAGTCATTAAGCATTGCGTCATTGGCAGCGTCATATTCAAAATTTGATTCTGATAAATACTTTTTGGCAAACCACCTTGCTAGAGTTAGTAATTTATCTTGATCATCCATGATCTAATCATCTTTTCTAATATAACAACCTAGCGCACAACACATCCCACTTACGCAGTTTAATAGTGCCAAATCATGTCTGCCCATTGCTAGGCTGCCAAAAAACATAAATATATTTGCCAATGTAGCTAACCCAAATATTGTTTTTATGCTAATCATATTAGCCTTTAGAGGTGTTCAAACCTCTTTGATTTGTTCTAGATCCCCTAAATGCTTCATCCATTATCTTTTGCCTTCTGTCTTCGCTTTTTTGAAAGGCTTGACCGGCGAGATTTGCGCCTCCCGCTATGAGAGATTTTACAATATTTATAGGTATTGCTGCTGGAGTTTCTTCCAAAATAGCGCTAACAATACCTCCGGTTGGATTAATTACTTCTGCTGATAACTTGCCTTTTTTGGCCAAATCACTTATGTATTTTGCTAACACGGCACTTACATCATTCTCCAAATCCTTGCCGGCCATTTGCTCAAGTGCAACAATAATTTCAGCTCTTTCCTTTGAGCTTGCATTAAATTCACGATCTTTTCTTCCGCACTTATTATAATTGATTCTTTCTTCTGGAGTCCTAGTAACCATTGCTCTTGCAGTCAATCTTGCGCATTCAGATGGATTTGAAATGAGTCCAACTGCCGTTAGAGCTTTCGACCCAATATTTGCAACATCAGCAGACTTTATTATTCTGTCTAAATAGTCTGCTTCTTTTACAAGACCCTTTGAGTCTAAGTGGTTGGCTAATTTAATAAGATCTTTTAACATTAGTATCCCCTATTTAGTTACCAGTAAATGTTCCAAGCGCCTTTTCTACTTGCTGAATGGTCATCCAGTCAGTGTCAGAATAGGGAACTTGCAAGATAAGTGATTTATCTCCAAAGTCTACCATGTGCTTGCTTCCACTAGTGATTTCGCTATAGCTATTTTCTGCAGAATTAATATTTAAGTCATTAGAAGTCATGATCTTTCTTGAACATCTATCGAAAGCATTATTAACTTCCTCTTTAAGCTTTTCGCCTGTAGCATTTGTAAAAGAATTTTTCGAATGAATTTCACTAAAAATATTTCTGGTCGGTCCCCAATATATTTTTCCTGAAAAAAGATCTTTACCATCTTTCTTACCATGCTTTGTTACATCCAACCAAACAAGGCATCTATCTTCGCCAGTTCTATGACTATGAATTGAAGTTTTCCCCTCGGTATTTACGCCAATACTCGGAGCCATTCCCATCGGCTCATCATCAGCAGACTTTATTATTCTGTCTAAATAGTCTGCTTCTTTCACTAGACCCTTTGAGTCTAAGTGGTTTGCTAATTTAACAAGTTCTTTTAACATTGAAAAATCCTTATAGATAATTAATTATATTTTTATTCATAATAATAATAGATATTATTTCCAAAATAGCTGAATTGCAACAATAACAAAAGCGAGAAATGTGCATAACAATGTCTTGGGGTCAAACATAGGTTCTTTTAGCAGCCACCAAGTTAGCAGCGGAAATACTACCCATGAGGTTCCAAATGCTATAAATCTAACGGCCCAAGCAGATTCTCCCAAGGCATTATAGGTAATTCTTCCGGCATAGTAACATATAAAAGTTAAAGGTAGGGATATTATTAGGGCTAACAAAAGGCTGTGTTTGCCGATAGCTCCGCTCATAAACTGAGCATTTGTACTGAACCACACAAGAACATGTGCCAATAGAAAAAGTCCACAGCCAGTTAATAAAAGCCCTATATTCATGCTTATCTCTAAAGTTTAAATTACAAGATAAGTAAAACTAATAGCAGATAAAAAAGGCGACCTGACGGTCGCCTTTGCTCATACGCGCACGCGCATAATCTATTTATCTAATGTTTGGTGTGCGTGCATACACGCGCTTAGTGTCGACTTAACCCCAATGCTTTTAGCTCAAGCTTATTACTTAAGTTAAAAAATATCGTTGCAATGCTCATGCAAATTTTTGACAGACCCCTATAAAACTTCATATTAATTTACTTTCATAAAACTCTTGGCATAACCAAGTTTAACCATTGTGCTATTTATATTTTCATTATCAATAAATATTTCAGCCAACCATCTTCCGTACTTACCCTTCTTATCTCGGTAGGTCTTTAAGATAACCTCCTTATTTAAGATTCTACTTCTAAGATAGTCTCTTGATTTTTTTCCTTCAATTTTTGAGCTACCCCTAACCTCTGGTGCATTTATATTTAATAGCCTTATCTTTTGATTATTAATATAAATTCCAAAACCCAAAGATATATCAGCACGTACAGTATCTCCATCATAGACAGATTTTATCTTTGCTTTATAGGTATAAAGATTATTATTCAACTTTTTATTTCTTACTAATACGATGTGATGTGATCAATCACATTCATCTTCTTTGTCTATAGAACAAATGGGTGGAATAGCCTTTGGCGGGTCTGCTTTATATCTTTTCTTTAATTCTTTTTTTAAGACTATTTTTCTCTTGTATTGAGAGGGGTAGGTAGCACAGAGGCCATTATCTAATGAAGATATTTTGGTGGGAATAATAACTGGAGAAGATCCAGGAACTTTTGAGGCCGATCTGCTAGATCCTAATGCTGGATGTATTGGATTATTCTTTAATAAGAACTTCTTTATTTCATCAATACTAACATCGCTCAATATTAAAGTATCAGTATTCCTGTTAAATAGAGAATATGTTTTTGAATCAATCTCTACAACGTAATAAAGTATATCTGAGTCGTTTTCGAACATTTTTATCCTTATTTTATAGTTTTATAGTTTATCTAATTTAGATACACTCTATGTGCAATATATTAACATATTCTAATTCTAATATAGAATTAAGTTTATATAATATTTGTATCATAAAATGCTTTTAAATTAGACATATAAGCCTTTTAATTTTGCAGAATCTAGCCTCAACCCTGCCTGGTATTTAGTTTTTTTATTTTATAAAAATTTTTGATCAACCTTGCTTCGATTGTAAAACTTTTGCACAGCCGCCGCCCCGATGGAGGCGGCGACGATATTTTAATTTAAAGAGATAAAATCTTCTTTATACTTCATCAATGCTTTTTCTTTTTTCTTGCACTCAAGAACTACATCAACTCGTTCTCCAAAGTGCTCAAATGGCTTGTAATACCAGCTGCTATGCGATTGCTTTGTTGCAGTGCTATCTTCATACTCTTTTTTTGAATTTGAATGATG
>CENJ01027488.1_pt1 | contig 11160 bp, 16 predicted proteins | sample 356161 | NCBI WGS metagenome assembly CENJ01 (sample SAMEA2619531, study PRJEB7988) | marine metagenome | biome: marine biome (ENVO:00000447); feature: surface water layer (ENVO:00002042); material: "saline water (ENVO:00002010), including plankton (ENVO:xxxxxxxx)" | depth 5 m
AATATATTTTTAACTCATGCGGGATATGAAAGATTTATTTCTCACTACCCTGATAATAAATCCACTAATCTCGTTATTCCGCATGGATTTGACAAATTATCAGAAGCTTTTAGCTTAAAAAAAAATAAAGTCCTAAAAGTAATTTCTGCAGGTAGATTTGTAACTAAAAAAGGTTTTAATGACTTAATAAAAGCAGCTGAAAAACTGCAAAGAGACAATTTTCCAGTACAAATAGAACTTTTTGGTTCTGGGCCACTAGAAGCCGAGTTAAGAAAAAAAATAAATGATCAAGCTTTAAAAAATATTCGATTGATTGGATGGACTGAAGATTTGCATAATGAATTTAGAAAAGCAGATGTTTTTTGTATAACCTCTTTAGAGGAACCATTTGGTTTAATTATTGGAGAAGCAATGATGAGCGGATTGCCCGTTATTTCTACTCAAACTGACGGAGCCATGGAAATTTTTGGGACAGAGCCAGAGAAAAAGGGCGCAATCTATGTAGATTTTTCTTCTCCTGATGAAATAAAAAATGCAATTCAAGCTCTTAGCAACGATGAAAAAAGACTTTTACTTGCTCAAAACGCACATGACAACATCAATACGAATTTTAGTTTGGAAAGATTATCAAGGAAATTGAAGGATTTATTTGAATATGCAGATTAATGTTGGCCATCTTACCGAAGGTATTTCTGGGCACGATGGCCAGGCTTTAGGGGTTATAAAAAATTTAGTTGATTCCGGTTATAACATAAATGTAACAACTATCTCTGTTGGATGGAGCAATAGGCTTACGAGGGGAGTTTTAAAATTCATATCAAGAAAATTATCAAGATTTCCAAATTCAATTAATATAAATTTAATAACCAAGTGTTATACATTTTCATCCTTTAGGAATATAGATATTTTTATATCTTCTGGAGCAAATCTTGCTCCTTTAAATTTAGCACTTACAAAACAAAATAATGCAAAAAATATTCACTTAAGCTCAAAACGAGACTGGCATATCCAAGACTTCACGGCATACATAACAACAAAAAAGATTTCACCTCTAAGAAACAATCTAAGCCCAGATATTGTGCCAAATTTATTTGATCCCGCTAAGTGCATGCAGGCAGGACAGACTTTTATTAAAGAAAATAATTTAAATGAAGATAAGTTTTCATTATTGATACTGGGAGGAAATGGAATTGGATATGAATATGATATGAATGAATGGGAGGAAATCTTAAGGAATTTTTCTGACTTCTGCACAAACAGTAATACAAAACCTCTTTTCATTACCTCACCAAGAACACCTACTGAAGTTGAAAACATTATTCAATCAAAATATGACACCTCTTTTTCAGTCCTATTTCATTCTGAGAATAAAAGAGGCAGTTTTTCTCATCTTTTGTACATAGCATCAAATATATTTGTCACTGAAGATAGCTCAACAATGTTATCAGAAGCTATTTCTTCAGGAAAAAGAGTAGTATCTATATATCCTCAAAATATTAATGCCCCAGAAAAATATTCAGAAATTATACGAAAGTATGAAGCGCTTAATTTTGTTATAAGAAGGAACATCACTGGAATTTGTGATGGCCCTTTTAATGAAATGATAGATATTTCTTTTGAAGTAAATCAAGCATTTGTTGAATTTAATAAATTATTAATTGAGTTATTGTTTGACCGGTAAACAATCTTTTTATTAAATTTAACTCCTTGCATTTTGATATACTGATAAAACACATGAAACTTAAAACCATATTTTGTATAGGCATGTTTGCCCTTAGCAGCTTTTCATTCTCAAATGAAAAAAGTATTGCAGAATGTGCAAAAATTGAAGATCCTAATCTAAGATTAAAATGTTATGACAGTTTTCTTTTAAGTTCGCCTCCTCAGGAAAAGAAAGAAAGTGCGCCATCCATGGAAAAGGCAGAAAATTACTATAAGCCTCCTCCTAATAAAATAACAATTGAGCCGCTTCAGTCTGTTGAACCTTCGCAGGAGTTAAAACAAGCTCAAATTAAAATTCAAGAGACTGAAAGTGAATTGAAAAAGGTAAAAAGCGAATTAAAAAAAGCACAAGAAATAGAAAAGCAGTTAAGAAAAGAGGATAAAGATGTCTTAGGAACTATAGTTAGTGTAAAAAAGACAGGAAATTATAAAATTGATATTACTCTTGATAATGGACAGGTCTGGCGATCTGTAGAGTCTGTATATAATAGGTTGCCAGTAAAAAAATCACAAAAAGTGATCATTTCCAAAGCTGCTATTAGCGGCCACATTTTGAGGGTAACAGGCAAAAAAGTTGCTATCAGAGTAAGAAAAATAAGTTAATTTATGACAGCAATATCTGTAAATGAAGTTTATGCCATAGGTGTCCCAATAGTCCTGACGATGATCTTTATAGAAATTTTAATTTCAAATTTAAGAAATCAAAACTTTTATAAAAGTGGTGACACACTCTGCACCATAGGCTTACTTTCAGGAAACATAATTGTTGCCTTTGCAATCAAAGGTATGGTTTTAGCTTTTCATATTTACTTATATCAGTTTAGGGTCTTTGACTTTGTAAATCAGATTCCTATTTGGGCTTTATGGATCATTACATTTATAAGCATTGATTTAGTCTTTTACGTTTATCACAGAATGTCTCATCGCATTAGATTTCTTTGGGCTATTCATCTCAGTCATCATTCAAGTGAGGAAATGAATTTCGCAGTTTCGTTTAGGCAGGCTTGGTTTGGACCAATTTCTAAGATACCTTTTTTTATGGTGTTACCCATACTAGGATTTGATCCAACTATAATTGCTGTAGCAGGAGTAATAAGTACCTTATGGGGAATAGTTGGGCATACTCAAGTTATTGGTAAATTGGGACCGCTTGAATGGATTTTTAATACCCCATCTCACCATAGGGTTCATCATGGCTCAAATAAACAATACATAGATAAAAATTACGGAAATTTGTTAATTATCTGGGACCGCTTATTTGGTACCTTTGAGCCGGAAGATGAGAAAGTGAAATTTGGACTTGTAAATAATGTTAATACTTTCAATCCAGTCAAAGTTACCTTTATGGCATGGATGTCTATGATCAATGATTTAAAGCAGAAAAATAGTTTCATTGAAATAATAAAAGTAATCTTTGGTCCGCCAGTTACACATACAAAAGAATAATTTCGAAAAGAATTTTATTTATTCAATCGTGAGTAAGACAAAATATGATAAATGATGTTTATAAAATATTAACTGAAGATGAATGGATGAAAGGAAAAATTTCATCAAAAATCATAACTAAGCTAGATCTTAAAGATGGATTTGTACATCTGTCGAAAGCTTCTCAGTTGAATGCATCTCTTTCATTATATTTTGAGAATGAGAAAAGGGTGGTTCTCCTGCAGATCGATAAATCTAAAATTAAAAATAATTTAAAATACGAATTTTTGGGCAAATCTATTAATAGGCATGGAAAATTTCCACATTTTTATGGGATTCTTGATACAAACATGGTTTCAAAAATATGGAAGCTTCAGAGGTCAGCATTTTGCATACCACAAGAAGTCCTATTACAAGCGGAGCAATGAGAAATGGAAGACTTAGAAGTAATACTTAAAAGATTTGATCAACCTGATGAGATTACAAACTTTGCAAAAGGTAAATTTGAAAAAATTAATATCAATAATATGGTGTTAGGAAGGGCGACATATCAACCTGGCTGGAAATGGTCTGAAGATGTTGGACCTGGTATAGGAAAACCATTTTGTGACGTTGAGCATGTTGGTATGGTTGTTTCAGGAAGCGTAACAGCGTCATTCCCAGATGGAGAAACTACAGTCATGAAAGCAGGAGACATTTTTTATGTCCCATCCAGACCACACGATAGCTGGGTGGTTGGAGATGAGCCCTATGTTTCGATTCATTTCCTCGGTGCAAATTCGTATGCTAAATAAACAATCTATGCGTTAGAATAAATTTTTTAATTATTTATTTATAAAATGAAATTTTTTCTTACTATTTCTATCCTTACCTTCTCAATAAATTTTATTCATGCAGGACACCATGAAGACTTGGTTATGGACGGACAAAATCCATTTATTCTCATTGCTCGCATTCAAGTAAAACCAGACATGGTGGATGAGTACCTAGAGATAGCTGATGAGGTTGATAAAGCTGTTCAATTGAGTGAGCCAGGCATGCTTTTTCATAATTTCGATGCAGATCCTGATGATCCTCTAGCATTTACATGGACAGAGGTTTATTCAAACAGCAATGCTTTTATAAAACATGATGCCAACCCACCAGTACAAGAATATGTTGCAAAGCATGCTGAGTTGGCTGATGGCTTTACAATTGAAATTTACGGTAATGTTTCAAAAAGTGTCATCGATACAATCAATCGCCTTGGGATTCCACTAAAGCATTTCAAAACAACAAGAGTTGGCTATGTTCGAGAAAAAAATTTTCAAGAATACTAAAAGTCTTGAAAATTTATGAAAATACTTAAAGAAGAAATCAAACTCCAATGTCCAGCAAATGAATTATGGGCAATTTTATCTGATCTAAGAAGAAGTGATTGGGTCCCCTCTATTGAAGAAATTATATTGAATGACGACTGTCGGTCCTTTGAAATGAGAGGAATGGGCAAGATCACAGAAAAAATACTTAAGTGTCATGAGCAAGAAATGATTCTTCAATATTCTGCTATTGAGACACCCGCACCAATTGAACATCATCTTGCAACTATGCAAATATTTCCAATCAATGAACAAGAGTGCTTATTGACCTGGATCACTGAGATCTCACCAGATATTTTTGCAGAAAGCATTCATCATGGCATGCTTAGTTCAATTGATGGAATTAAAAAAATAATTTAGAAATGCTTTGCAAAATTTGTGGCTCAGAGCATGTTGAAAGCTTTCAGACCTCTGATCAAAAAACTTACTGGAACTGTCTTTATTGCAATGGCAAATTTTTAGATGAAGATTATTTGCCCTCAAGCCTTGATGAGAAAGAGCGTTATTTAGAGCACAATAATGAAATTAATGATCCTGAGTACAGATCATTTCTATCAAAGCTTGCAAGGCCCTTAAAAGAAAAAATTCTACCGAACTCCACTGGGCTTGATTTTGGATGTGGCCATGGTCCTGCGCTAGCAGACATTTTAAAAAAAGATGGCTTCAATGTTTCTTTATATGATCCATTCTTTTATCCAAACAAAGATGTTTTGACCAAGCAATACGATTTTATAACTTGCACAGAAACTGTAGAGCACTTCCATAATCCTTGGAATGAATTTAATACACTAAATGCCCTTCTTAAGCCAAATGGGTGGCTGGGTATTATGACTTCATTTTTAACCTCAGACGTAATGTTTGAAAATTGGTATTATCGAAGAGATCCAACACATGTAACCTTTTATTGTGAAAAAACTTTTGAAGTGATAGCTTCACAAAGGAATTGGATTTATGAGATAAGATCGAAAGATATAGCGCTTATAAGAAAAAATAATGAATAAAACACCATCTACTTTAATACAGCGTTTAAAATTTATTGGGCCTAGCATTATTGTAACTGGAAGTGTTGTAGGGAGCGGTTCAATTGCTTTATCGCCATTGCTTGGTGCTGCAACTGGCTTCACCTTACTTTGGTGGCTTTTATTAAGTCTTTGGAGCAAACCACTCATTCAAGCTGAAATAAGTCGATATGTAATTGCTACAAATAAGACTTTTTTAGAAGCTTTTTCAGATATGCCTGGGCCAAAAACAAATTTCAGAGGTAAACAAGCCTCTTGGCTAGTTTGGTTTATGTTTATAGGTGTAGTGCCCTCTGTTGCAGGCATGGGCGGACTTGCAGGAGCTGTTGCAGAAGCTGGGCACATGATGGTACCGATATTAAGCGTAGAAACATGGGTTATAGCAGCATGTTTTATTACCTGGTTTATTTTATATCTTGGAACTTATCAAACACTGGAGAAACTTCTTCTCGGCATGGTTTTCTTTTTTTCGGTGGTGACACTGGTGATTGCTATTGCAATGCAATCTACTCCATATGCAATTACTGGCTCTCAAATTCTAGGCGGCTTTTCGTTTACGTTTCCATTTGAACATGCAGCACTGGCTTTAGCAGTTTTTGGCTTCACTGGAATAAGTTACGGAGAAATTATGGCTTACACCTATTGGTGTCTAGAGAAAGGCTATGCCAAACATGGCGATGATTTAAACCAACTGAAAGCTTGGATTAAAGTCATGCAAACAGATGTTTGGGCAACAGTCTTTTTTGTAACCATTGGCACTCTTCCATTTTTTCTTTTAGGCGCAGCTGTCTTAAATACATTAGGTTTATATCCGCCACCAGATGGCGATATTATTCAAACTCTCTTGAATATGTTTACTTCTATCTTGGGAACCTGGGCCAAATGGTTTTTTATTCCTCTCGCCTTCTTTGTTCTTTTTTCTACCCTACTTTCAGGGACTGCGGCATTTACAAGAACTATTTCAGACTATTTAATCTCAATTGGATTTGTTGATGAGCAAAAAAATACCCGCAAGCATTTAATTAAAATTATTGCATTAGTTGTACCTTTATTTTCTTGCATTGCTTATTTTTTGCTTCCTAATCCAATCACTCTATTATTGATCGCAGGAATTTGGGCAGCAGTTGGCCTTCCAATAATAAATATAGGTGCTATATATCTTACAAGTAAATTAAGCATGGAATTGCAGCCCAAACCAGTTACAAGGATGATTTTATGGATCACTTTGATCTTACAAGTTTCCATGGCATTCCTAATTTTATTCAGTCAGATAGTTGGCTTTGGCTAGACTTAGATTTTTAAAAGTCGCCTTAATAACATAAAATGCTCGACTAGATTAAGGATAACTAAGATGAGCAAATTAAATACCAAAAGACCTTTTATACATCCCGAAGGATGGAAGTTTGCAGCAATATTCTTTGTAATCTCAGTTTCTGTATACCCATTTTTTATAACTCTTTCAGCTATCGGTTTCATGTTTACTATTTTTACTCTTTGGTTTTTTCGTGATCCAGAAAGAAATACACCACAGGACTCAAACTTAATTATCAGCTCGGCAGATGGAAAGGTTTGTTTAATTGATGAAGCATACCCCCCAGAAGAGCTGCCAATAGAACCACAAAAGATGAAGCGCATCTGTGTTTTTATGAACGTTTTCAATGTTCATGTAAACAGAAGCCCCGTTCAGGGTAATGTTGATCATATTGTTTATAAAGAAGGTAAATTTCTAAATGCTAGCTTAGACAAAGCAAGCGACAAGAATGAAAGAAGCAGTTTAGTTTTAAATACTCAAAATGGAAAAAAAATTATAGTTGTTCAAATTGCAGGCTTAATTGCTAGGAGAATTCTTGGGTTTATATCCCTGAATCATAATCTTGTCCAAGGCGAGAGATTTGGACTAATAAGATTTGGTTCGCGTGTTGATATATACATGCCAATTGATGCAATTTTAAAATGTAAGGTTGGAGATAAGGTTACCGCAGGAGAATCAGTTTTGGCATCTTTTCAATAATCTGCATGAAAAAAATAGATTTCAAAGTTTTACTGCCTAATGTTATTACCCTTGCTGGGCTAAGTTTTGGTTTAAGTGCAATAAGATTTGCTTTGGAAGGAAACTTTAATTTAGCAATTGTTAACATTTTATTTGCTGGTATCTGTGACGTATTAGATGGAATGCTGGCAAGACTGCTGCGCAGTGAGTCTGATCTTGGCGCTCAATTAGACTCACTTTCAGATTTTTTGAGCTTTGGCATTGCCCCAGGACTTCTGATTTACATGTCTATTTTTAGTCAGGGCAGCAGCATAGGTGCCTTTGCATGCTTAGCTTTTATTATTTTTTCATGCTTAAGACTGGCTCTTTACAATGTTAGGCTTGAATCATCCAAGGCATTAGATGAAGTTAATGAGCACTTTTTTACTGGAGTACCGACCCCCATGGGAGCAGTATTGATTCTCCTCCCTTTAACTCATTCATTTATGGGCTATAACTGGGCTTTCGAAAATCTGAACTTTGTTGCTGGTTATATAATTTTAATTAGTGGTCTGCTAGTGAGCAGAATTCCAACTTTTTCAATCAAAAGAAAGCAGTTTTTCATTCGTTCAAAGCTTGGCTTTTTAGTCTTATTTTCTTTAGTTTCGTTAAGTATGATTAATTTTTTATGGGCCACTCTTAATCTTTTTGCTTTAATTTATTTATTGACGATCCCATTTTCTGTTATAGCTTGGCAAAGCGGGTCTAATAGAGGCTCCACTCAATAAAGCGGAGCCATTCTTTTTTACAATCAGTAAATTAGTTCTTAGGAGAAGACTCGGGTTGATAAGAGTAATAACCAACTAACGGTATCATGAGGTGTGCGTAAGGAGAGCCTTTGAACATTACATATGGTGCTCCAGTGGTGTAGTCAGTAGATTGACCATCTAACGATGCGGGGTCTTTAGGCATAAGCATCATATGAGGACCAGATTCTATATAGTGCATATGTCCAGCATCTTTTTGTCCGTCTGTTCCGACAGTAAAATTATCTACGCCCAAGTCACCATGTATCATCCACATCCACCCATCACCTTCCATTTCAGGAATAGTTCCAGCTTTGTATGCATTGGCCCATGCCACAGAGTTTTTATCGGAACATGCAGGCGCAGCATCATGAGGATTTTTAAAGCCATTTTCTGGCATTGGCATAAAAGCCTCACACCTCCATCCATTTGTCCCCTCTCTTATAACTGAACCATCTGCACCAATTACGGTTGCAAAGTCACCAATAAAATCTGGAGCAGCTGAAGTATAGGCCCATATTTGCCATTTTTCAGAAGCATGTGATCCATATGGCTCATTTGCAGAAAGATTAATCGAGATAGAAATGATCAACAGCGAAAATAAGTTTAATTTTTTATACATTTTGGTTTCTCCAATAAAAACTTTATAGTTACATAGCATATTTAAACTATGAAAACTTTTCTTAAAATTATTGCATATTTTTGCATTGGTACAACTCCTTTTCAGATTCTAATTGTTTTATGGGCTATTCAAATTGTACTTTCATCTGAGTACAACCTTTTTTCATTATCCAATATAGAATTTATAAGAAATCACTTCTCATTATTAATTCCTGTGGTTGATTGGTTCTATTCTTGGTTTTGGAATTTTTGGCTGGATTTTGTATTTTCACTATCTCTAATTTTATCCCAGACATTCAAAGCAGTTGTTAGTACATTGTTAGGTTTGTGGATACTTAAAAAAATTAACTAAAAAATGTCACCATACTTATCTTTGTTAGGAGCAATTGTTTTTGAGGTTGCAGGCACTCTAATGCTTCCAATGACAAAAGAATTTACTGAAAAAATTCCTACAATTTTTATGAGTATTTTTTACTTTGCTTCATTTTATTTTTTAACTCTTGCACTTAGAGCAATACCCCTGGCGATTGTATATGCCTGCTGGAGTGGTCTGGGCGTTCTCTCGATTGCTATTCTTTCTTACTTTCTTTACGGACAAGCCCTGAGTTGGCAGGCAATAGCCGGACTTTTTCTTATAGTAAACGGAGTAATTCTTGTTAACATATATTCCACTAACTAATTTTATATATTAAAAACCATGGCTGAAAAACTAGCGACCCTTTCTCAAGAGAGCGACATATCAATAATTAAACTTGATGACGGAAAAGCAAATGCTTTTTCATTTGATATGCTCTCTCAAGTTAATGAATTACTTTCTCAGGTTCCAAGAGACTCTGGCGGATTGGTTATTACCGGAAGAGATGGCTTGTTTTCAGGTGGATTTGATTTAAAAACAATGGCCACTGGAGATATGGAAAAGATTACAAAGATGGTTCAGATGGGCTATCGTTTGCTTTTGGAGCTTTATGCATTTGATCGACCAATTATTGCAGCAGTCTCGGGCCATTCAATCGCATTAGGTTTATTTGTTACATGCTCAGCAGATTATCGGATTGCAATAGATGGTGAGTATATATGTCAGGCAAACGAAGTTCGAAATAACATGGATATTCCAACACCAATAATGGAAATCCTTAAGGCTAGAGTTAACAAGAACTACTTTTATCCTGCTGTTTATCATTCTGATGCTTATTCTATGCAGGATTCAATTGGGGTTGGCTTTATTGATGAAGTTGTGCCTGAGACTGAGTTCATGAATAGAGTAATGGAAAAAGCAAAAGAACTGGCATCTCTACCTCATCCATTTTATGCAAATACAAAAAAATCTGCTCAAGAAGATGTAAGAAAAAAAATATCAAATGCCATAGATAAATATGAAAATTTAACTGGCCTCAAAAATTAGAACTAGATACTAAAACCATATAGACTACTCCAAATGAGTAAATATAAAACTTTTATTCCTCAGCATTTACGTGCATACAGACCAAGACCACTAAGATGGCTAGGTAAAATACTAATGAAACTAACTGGCTGGAAAACAACTGGACATCTTCCTAAAGATGAGCGAGTGGTGCTTATTGCTGGTCCACACACCTCAAATTGGGACTTTGTTCTTGCAATGTCACTTATCTTAAGTCTAGATGTTCATATTCATTGGGTAGGCAAGCACTCTATATTTAAAAAAGGTTTTCGCAGACTGCTGAGAAAAATGGGAGGAATTCCTGTAAATAGAGCTAATCCTCAAGCTTTAAAGCAAGAAATTCATAACATAACTGAAAAATATAAAGGATTTGTTATTGCCATTTCCCCAGAGGGAACAAGAAAAAAAGTTGAAAGATTAAAAACAGGATTTTTGCGAATTGCAAACGAAACAAATAGCAGGATTATGATGGCAGGAATTGACTTTTCAAATAAAACTGTTGAACTCGGGGATTTTTTTAGTCCCACTGGCGATGTTGAGAAGGACCTCGAATTTATAAAAGAATACTTTGCTAACTTTGCTGGAAAGCGCCCAGAATTATCTTAACCGCTCAAATAGTTGTATTTTGAGTAAAAAAATATGAATACCAATTATAGATTGAGTTCTTTTAATATCTCTAATTGTTGTCAATTTGAAATTGACGCAATATTTAAACTTAACCAGCAAAATACTCCCGAGGTTGGGTCGCTTGAATCTATCGAGCATCTAAAAAGGTTAATCGAACTTAGCGCATATAATTTATTGACGCTTCATGATAAAG
>CENJ01053413.1_pt1 | contig 11160 bp, 9 predicted proteins | sample 356161 | NCBI WGS metagenome assembly CENJ01 (sample SAMEA2619531, study PRJEB7988) | marine metagenome | biome: marine biome (ENVO:00000447); feature: surface water layer (ENVO:00002042); material: "saline water (ENVO:00002010), including plankton (ENVO:xxxxxxxx)" | depth 5 m
CCAGCATCAACTAATGCTTCACGTACTTCCTGTAACTTGAAGGGTTTGATAATCGCGACTACAAGTTTCATCTTTATAAGCTCGCTGAAATAGAGAAGAATATACCATCCTCATCTACACCACTGTATCCTTCATCGGTGAAATCATATGCGGTTATTCCGCAATCAAATTGGCCGCATGAAAAACTGTAACCAATACTATAGTTATCACCCATATCATCATATGTTCCATAGGCAAATGAAAATCCACCAACTCCATAAGATAATTCCAAATAATCAGTAGCTTCATCTTGACCTGAATAATATGTGAGACCTAAATCTCCAAAACTAAATCCAAGATATATTTCTTCAAATTTAATATCTGGATCTGAATCAGGATAGTCGTAAGTAAGATAACCTACATCAACACCGACATCACCAAGGCTAAAGCCATAACCTGCATAATAATCAAGTTCTTGACCATTACCGTCGCCAAAATTCACGTTTGAACCCCAAAATCCTGCATAAAATCCAGAATCAGCTTCATAATCAAATCCACCCTGAACAGCAGGCCCATCTGATTGTGTCATTCCTCTCCAGATATAATCTGTAGTGAATGATACGTTTGCGCTTACTCCAGCATATGAAGATACTGAGGCCAAACTCATTATTACTAATAGAAAATTTTTCATAATTTCTCCTTGTTATAAATATGTATATGCAACATTAATGCCAAATCAAAATTAGGCACTAATTTAATCATTGAATTCATATATCAATATATAATTTGAAAAAATTACAAAAGGGTAAGTTATGGATATAAGCGGAAAAGTTGCAGCCATTACCGGTGGGGCATCAGGTTTAGGTGAAGCAACTGTAAGACATTTTTTACAAAGTGGAGCTAAGGTAGTTATCTTAGATCTTAATGATGAAAATGCTAAAAAATTGATTGATGAGCTAGGTGATGAAAATCTAAAGTACATCAATACCAATATAATGGAAGAAGAACCGGTCAAAAAAGCAATGGATTTTATTCAAAATGAATTTGGAGCTCTTCATGTTGCTGTTAATTGTGCTGGCACTGGATATGGAGGAAGAATTATTGGCAAGGACGCCCCTCATCCCTTAGATCACTTTAAATTTATTATTGACTTGAACCTAGTTGGTACTTTTAATGTGATGCGTCTTGCAGCCGAACTTATGGACAAAAATGATCCAGATACTCAGGGTGAGAAAGGAGTAATTATTAATACAGCCTCAGTTGCAGGATATGAAGGCCAAATTGGTCAATCTGCATATAGCGCCTCAAAAGCTGGCGTCATTGGTTTAACACTTACTGCGGCTAGAGATTTAGCTAGACATGCAATCCGAGTAAATACTATTGCTCCAGGTATTTTTGATACACCTTTAATGAAATTGGCTCCAGATAAAGTTAGAGATCCGCTATTGGAATCAACACAATTTCCGCATAGGTTTGGCGACCCTTCAGAATTTGGGAACTTAGCAGCACACATTGTTGATAATACATATCTTAATGGTGAAACAATTAGAATTGATTCTGGCATGCGAATGAAGCCAAGATAAATGCCTGATACTTACAATGCATTTGTTATTGATGAAATAGAAGATCAATACAACTCTTCCATAAAGTCATTGCCAATTCCTGAACTTCAAGATGGCAGTGTGCTTATTGACGTCCTTTATTCTTCGCTTAATTACAAAGACGCGCTTTCTGCTTCAGGCAATAAGGGAGTAACAAAATCTTATCCCTTTACTCCAGGAATTGATGCTGTTGGCAAAATTCGACAGTCAAAGGATAACAATTTAAAAGAAGGAGATAAGGTAATCGTTACCGGGTACGACCTTGGTATGAATACTAATGGTGGCTTTGGTGAAATTATTCATGTTCCATCAGGCTGGGTTGTTCCATTGCCAGATAATTTATCAATGGAGGAAGCTATCTCATTTGGAACAGCTGGAATTACAGCAGCTGCAAGTGTTGATGCAGTTATTTCAAAAACTGATGTGCCTGAATTACCAGTTGTAGTATCAGGAGCTACCGGAGGAGTAGGATCAATAGCAGTTGGTCTTTTATCGAAATTAAGTATCGATGTAACTGCAATTACTGGTAAACAAGATTCAAGCCAATTTCTAAAAGATCTTGGAGCAAAAAATATAATTTTAAGGGACGATTTTTGCTCTGAAAAATTAAGACCACTAGATAAGACTGAGTTCTCAGCAGGAGTCGATACGGTTGGCGGTGAAATATTAAGCAGAATTATTTCTCAAGTTGACAGACATGGAGTCGTTACATGTTGTGGAAATGTGAATTCAATCAAGCTTGAGACAACTGTTTTTCCGTTCATATTAAGAGGCATTGCCTTGCAAGGTATTGATTCAGCTGAATCTCCAATTTCCTACAAACAATATTTATGGAATAAAATTGCGTCTGACTGGCAGATAGGCTATTCAAAGTCATCAATAAAAATAATTAAACTTAATGAATTAGCCCCTGAGATTGATAAAATACTGAATGGGAACCAACAGGGTAGAGTGGTTGTAAAACACGGAGAGTAAACATAATGTCTAATGATAAAGATAAACTTGCTGAATACTATGAATCTGCTGAAGCTAATCAGGATTCAAGATCCGATGCATGGGTAGCATTTATTATGATTGTGGTTTTTGTAGTAACCGCAGTATTTTGGGTTTCTGGTCAGTAGTTATTTATTCTGAAAGGAATTTTTCAGCATCAAGCGCTGCCATACAACCAAAACCTGCTGAAGTTATAGCTTGTCTATAAACTTGATCTGATACATCGCCTGCTGCAAAAACTCCCTTCACTGATGTTTCGGTAACTGATCCTGATAATCCTGATTTTATAATGATATATCCATTATCCATATCGAGTTGACCATCAAAAATTCCTGTATTTGGGGAATGACCTATAGCAATAAAAACACCGCTTAGACTAATTTTTTTATCATCTTCTTCCTTAGTTATAATCATTCCATTTACGCCCATTTCATCTCCAAGCACTTCTTTTAATTGTGAATTCCAATGTAATTCAATGTTATCTGATTCAAAAATTCTATTTTGTAATATTTTTTCAGCTCTCAATTCATCTCTCCTATGAATTAGATGAACTTTTGAACAAATTCTTGAGAGATAAAGGGCTTCTTCAGCAGCAGTATTACCGCCACCCACGACAGCAACTTCTTGATCCTTGTAAAAGAAACCATCACATGTTGCACATGCAGAAACTCCCTTACCAAGAAATTTTTCTTCTGAAGGAATACCTAAATATTTTGCACTCGCGCCTGTAGAAATAATTAATGCATCGCATGTCCATGAGGAGTTTCCAGTAAGAGTCTTAATTCCATCAGTTAATTGTGTTTCATGTATGTGATCATTAATGATTTCAACATCAAACTTTAGGGCATGTTTTTGCATTCGATCCATCAATTCCGGCCCTTGAAGATCATCAGAATCACCCGGCCAATTTTCAACTTCAGTAGTTGTGGTTAATTGACCGCCTACTTCGGTCCCAGTAATTAAAGTTGGCTTTAGTCCAGCTCTTGCAGCATATATTGAAGCTGCATAACCTGCTGGACCAGATCCGAGAATAATTAGTTTTTTATGTTCAATAGTCATTTTAGAATTATAAATTAAGGTGTTAATAAAATCTGTTTAATCCATAATATAATTACTAACTATTAGCCCATGGCAAAAAAACAAAACCAATCAGCGCCTCTTCCAATTACTACTATTTTTTCATTTGTCTTACTGGCATTCAGTCTCTATTTCTTTGTTTCATTAGTTACATTTAATCCAAATGATGTTTCATTAAGCACAAGTTCTTCTCAAGTTAATTCAATAGAGAACTATGGTGGTCTTTTTGGTGCTTATCTATCTGATTTTTTATTTTCGATTATTGGTGCCTCAGCTTATTTACTTATAGCATTGATGATTCATGAAGTTCTAAATATCCTTTTTTTTCATGAAAGATTTGCTCACCATAAGACCCTTCGTATCATCTCATCATTTATTTTAATTTTTTGTTCTTGCCTACTATTTGAGTATTTCTTAACTGGAGAAGCTTACCCTCAACTATCTGCCGGTGGTGTTGTCGGCTTGTTAGGACTGGACTTTCTCTCATCTTATCTTGGTGTTTTTGGTGCTTTAATATTCGTTGTGATCTTTGCGCTCGCAAGCCTTTCTTTTGCGCTTGCATTTTCATGGATTAATGTCTTTGACTTTATTGGTAAAAACTTAATCGCATTTTCAAAGATAGTTTTACAAGCATTAAAAAAGCTATCCACATCAATCCTCACTTTGCTTAAAAATGCCTTAAGTAACTTTGTAAAAACTACTCAAAATTTGATGTCAAATTTCAAAAGCAGCAGATTAAATGCGCAAGAGGAAAAGGCATCATCTCCAAAAATGCCAAAATCAATTGAGCAGCAGGATGAAATTGAAAGAGTAGTTGTAGAAAAATCTCAAAATATACCTGAAAAGGATACAAAAACAGAAAGTATTTCAGAAGATATTAAGAAAGAAGCTGAGCCGTTAAATACAAAAACATCAACAACTGTTTATAAGAAGAAAAAAGAAAATGTAGATACTTCAATGCCTGATACATCTTTGTTAGATAGAGCACTCGATGATGGCGATTCCCTTACTAAAGACGAACTAAACCAATTAGCTGATTTATTAGAATCAAAACTTGATGAGTTTGGAGTTGAGGCAAAGGTTGTATCAGTTTTACCAGGACCTGTTGTAACCAGATTTGAAATCCAGCCTGCTCCAGGTACAAAGGCAAGCAAGATAACTAATATTTCTCAAGATATAGCACGTTCTCTTGCGGTAAGTAGCGTGAGAGTTGTTGAAGTAATTGAAGGGAAGTCTGTTGTGGGAATAGAGATTCCGAATACCAATAGGAAAATGGTCCGATTAAGTGAAATTCTTTCATCCAATGCCTTCAAAAATTCAACATCACCACTTTCTCTTGCATTGGGACATGACATAGCAGGCAAATCAGTAGTTGTCGATTTAGCAAAAATGCCTCATCTATTGGTTGCAGGAACAACAGGGTCTGGTAAGTCTGTTGGAATCAATGCAATGCTTCTTAGTCTTTTGTTTAAATCTGACCCATCTGATGTAAGACTAATATTAATTGATCCAAAAATGCTTGAACTTTCAGTTTACGACGGCATTCCTCATTTGCTAACGCCTGTAATTACTGATATGACAGATGCCTCTAACGGTCTTCGTTGGTGTGTTGCTGAAATGGATAGAAGGTATAAGTTAATGTCAGAAATGGGTGTACGTAATTTAAGTGGATTCAATAAAAAAGTTGCTGAAGCAAAACTTGATGGCAAACCCTTACTTGATCCGCTTATAGAGGATGAGGAAACTGAATTGGAGGAACTCCCATCTATCGTTGTAGTGGTTGATGAGTTCGCAGATATGATGATGTTGGTTGGCAAAAAAGTTGAGCATCTTATTGCAAGAATTGCACAAAAAGCTAGAGCTGCTGGCATTCATCTTATCCTCGCAACGCAACGACCATCTGTTGATGTAATCACAGGTCTTATTAAAGCAAATATTCCTACAAGGATTGGATTTCAGGTTTCTTCGAAGATTGATTCAAGAACAATTTTAGATCAGGGTGGGGCAGATCAACTACTAGGTTATGGAGATATGCTTTATTTGCCTGCAGGTCAGGGAGTCCCGGTAAGAGTTCACGGAGCGTTTGTTGGAGACGATGAAGTTCATCGCGTGGTTAAGGACTGGAAGGAAAGAGCAGAACCTGATTACCTTGAGGAAATTACTTCTGAGCTTCAGGAAACCGGACCCATACCTGGATGGTCAAATGAATCATCTGGTTCAGATTCAGATGAAAACGATGAACTTTATGATGAAGCTGTGAATTTCGTGCTTGAATCAAGAAGGGCCTCCATTTCATCTGTGCAAAGGAAACTAAGAATAGGTTACAACAGAGCCGCACGTCTAATTGAAGCCATGGAAGCTGCTGGTCTTGTCTCTGAAATGAATACCAATGGGACGAGAGAAGTATTAGTTCCAAAGAGATAGAAATGAGAATCTGTCTTATTCTTTTTTCATTAGCCTCATTCAGTATTAATGCTGACGAATTAGATGTTTTAGTTGAAGCTCTGAATAAAAATTATCATTTCAATGAAATAGTTTATGAAAATGAGTTAGCCATTCAAAAATCAAATGGAGAGATAATTGTGAAAATGAATCAATTTGAGGTACATATCAAACAGCCATTTGAAGAATCTTATTATGTTTCAGAGACTGAAATTGAGCATGTTGATCATGATCTTGATCAAAAACAAACCATTTCCATGGATTCAATAAATAACCCTTTAATAAAAGCATTTTTAAGTTCAACAAAGAAACATCTTAATAAGTTAGATATAGAAATTATTGATAATTTGTATTTGCTTACAACTGAAACTCAAACAATTGAGTTTTTAACTAAAGGTAATCAAATAAAAAAAATAATTTTCTTAGATAACTTGGGATATAGGCATGAAATTAACCTGTCACTGAAAAATGGCTAATTATTTCATAATTGCTTTCGGGGGTGCTTTAGGGTCAGTATTAAGATACTTTTTAGGTAATAGAATAGAGCCTTCTGAATCATTCTTTCCGATTAGTATATTAATAATAAACATAACTGGATGTTTTTTAATGGGCATGGTTTTGGCATTGGTTGATGCAAAATCACAACTCTTCTTATTTCTTACAATTGGGATATTAGGCTCTTTTACGACTATGTCAGCTTTTTCGGCTCAAGCCCTGAATTTATTATTAGATGAAAAATACTTACTTGCGACTTCATATGTATTTTTAACTTTACTTTCATGTATCATTTCGACTGTTATTGCATATTATTTATTTAAAGCGTTAGCATGATAGACCCGAAGATTCTCAAAGAAGATATACATAGTTGCAAAGATAATTTAGCCAAAAGAGGTTACAGCCTCGATGATAAAAAATTCTTATCACTAGAGAACCAGCGCAAAGATCTGCAAACAAATGTCGAGGAGCTGCAAGCTAAAAAAAATAAACTCTCAAAAAATTTTGGAGAATTAAAAAAATCTGGCCAATCAACAGATGAACTTTCCTTAGAGCTTGAAAAAACTAAGTCGCAAACGATTGATCTAGAAAAAAATCTCTCAGTACTCCAAACTGAGATCTCAACTTTTTTGATGGACATACCTAATCTAATTTCAGAGGATACACCAACCGGAACAAGTGAGGATGACAATAAATTAATTGAAGAATATTTAAAACCGCAAGTTCTTAAATCGGATTCTCACATAGAAATCACAGATCAAATTAGTCTAGAGCTAGGTAATAAATTGAGTGGATCTAGATTTTCAGTTTTAAAAGGCAGCGTTGCTAAACTTCATCGATCTCTTTGCACTTACATGATTAATGAAGCAATTAATAATGGCTATGAAGAAACTTACGTGCCTTATATAGTAAATTATGATGCCTTGGAGGGTACAGGACAGCTTCCTAAATTCGAAGAAGATCTTTTTAAGCTATCAAATGATCAATACTTGATACCAACAGCAGAGGTCCCACTTACAAACTTATTTAGAGATCAGATTGTTAGCGAACACTTGCTTCCGATAAAGCTAACAGCACACACACCATGCTTTAGATCAGAGGCTGGGAGTTACGGTAAAGATACAAATGGACTCATAAGACTTCATCAGTTTGATAAGATTGAAATTGTACAAATTGTTAAACCTCAAGATTCAGAAAAGGCTCTTGATGAAATAACATCCCATGCTAAATCTATTTTAAAGAAGCTTGAACTGCCATTCAAAGTAGTTCAGCTATGTTCTGGAGATGTAGGGTTTTCAGCAAGTAAAACATTTGACATAGAGGTCTGGATGCCAAGTCAAGAAAAGTACAGAGAAATCTCATCATGCTCTAATTTTTTAGACTTTCAAGCCAGAAGATCAAAGATTCGATTTAAAGAAAATGGAAAGAATCACTTTGTTCATACTTTAAATGGTTCAGCGTTAGCAGTTGGTAGAACCCTAATAGCAGTAATTGAAAACAATTTTAATCAAAAATTAAAAATAATTAATATTCCAAAAGAGCTTCAAAACCTCATGGATGCTGACGTTATTAAGTTATAAAATTCTACCTTATTTTTGTCACTAAAAAGTAACTTTAATTCACTAAAAAAAAGTTCTACAATTGTTTTACGACACAAATATCAAGAGGGGTCATTCATGAATTATGTAAAGGGTTTATTTTTATCAATTCTCTTAATTTCTGTTCCAGCTTTTGCAGAAGTTGAAACTACTTCTTCAATTCGGGGTACAGTTAATGTTGCAGGCGCAACAGTTGAGATTACCAATCAATCAACAGGACAAACCAAATCTGTTACAGCTGGTACCACTGGAAACTTTTCAGCTTCTTTCTTGAAAGTTGGTGGTCCTTACTCAGTAAGTGCATCAGCTCCAGGTTATGCCAGAGAATCAGTTGATGGGTTGTTTTTAGTGCTCAATGAGTCAACCAATGTAAGCATCACACTTGTATCTACAGCTGATTTAGAAGAGGTTGTTACTACAGCTACAAGAGCTGGATCAATTAAAGTAGGAACAGGTACGTTACTCGACAGAACTGCCATGGATGGTGTTCCAACAATAAACAGATCGGTTGCTGACTTTGCAAAACTCGATCCCAGAGTATCTATCAATACAGGTTCATCAAGAAATGCAGAAATATCTGTAATGGGAGCTAATAATAGATATAACGACTTCTCAATTGATGGTGTTAGTTTTAATGATCCATTCGGTCTTAACGCTAACGGTTTTGGTTCAATGAGAAACCCAATCAGTTTAGACTTTGTTGATCAAATTTCAGTGGACGTTACTCCATTTGATGTATCTCGTGGTAACAACACAGGTGGATCAATTGCTGTGGTAACTAAATCAGGTACTAATGAGTTCAAAGGAACTTATTACACTACTGATCGTGATGAAAGTAATATCGGCGATTACAAGGGTCTAGATTTTGCAACATTTAGTGAGGAAATTACATCCGTAACACTTTCAGGTCCAATCATCCAAGATAAGCTATTTTTCTTTGTTGGATATGAAGAGCTTGAAGCTTCATCTCCTGTTCTTTACGGAACAAAAGGTAGCGGTGCCCCTAATGAAGCTGAAACAGTTACCGCAGCTATTGGGCAACAGATTAAAGATATAGCGATGAATACTTATGGTTATGACCCAGGTTCTCTTGATAATGTATCTTTTCCTGAAACTCATGAAGAGTACACTGTAAAAATTGACTACTACATTAATGATTTTCATCGTGCAGTGTTAAACGTTTCTCATTCTGAGGATTACTTCCCTAGAAAATACAATCGAGGTAATACCGTTTTTAGTAATAACTACTATTCAAAACCACCTGAAATTGATCGTGAGTCCATTACGATTTTTAGTGACTGGAGCGATCGCTTAAGAACTAAATTTAAATACACTTCATATGAAATGTATGAAGATGATGCATCCATAGGCGATCCTTTTTTCCCTGAAGCAAGAATTCAGGTTGGTGGCGATCAAGTTTATCTTGGTGGTGACAGATATAGAGGTGCGAACCTTATCAATACTACATCTGACTACCTAACATTTAAGCTTGATTATGACTTAGGTGATCACATTATTACTGCTGGAATTGAAACCGAAGAAGCTGATATTTATAACTTGTTTATTGCAAGGTATAACGGTGAAATTCATTTTGATTCTATTGATGATTTTGCAAATGGTACATGGTCTTATTTAAGATTCCATACACCTATTGCCGGTAATGATAAGGTTGATACTGCTGCTGCAGCTTTCGAAGTTGAAAAGACTACCATGTATCTTCAAGATAAGTGGTACGTTAATGATGATCTAACAATTATTTATGGTGTTAGATACGATCAACGTGAAACACCAACTGAAGCTAGACTTAATCCTAACTTCTTAGCTCGTAATGGTGTACCTAATAATGCCAAGTTTGACTTTGATCTTATTCAACCAAGATTCTCATTTAATATGAATGTTACTGATGAGGTATCTGGAATGTTTGATGGTGTGTTTGATTATGTTGTAGATGCAACTCTTCGAGGTGGGCATGGTTTATTCATGGGAAGAATTCCAAACGTTTGGTATGGTAACCAGTACTCAAGATCTGGTGGTGCAACTGATTATAATAGGTTCAGAAGTTTCTCTGATACTATCGGAGTAATGCCTGCAGCCTCAGTAGCAGATCCAAGATTCTTCTGGCTTGGACCAACAAGTGATTATCAGGTAAGAGGAGCCTACTTTGGTGATGCTCAAGGTACAGATCCAGACTTTGAAGCACCTTCATCATGGAGATCAAATCTTGCTCTTGATTTAGTAACAGCTAATGGTTATGAAATTACCTTTGAATATAACCTTGATGATGTAAACGAGGGTGTTTTCTATAAAGATTTAGGTCTTGAGAGAACCGGTCAATTAGCAGATGGTAGAGGCGTTTATGACACCGCAGGTGATTACTGGCTAACCAATGCAAGTGGCGGTGGAGCTGAAGCCTTTACTTGGTCAATCAACAAGAACTTTAATGGCTTAAATGCATTGCTTGCTTACAGCACAGTGGATGCTGAAGATATTTATCCATTAACTTCAACGCAAGCTGAATCCTCTTATGGTTATACGCAAAGATTTGATGGGGAAAACCTTTCTCCAAGACCATCTAGCTTTATGATCGATGAGAAGTGGATTTTCTCACTTGATTACACTGCTAAGATAATTGGTGAGAATGATACAAGATTCTCATTGGTTTATATTAGAAAATCTGGCGAAAATTACAGTGTTACTTACGATTCTGGACGTAACTCTGTTGGTGGTGCAAGTTATGGTGGATATGATCTTGCATACATTCCAACTGGAGCAGCTGATCCGAAGGTTAACTTTGCTAATGCTGCTGTTGCCGCAGCTGTTATGGATCATATAAACAGTGGAAAACTAAGTAACTATAAGGGTACTTATGCACCTAGAAATGCTTTTGAAGGACCTGACTACGAAAGATTAGACTTAAGAATTACTCAGGACTTCAATGTATGGAACGATCACAAACTTATCGTTTATCTTGATGT
>CENJ01001305.1_pt1 | contig 11158 bp, 9 predicted proteins | sample 356161 | NCBI WGS metagenome assembly CENJ01 (sample SAMEA2619531, study PRJEB7988) | marine metagenome | biome: marine biome (ENVO:00000447); feature: surface water layer (ENVO:00002042); material: "saline water (ENVO:00002010), including plankton (ENVO:xxxxxxxx)" | depth 5 m
AGAATTGCACACATCAAAAAAACTAACTATTCTATGCCTATGGGATATCTTTTTTTTATTCTTTCATTTATTTATGCAGAACCTATTGACTCTAAAGTAGAAAATTTTAATTTGAACTTAGAAGAAGAAATTGCTCGAGAAGTCTATAAAAAAACCAATACATTGCGAAGTGAAAAAGGACTTTCAGTTTTAGAACAAACTGAAGATATGAATATTCTCAGTAAACTGCACACTCACAATATGATTAAGCACAATTTTTTTGATCATAAGGATCATGAAAATGCGTCTCCTTCTGATCGTGCAGATGCACTAGATTTTGGTTGGACTGGAATTGCTGAAAACATTGGTAGGGTACCTTGGTTTGAAAATGTGACTAACTGTGGAGATACTCGCTCAGCCAAAACTATTGTAAACTGCATGATGAAGGGCTGGGAAAATTCGCCTGGACACTATGCAAATCTAGTTGGAGACTTTCAACAAATTGGAATAGGGGTGGAGTTTACAAAGGATAGTATTGTTTATTTTACTCAAGTCTTTCGTAACCCCTAATTTTTTTAGGGGATTATTTCAAAAGTTTTTTAACCAATTCTTCAGCGAAATCTTGCCTAATTTTTTTGGTTAGAATCATTTCATCTACCACTTGTTCAAGAATCTGTGGTGTTGCCCCTGCTGTCAGAGCTATATTTCTAGCATGAAGAGACATATGTCCTCTTTGTATACCTTCAGTGGCTAGTGCTTTTAGGGCAGTGAGGTTTTGGGCAAGTCCCACTGCTGCAATCACCTCTCCTAGTTCAACAGCACTCTTAACACCTAAAATTTTAACAGCAATTTTTGCAATTGGATGGACCTTAGTGGCGCCTCCAACCAATCCCACAGCCATGGGCACTTCAATAGATCCAACTAAATTACCCACCTTGTTTTTTCCCCACTGTGTTAATGACCCATAGTGACCCTTTCTAGCAGCATAAGCGTGAGCTCCAGACTCGATGGCACGGCTATCATTTCCCGTGGCGATAACAACGGGAATAATGCCATTCATTATTCCTTTATTATGTGTAGCTGCTCGATAAGGGTCTGCTTCTGCAAAAGTATAAGCCCATACAATTCCATCCACAATTTCCTCTCCTCCCAATGCTTCTTTGTCAATTTCAGTTCGAACTCGAGCTAACCTTTTATCAGCAAGATTGGAAAGTATTCTTAGATAAACTTTTCCTCCAGTTAGTTTCTCCATGTAGGGAGCTATAGCCTCAGCCATAGTATTTACGGCATTTGCTCCCATCGCATCGCGTGTATCTACTATAAGATGAGCCACTACCATAGTTCCGGCAGGTGAGGGTATTAAATGCACCTCAAGATCTATCATTCCTCCCCCTAAAGAAACTAAAACAGGGTCTTTTTCATTGGCCATTTTTATTATTTGATCTCTTGCTTCAAATAATTTTAATCGCGCACTATGTGGGTCATCTATATCAACAAGCTGAATTTGTGCTCGCATCATTGGTCCAGTATTGCTACTAAAAAATCCCCCTTTTATCCGTGCCATTTTGGCTGCATTGCTGGCAGCAGCAACTACTGATGCCTCTTCTACGGCCATTGGAATTAGATAATCCTTATCATTGATTGTAAAGTTTACGGCTACTCCCATGGGCAATGGCATAACACTAAAAACATTTTCTATCATATTGTTGGCCACAGCCTCTGGCAATGAGCCTGTGTTTTGAAGAAGGCTGACCTCTTCATTTGTCAAATCACTAAAATCAGCAATTATTTTTAACCTTTCTTTTGGAGATAGTTTATAAAACCCTTTAAGTGCGCTTGTTTTTGTCATATTGAGATGCTATCAGTTACATTGAATTTTAAATGAATTAAAAAAGGACTCCATTATTTTCAACATTACGAAATTACCAATTTTCTATTGATAAAACTTTTACTAAATTTTCTGTAAAATTGGCAAGACCTTCTCCATCTACTTGTTCCACCCTTTGAACAAAAAGGTTGAGTTTTCTATCCCTTTGCCAAAGTACCGTATCATAGTTGGGCTCCCAATCATTGACTGTTTCATTCGTAATTTCAAAGGTTTTTGGTGGTTTATTGTCAAATAGGTTCGCTGTGGACAACTGGATCTTATTTCCTTTTTGTTCATCTCTGTAGATCAACAAAAGTTTATCCTTTTCAATTAATACCGATGGTCTAGAGATTGGTATTTTTTTGGTACCTCCACCCGATAGACGAAATGTACCTTGTCTTACTTTTAAGTCTCTTTTTATCCATTTCATACCATCATGATAGACCACTCTGTATTGAACTCCGTCTGACTCTTCCCAATAATTGGCAATGAAGGGATTGCCTTTTTGGTCTGTGGTCATATCCGTTTGGTTCATTAATGATTTATTTTGAGCAACATGCCAAGCAATTTCTGCATTTTTAGCGGTAATTGGTAAGCTGTAGGGCGAATCATCTGCACGAATCCACGTAACACCACTGTCATACGACTTAGCATAGTTTATATCGTGATTGCTAGCCACATCTGGGCTTTCTCTCCAAACCCAGGAGAGATGAATGATTCCATTTTGATCCACAGTTGATTGCCAATACGCATTTCTCATTCCTTCTCCGTCAATGAGTGAGTCGTGTAACCTTTCCCATTGTTGATTTTGAACATTATATAAGTTTACCACTAAATTTCCATTTCCTGAACTCCCATCTCTATAAAGAAAAAGAAGATTGCCATTGGGTAGATTATGAAATTCAGGATAAGTGACACTGTTTTCTTGCAGCCCTATCATGTTTGCTGTTTGAAACTCTAATTGTTCAGGAGAGTTGCTAATTTGATAATGTAGCGGATCATTATGATGATTCCAAGCAAGATGTAAATAACCTTTTCCGTCTAGGGCGATACTTATAGAATTATGGGCATCGTTAGTGTCGCCCAACAAAGAGGTATTCTTTATATCCCATTGAGTAGCTTCAAGAGCTCTTTTTGCTACAACAACAATTTTGCTAGGATCATAATAGGCCGCATATTGGTGACCTTTAAAAGTGGTTAGTGCATTTTTTCTAAACTTGACCACATTAATAGAGTTTTTTGCCCAACCCATTCCAAGGGGTATTTCATTAACTTTAACTTGAGCTTGAAAAGAGTATGAAAAAATTATTGCAATTAGAAAGAGTATGGAGTCGACTTTTTTCATACAGAAGGTATTGATAATTTCCACTAAAATTGGTTTAGCCCCAAGCTAAAAATTAATCATTTAGCATCAGTTTTTTAAATAATTTCTTAACCTCATCTTTATTGAAATAAATTTTATTCGCAATCCTGATTGCGGAAAGCTTATTCTTGGCAACCCATTGGTTGATAGTTGAAATGGACTGGTCTAAAATTTGAGAAGTTTCTTCTATTGTGAGTAAATTTTCTCTTTGTTCATCTTTGATCGTGTTTTCTTCGACCTTATAATAAAACCCAATTTGATCTAACACATCAGATAATTTAAGGGTCAGGTTTTCTAGTTGTTGTTCTAATTCAAAGACTCTGAATTCCAAATCATCAAGTTTATCATTTTTCATAAAATCATTGGATTTTTTGCTTAATATAATAATTAATCCGGTCTATTCGTTTTTCCCTTTCATTGGGACTGATAAAAAGAGCTCTTGCACTAAAGGTATTAGAAACTCTCTTTTTGTTTAAATTAAAATACTCTATACCAAGTGTGGTCAGTATTTTATCATGCACCTTGTGATTGACAAAAACAAGTGACGCCTGTCGAGATAAAAAAAATAGGCTATTTAAATCATTATTATCTGCCAAATTCATGATTAGTTTTTCAGTTCCCCAATCTTTGGTTAGTGTTGTTAGGTAATTTTTCCTTTTTGAAGAACTTTTTTCAAGAATTAATACCACTTTAAGCCTAGAGAATTTTGAAATGCTTTGCAGTATTTGAGCTAATTTACTCAACCTTTTTCTTGGGGAAAAAAGAGAGTCTTTATACTTAACTAACACAAATTTTGATTGTTCAAATTGGACTGCAAAAGAAGAGTTAAATATCCAATAAATTAATTTTTGACTGTTTTTTACTCCTTGAGAGTTTAAATATAGATCTAGCTTAGGTTGAATTGTTTTTAAATCAAAGCGGTTTTGTAATTCTTTGATATTCCGAAATTTTATTTTGTTTTTGTATTTCAATATTCTTGCAATACTGTTCTTTATAGAGTTCCTTTTCATTAGAATTAATAAATCAAATGTTTTGGGTACAATTTCGGCTCTAATTCTTTTGATGTTTTTATACTTCAATGAATTTACAGAGGTCCAATTTGATTCACTAAATACAAGTGGTTCAATAAGCTCTGGGGGTGAGTCTAAAAAAAGCAGATGATATTCTAAAGAGGGTTTACCAAATTTGTGTGTCAGTAGTTGAAGGCTTAGATTAAGTTGAATTAAATCGAAAGGTTTGGATTCACATAAAATAAGAATCTTCATATTGGCTTGAATCTTTAGAGCACATCGTAAATGGTTTCTACTTTTTCTGCCAAGTCTTTAAGTTCAATATACCATGACAATACATTACCATCTTCATCTACAGTAACCAAAATATTTCTTCCCTGATTATCTTTTGATCTTGCCAAATCCCAAACCCATTTTGAATGACCATTTAAAGCAATATAATTGTTTGATACATTTTCGATATTATTCCCGTTGAGGTTGAACTTCAGAATTTGATTGTCTAAACTAGAGGAATAGAGTGTTTCAAATTCATCTAAATAAAGCAGTTTTGTTACTCGAGTGCGGTGGAGCAAGATTTTATTTAGAAAAGTTAGGGAACTCAAATCATTGTTTTCATAAGTATAAATTTCAATTTCCCCATTTGATTTTCCAGCAAAAAGATATTTTGTAGAAATGAACAATGAAGTAGTCCTACTATTCCCTGACCCAGAAAGAAATCCATTTATGGGTATTAATCCATCATCTACAATTTGAGACAATCTATTGCTTTGTGCTATAATCAATTTTTGATTTTTGTAGTCTCCGGCCGTGATTATTTGATCTGTTTGGTTTTGAGAAACAATTTCAAATGATTCGTTAAATACGATAATTTCGTTTTCAGAAATAACAACTATCTTTTTTTCTAATGGATCGTGAAAAATCTTTTTAATGGGGGAATCACTATTGGCAATGAGATTATTTTTTGAAAACGACTCATTAATGTTTAATTTATAAATATTGCCTTTAAACGTACCTACTAATAAATTAGAAACATCGAGTAGCAGAACAGATCGTATTCTTTCTTTAATTTTAAACTCTACTACTTCACTATTTTCAGAAGTGTCAAATAGATAAAGTTTGCCATCGTCTCCACCAAATGCAATTATGTTTTCATTGGCACTTATACTTCTTGCAGCACTTGAAGGAAGTATTTGTTTCAGTTTCATTGTGGTGTTTTTGTATTCTGTTTTTCCTTCTAGAGCCATTAGAGCAGTTTGTAATAAAAGATACCCCCCCTCAACTTCAGGCTTTATATCCAAGGAGTCGCTTAGATTTTCAAAATTGCTAAACTTGGACAAAGCTTCTTCAATAAGGTCAATAGTTTCTTTGTCAAGACCATTTTCGGGATTTTCCAAACTAGATGATATTTGCTTTTCTAATCGAAGAACGGAGGGATAAAATTCTGATTCGATTTCAGCCAGATTTTTAAGTTGTACAATTTTATCATTGGCCAAAGTTGCTCTATCCTTTTCAAGCAAAGCAATTTTTGTTTGTTCTAATGCCTTTTTTTCTGCTTCTTTAGCACGTTCACTCTGTTCTTGAGCGTTGATGGCACTAATTTCTGCTTTTCTTCTAGCTAAGTCAGCTTGATTTTTTGCGTCTTCTGCTTCGAGTTTAGCCATTTGCGCTTTGTCTTTTTCTCTTTCAGCCATTTGTTCGTTTAGAAGGGCTTGCTCGGTTTGTTTTTCTGCTTCCTCTTGCGCTATTTGGGCTAGATTACTTTTTTTAATCGCTATTTTTTCGTTTTCTTTTGCTCTCTGTCTGGAGATGGTGGCATTTATAAACATTCCAATGGCTACCAACACAAGAAGGGACATGGCTGAAATAACTTGGCGCGTAATTTTTCTTTTTCTTTTGAGTTTAATTTCCTCATTTTTTCTTTTTTTCTTGTTTGCCTCGTCGCTTTGGTCGATATAATCAATAATTTTCAAATAGTCTTCATTATATTTTTTTGACCACTCTAGAGAATGAGTGGTTTTCTTTCGCCAATCAACCGCAATATCTAATTCAGGAGAAATTAATAAACTTCCATCGCCACTAAGAAATTTCTTAGTCATAGCTGCAAACACTTTGTATTTATCATAATTGTCTTCCTCCTCTTCAAGCCAAACTTTTTCATGTTTCCATGATCTAGCTTTTTGATATTTCATCGAAACATAATGAGTGCTTTTTATATCGCGTTTTATTTTGATTTCTCGTCCAGAAATCAAAGGCTCAATAAAGTCAAAGGAAGATCCAAAAACTCCTCTTAATTCAAAGAGCAGATTCACCAATTGTTTAGTTTCAATGCCTGATATTGTAACTATGTTTTTGAATTGTTGACATCTAGTCTCCATACCCTCTTCCTTAAAAAGGATGAAGGAACGTATCAGTTTTTCAAAAGCTATTTTTTCCTCTTCGTTTTTGGATTGAAAAAAGTCTTCATAGGCTAAGTTGATACAGTCGTTTAAGCCACCAACTTCATCTATTTCTTCTTGTGTTAGGTTTTTATTTTGATCAGAGAATTTTTCAAAAAGCCTAAAACACAAAAATTGAAAATTAATCAACAATGAATTATCGTTCGAAACCTTTTCAATAATTGGGTTGATCGCATCATCGTTAAAGTATATTTTATTTTTGTTGAATTGTTGTTTGATCATTAGCGCAATTTTCTTTGTGCTAATATTTTGTAATGAATATTGAGACTTACTTCTAATTTCTTGAAGTTTAGAATAATCAATCAATCTAGAAACATATTCTGATTGAATACTAAGCACAACATAGATTGCGGTTTCAGTCGTTTTCACTGTTCGCGAGAGCATTTCTATCAGAAGTTCATCTTGATTTGATTTGTTTGCTTCAAAGTAGGGGTCAAGATTAAACAAATCCTCCATTTGATCTACAACAACCAGCAAATTTTTCTTATTAAAAATTTCAGAGTTTTTATAGATGTCTATCAATCCTAAATTACCCTTGGTTTCAATAATGTTGAGGTATTGTTCAAAATCTTCTGTATTCGATTTTTTGTCCATTCTCAATGCCCCGTTATGTGTGAGTGATTGGACAAAATTTTCTATGGGAGCTGTGCCTGGTCTACAATAACAAACTGACCACTCTTTTCCTGCTTGACCTAAAAAACCATTTCTTAGTCGAGGTATAAGACCTGCCAAAACCAAAGATGTTTTTCCTGATCCTGACATTCCCGTAAGTGTTATTAGTTTATTCTTTTGGATTATCTGAAGTAAATATTCAACTTCTTCTTCCCGACCTAGAAAATTGTCTTTATCCTGTTCAGAATATGGATTAAGTCCTTTGAATGGGTTTATGATCATTTATTTCAAAAATTTAGGTCGATAAATGTTTAAATTTATTACATATAAATTAAATTACACAACTCTAAACTATATTTCTATTGTTTCGGTTTTTCCAAAGTTATGATCTTACTTCTGAAATTGAGAAAGAATTAAATCGAATTCAATACCTCGCTCAAATTTTAGTTGATGAATATGACCTCTACATATTAGCTAAATCAATCATAAATGCATTGGAAAAAGGGATCAACATCGAAATTGTTATTATCTCTACTTCAGACAAAAAAAGTATGAAATTAGTCAATTTGTGCAAAAGATTGACCGATTTGAATGCCCTCATATATTGGCATGTTGATAAGGTTCTATTCGTCAAAGAAGATTATTTTGCTCTCTTTGATAAAACCTTTTTAGTTTGTTCAAGAAAACAATCAGAGGTTTCAGATCCAGAGAAGCTGCTTCGATTAAAAAATGATTTGTTTAATGGTCTAACCCTAAGTGCGAAGAAATTAAAATTAAAAACAGGTGATATAGACATTGAATTTAGTGTTGATAGAAGTATCGTTTTTGTGAATGAAGAAGTTCAGCTTTCATGGAAAACTCGAAATGCACATGAAATAAAAATTACACCTCTTTTGGGGCAAGTAGCTTCTGTTGGCAAAGAAGTTATAAAAATTGAGGAGAGTAAAAAGTTTACTATTGAAGCCATAAATAAAGATTTTAAAGCAAAGAAAAGCTTACTTGTTCGTGTTATTGAGGAAAAAGAAATTGAATTTTATGTAAGTGTTTTTGATCCAGTCATCGATGAGGAGATTCCTCTTAATTCCTCTTCTATTAATAAAGGAACTTATGCGGTCTATTTTGATCAAGAAGTCAAAATATCGTGGTCAATCAATATGATTGGAAAACTCGTAGAAACAAAAATTGGAAACCTACCTTTGCAAGGAAATCATACTTTCTTAGCCCAAAAAGATGAAGAATTTTTATTTACCTTCAAAACCATTAATAATACCCAAAGCAAAAGGATAAGTTTTATTATCTTTCATGACGAAAAGGTTTCAGATGCAAGTCAAAATGATTCTAAAAATAATAGGAACCAAAACCAATCTATAATAACCCAATGGTTAGAAAAAATTATAAACACTATCAAAAACTTAATTGTTTCACTAAAGAATGGATTCAAAAATAAAAATTAATTTTTTTAGCCGGTTTTTACTGGCATGTTCAGGTGTTAGTGTTGAGATAATAGAAAAATGTCCAAGGTTTGAAATCACTAAATATTCAAGCATTGGTCTTACAATATGTTTCACAGCTATTTTAGCTTTTATTTCTTCTTTTTTTGCTTTTTCATTGATTTTTGAAAACACCTATCTCATCGTGGCTGCATCAATCCTTTGGGCTGCAATTATTTTCAATCTTGATCGATATATAATTTCAAGTATGCGAATATCTAGGAGTAAGGTGTCAGAAACTGTAAAAGCCATTCCAAGACTCATAATTGCCATTCTGATTGCTGTTATCATTTCTAAGCCATTAGAAATACAGATTTTCAAAAAAGAAATTGAAACCTATTTAACCCAAGAAAAGCTCGAGCTAGTCAAAGATGTTGAAAAGAAATATGCTGCTGATTTCACCTCACTGTCAACAGAAAAGAAAATAACTGAAAACAGTTATAACGCCTTATTGAGTTACAGAGAGAAATATTACGAAGAGTTTAAGTGCGAATGTGATGGCACCTGTGGCACGAGGAAAAAGGGTAGAGGAATTGAATGTTTTAGTAAAAAAGAAAAATATGAATCCTTCATGGAGGAGTTAGAAATTGAAAAGTCAAGAAGAGATTCAATTTTAGGATATCTTGCCCAACGAGAGTTAAAGCTTCTAAGTTCTGTTGACGATGACAAGAAAACAACTGCAGGCGCCATGAATACTGGGTTGATAGATCAAATAAGAGCTTTAAACAATGTTGACAAGTTATCTTCTTTATTTATAATATTTATATTCATTATGATTGAAACAGCTCCCATATTGACCAAGTTATTGTCTTCTAAAGGCCCCTATGACAACTTAATTTTAGAATATGAGAGACAATTTGAAATAAACTATTTAAAAGCACTTGATGATTTTGATCATGAAAGATTAAAAAATCAGAAATTAAAAGAGATGTCCACTCGGTATGAAATTAAATCTAAAGAAGCCCAAATTCAAAATATTGTTAAGGACGAAACCTTAAAACGATATGAAAGAATTCGGAATCAGTTGGAAGATAAAATAGCAGAAAATAATTAAATGAAAAGAAAATTTTTATTTTTCGTCATTGTCATGATTTTTTCTGAGAGCTGTAGCCTGCTTTCTGGGGTCAAAGATGAAGTTGACCCAAGTGCATTAGTGCCAAAGGCACTTTCTAAACCACTCACTGAAAAGACGGTAACAGATGCAGCTCAAAAATATGCGCCTAATGTTCTTGACAGTTTAAAAACCTTTCTATCTAAAGAACAATCCACGACCTATTATGATGAAGAACACATGGACAGTGTGCGTCAAGTGCTTATTGATAGTGGTTCAGTTAAAGTGAATATGATAGAGGGGATTCTTTTGAAAGATTATCTTCCTGATGAGCAAAATTCGGATACTATTTACTTAGCAAATTTATTTTCTGAAACAGATACAAAAGGGAATCCAATTAGTTTCCAATATGAGGTAAAAAAAAATGACCTCATCCTATTTTCTTTTGAAAACATAAAATCAAAAAACATACAATCTATAGAACTTATAGAAGGCAATCAAATAAGATACCAATACAGCAATCTCGGGCGCAACAAAAATGTGGAGGGTAGTTTTAGGGCTCTTTCAGACAATCTGTTGATCTTGAATATTTTGAAAAAGGGGTTTTTTAGTTCTAATGTAAAAATTCAAATTGCTCGAGTTCCCCAAAGAAAAACGTTAAGTATTGTTAGAGAAATAGATACAGTCAAAACAAAAAGAATGGTTTTTGAACAAGTTGTAGATACACTATTTACGATAGCTGAAGACAAACACTACACACTCAAACCAGCTTTAGACATAACTGGAAATAATGAAATTAAAGTGCCCATTTCATTTCCACCGACTAAAAATTTGATCGGTTGGGGCTATTGGATAGGGCTCGAAAAAAAAGACCAAGAAAATTTTGAAACACTCGCAGAGTTGGACCCCAACAAAAATCCACTCATTACTTTTGCATACACAGAACTGAATAGAAAAAAAATAGAAACTTTTCTGCCTGAGTCAGAAAATGATGAGGTTGAAATCGATTTTTATCCCATCACAAAAGATTCAATGAGTATCAACTCCAAACCTCATTATGCTTTTTTTACCACAGACTCTTTGTCTTCACTAAACAAAGCAAATTTATCATTTATAAACAATTCTAAACTTAATGGACACGACATTTATTTGAGAGTAGTCCAAGCCTTTTTGGCTTTTTCTAATCAAGAAATTGAAAAAGAATTGTATAAACCTCAGTTCCTTTTAAATATTAAATATGAATGAAGCATAGGAGACTACAATATCTCATTATAGCCTTTGGTTTATTGCTAACCTTTAATTCGTGTAGGGAAGTAACCAAGTTGCGCAG
>CENJ01019704.1_pt1 | contig 11157 bp, 12 predicted proteins | sample 356161 | NCBI WGS metagenome assembly CENJ01 (sample SAMEA2619531, study PRJEB7988) | marine metagenome | biome: marine biome (ENVO:00000447); feature: surface water layer (ENVO:00002042); material: "saline water (ENVO:00002010), including plankton (ENVO:xxxxxxxx)" | depth 5 m
CACAACGAACGAGCCTTGCGGGGTCATGTAGGGAATGGTCCCGAGGTACACGTCCTGCACGATGGTTTCGAAGTCCTCGTGTTCAGGATCGGTGCAATACAATTTCAGTTTGGCCTTGAGGGGCACACTGTAGGTCAACCCGCGTTCGATGCACTCGTTAATTGAGTAGCGAGGGGGGTCGATGAAGTAGTCCAAAAACTCCAACACGAATTGGTTTCGTGTATCGGTAATGGGGAAATTTTCGCTGAATACCTTAAACAGGCCTTCAGATTCACGGTTCTCCGGGTTGGTTTCCAATTGGAAGAACTCCTGGAAGGAGCGCAATTGGATGTCCAAGAAGTCGGGGCGTGACAGCGGCAGCTCTACAGACGAGAAGCTGATGCGTTCAGGGGAGTTTGGTTTCACCAGTGTCATGGTGTGGGGGTTCTATGGTGGAAACAAGCAGCGATGGGTGCAGGTTCAGACAAAGCAAAAAAGGTCCGGGTGGGGGACCTGCTCCCCCACCTGGACCTGAGAACGGTTAAAGTATGTGCTTACTTAAGCTCAACTTCAGCACCGGCTTCTTCGAGTTGCTTCTTGAGTGCTTCGGCTTCGTCCTTCGCAACTCCTTCCTTAACAGGACCTGGAGCTCCGTCAACGATTTCCTTCGCCTCTTTCAACCCGAGACCGGTGAGTTCCTTCACAGCCTTAACTACTGCGAGTTTCGCAGCACCTGCAGCCGTGAGGATTACATCGAATTCAGACTTCTCTTCGGCACCGCCGCCTTCGCCGCCGCCACCAGGGCCAGCAGCTACTGCCACTGCTGCAGCAGCAGGCTCGATTCCGTATTCGTCTTTCAAAATTTCGGCAAGCTCATTCACCTCCTTTACAGTGAGGTTGACCAAGCTTTCTGCCATTGCTTTCAAATCAGCCATGATTGTTGATTGAATTATTTGGTTCTAAATTGATTGAATGTTGTCAAGCACCTCGGGATTCCAAGGCTTTGACCAAACCGGAAATGGTATTGCCACCTGATTGCAATGCACCCAAGAGATTCTTGGCTGGCGACTGCAACAACGTAACAATCTCGCCCAAAAGCTCATCCTTCGACTTGATCGAAGTCAACGCTTCCAGTTGGTTTGCTCCTACATAGCAGGCTTCTTCTACATATGCCGCTTTCAGAACAGGCATCTCATGCTTCTTCGCGAATTCCTTGATCAACTTTGCAGGGGCATTCCCTACATCGCCAATCATCAAAGCCGTTTGGCCCACGAGGGATCCATACAGCTCCTCGAAATTCTTCTCTTCGACGCGCTCCATGGCCTTGCGAAGAAGAGTATTCTTCACAACACGTACGGTTACGTCTTTTTTGAAGCTTTCTCGGCGCAGTGAAGTCGTTATTTCTGCATCCATCCCCGACGCATCGGTGAGGTACACAACGTTCTTCTCCCGCAATACCTCAGAAAGCTCGTCGATCAATTGGTTTTTCTCCTGTCGAGTCATCGTTTTCTAAATTAAGCGGTTACCGATTTCTGATCTACCTTGATTCCAGGTCCCATGGTTGAGCTCAAAGCGATGCTCAACATGTAGGTACCCTTCGATGCTGACGGCTTCAAACGCATCAGTGTGCCAAGCACTTCTGCGACGTTTTCTTCCAACTGTTTTGCATCGAATGACACCTTGCCTACAGAGGCATGGATGATTCCATACTTGTCGACCTTGAAATCAATCTTTCCAGCTTTAACATCCTGGACAGCCTTTCCAACTTCCATGGTAACGGTGCCGGATTTGGGGTTTGGCATCAAGCCACGCGGTCCGAGTACTCGGCCCAACGCCCCCACCTTACCCATCACCTGGGGAGTGGTAATAATTACATCAATGTCGGTCCAGCCTCCCTTGATCTTGTCAATGTACTCGTCGAGTCCAACGAAATCCGCACCAGCGTCCTTTGCCTCCTGCTCTTTGTCAGGGTTGCAAAGCACGAGCACGCGAACAGACTTACCTGTGCCGTGAGGCAAGGAAACCGTTCCACGTACCATCTGATTCGCCTTTCGTGGGTCAATACCGAGTCGCACAGCAATGTCCACTGTCGCGTCGAACTTGACATTGGAGCACTCCTTCACCAAAGCGGTTGCTTCGGCAAGCGAGTACACCTTGTCAACGTCGACCTTTTCAGCGTATGCTTTTTGGTTCTTTGTTAATTGTCCCATTTTGCGCAGTTATTGACGATTAGAAGGGAGCAGGTCCTTCGACTTGAAGCCCCATGCTGCGTGCTGTACCGGCCACCATTTTCATGGCAGACTCGACGGTAAAGCAGTTCAAATCGGGCATCTTGTCTTCTGCAATAGCGCGAACTTGGTCCCACGTGACTTTCCCATTCTTAATGCGGTTAGGTTCAGGAGAACCGCCTTTCAATTTGGCGGCTTCCATCAACTGCACCGCAGCGGGTGGAGTCTTGATGACAAATTCAAACGACTTGTCACTGTAGACCGTGATCACAACAGGGCAAACGCGTCCAGCCTTATCTTGGGTTCTGCCGTTGAATTGCTTGCAGAATTCCATGATGTTCACCCCTTTCGCACCGAGAGCCGGTCCGACAGGAGGTGCTGGGTTGGCAGCGCCACCTCTGATTTGCAGTTTAATGAGTCCAGCTACTTCTTTAGCCATTGGTCATTTATATTGAACAGTCCATATCATGCGCAAATGGGAAGCATTAGGGGGCATTGCGATGACGCGGCTGTCTGTTCCAGTTTATACTTCTTTCTCTACCTGTAAGTAGCCCAATTCCACCGGCGTCTTCCGCCCGAAGATTTTGACCATTACTTTGAGTTTCTTCTTTTCTTCATTTACCTCTTCAATGTTGCCGTTGAAACCGTTGAATGGTCCATCGGTCACTTTTACCAACTCTCCGACTTTGTAAGGGATGTTGATTTCCTCTTCGCTGTCGGCCATGTCGTCAATCACACCCAAGATGCGGTTGATCTCATGCTGGCGGACCGGCATGGGTTCGCCACGCTTTTCCGCACCAAGGAATCCGATAACGCCTGTGGCAGCACGAATCACGTGGGGCACCTCGCCAACGAGGGAGGCCTCAACGTAGATGTAACCAGGGAACATATTACGCTCCTTGCTCACCTTCTTGCCGTTGCGGATTTGGAACACCTTTTCGACCGGAATCAAAATCTGGCCAACATAGTGCTGCAATCCGGCCGCCGCAATCTCTGCCTCAAGAACATCTTTGATCTTCTTTTCTTGGCCGCTGATTGCGCGGACGACATACCACTTTTTATCGATATCACTCATAGTCGCAATTTGCACGGGGGTTCCCGATTATAGTAATTCGTAAACCAACCCAATCACACCGCGCCAAATGGAATCCGCTGCGTTCACACCGAACGCCCAGTCCATGACAAACACTAAGCCCGCAATGAGCAAGGAGGCCACGAACACGAGGACAGAAGATCCCTGCAACTCTTTCCAAGTTGGCCAAGTCACTTTCTGTACCAGTTCTTGGTACGATTCCTGCAAGTATTGTGTGAATTGTGACATTTAATTCAAGTTTAGCACGGGCGGCAGGACTCGAACCTGCAACCAATGGTTTTGGAGACCACTACTCTACCAATTGAGCTACGCCCGTAGATGAGGAAGAAGGCACACCACTTCGGGAGTGCCTTCTTCCGTCCGATTCAAGTCGTAGGATCGAGCTTACTCGATCACTGTGGTTACCTGACCCGCACCCACGGTACGGCCACCTTCACGGATTGCGAAACGCAAGCCCGTGTCCATGGCAACTGGGTTGATCAAGTGTACCTCAATAGTGACGTTGTCACCAGGCATAACCATCTCACGGCCTGCTTCCAAAACAATCTCACCCGTCACATCCGTTGTACGGAAGTAGAACTGTGGGCGGTACTTATTGTGGAATGGCGTGTGACGGCCACCTTCTTCCTTCTTCAAAATATAGACCTCCGCCTTGAACTTGGTGTGAGGAGTGATAGAGCCGGGCTTCGCGATAACCATACCGCGACGGATGTCAGACTTCTCAATGCCACGGAGCAACAAACCAACGTTGTCACCCGCTTCACCGCGATCCAAAATTTTGCGGAACATCTCTACACCTGTAATGGTAGAAGTCAACTTCTCGTCGCCCATACCCAAGATCTCAACAGGATCACTCGTGTTGATTACACCAGTCTCAATACGACCAGTAGCAACCGTACCACGACCTGTGATGGTGAATACGTCCTCGATGGACATCAAGAAAGGCTTCTCGTTGTCACGTGGTGGGATTTCAATCCACTGGTCAACCTGCTCCATGAGGTTCATTACCGTCTCAACCCACTTGCCTTCTCCGTTCAACGCGCCGAGAGCAGAACCCTGAACAACGGGACCGTTGTCTCCGTCGTACTCGTAGAAGCTCAACAGCTCGCGGATTTCCATCTCAACCAACTCGAGCAATTCCTCGTCGTCAACCATGTCCACTTTGTTCATGAAGACAACAATGCGTGGAATACCTACCTGGCGGCCCAAGAGGATGTGCTCACGCGTTTGAGGCATGGGGCCATCTGTTGCAGCAACAACCAAGATTGCGCCGTCCATCTGCGCAGCACCTGTAACCATGTTCTTTACATAGTCAGCGTGACCTGGGCAGTCAACGTGCGCGTAGTGGCGGTTTGCCGTTTGGTATTCAACGTGCGAAGAGTTAATCGTGATACCACGCTCTTTTTCTTCTGGTGCGTTGTCAATCTGATCGAATGAACGCGCCTCACTGTGTCCCGCGTCTGCGAGAACTTTTGTAATTGCCGCAGTAAGAGTTGTCTTACCGTGGTCAACGTGTCCGATGGTACCGATGTTTACGTGCGGTTTTGACCGGTCAAACGTTTCTTTAGCCATTGCCTAACTGTTTTAGTTACTGTTTGATTTCACATTAAATGTTCGAGCCAATGAGGGGAATTGAACCCCTGACCTCATCCTTACCAAGGATGCGCTCTACCCCTGAGCTACATCGGCTTAACCCTTTCGGGCGGAGCGGAAGACGAGATTCGAACTCGCGACATTCAGCTTGGAAGGCTGATGCTCTACCAACTGAGCTACTTCCGCTTTTCGACCTTTCGCGTTCGAACGGTCTGTGGTGGGGGTAATAGGATTCGAACCTATTCAGTCAGAGACAACAGATTTACAGTCTGCCCCGGCTCTCCAACTCCGGCGTACCCCCGTTTGCCATTCACTGCCCATCACACAGTGGATAGACGGCGAACAAATGAGCCGATGGAGGGATTCGAACCCCCGACCCGCTGATTACAAATCAGCTGCTCTGGCCAACTGAGCTACATCGGCAACACTTCAAAGAACTGGAGAGCGCAAACTCCCCGGTTTTCAGGACGGCAAATGTATGAAAGAAATCGTTGGATACAATGCGTTGAAGGGCGAATTGTTTTGTGGAAAAACTCACCCCCTTCAATCAGTTGATTGGCAAGTGTTTAAGCCGTGGCTAAACGGGCCGTTTTCTGCTTGCGAATCTGGCGTCGAATGGCCTCGACAACCTCGTCAATCCCCGCCTCAAAGCTCGGGGCTTTGCGCTTCGCGAAAAAATCGGCACCTGGCACGTGGATTTTTACCTCGGAAACCTTGTTGTCCCGGTCATCGCTTTTCTCCACCCGGAGGAAGACTTCACACGAGATAATCTGGTCGTGAAAAGTATTGAGTTTGCCGACCTTGTGTTCGACAAATTCGAGGAGTCGCGCGTCGGCGTCGAAATGGATGGAATGGATTTGCATCTGCATGGTTGTGAAGTATTAATCTTGCGGTCGAACGTCCAACGGACTGTCCTGATGCAACTCCTTCAACCGTGACAATGACTGATGCGTGTAAACCTGGGTAGAACTCAACGAGGAGTGGCCGAGCAAGTCTTTGACTGCCGATAGCTCCGCGCCGTTGTTCAACAAGTGCGTGGCAAAGGTGTGCCGCAACACGTGCGGACTGCTTTTGCGCAACGAACTAACCAAGGAGAGGTAATGGTGAACCCTGCGGTAGACGAAGGATCCGTACAAGCTGCGGCCTGCATCCGTGACGAACAGGTGCTTGGACTTGAAGGGCCTTTCTTCGATGTGCGCTACAATGCTTGACATGGTTTCAGGGAGCAGAGGAATGCGTCGTTCCTTCGATCCTTTTCCTAGAACGAGAATTTCTTTCCGTTCCGTATGCAAATCCGAAACTTTTAATGCGACCAATTCACTCAATCGAACACCGGTCTCGTACATCAAGGCAATGATGCTCCGGTCCCGACGTCCCTTCCAGTCATCGCTGAAGACTTCTTCTTCGAATAACTCCCGCATGGCGTGTTCCGGCACAACGCTTGGTAAACGCTTGGCCAACTTGGGCAATGCAATGGAGTCTGCGGGATCCGCCTTCATCGAACCCTGCCGCTTGGCGTACTTGACAAAGGTGCGGTATGCGCTGACTTTCCGGTGAATGGTGCGGGGAGCTTTTTGCATACGCATCATCTCCACCACGTATGAACGCAGCCATTCAGATTTGACTTCTCGCAAGTCGGAACACCCGAATTGCTCGTCCATGAACTTCACCAATTGACCCAGGTCGGACCTGTAACAACGAAGCGTGTGTACGCTTCCTCTCTTCTCCTTGAGCAGATAGTCAAGGAAATCTTCGACGTGTGGCGGAATTTGGTTCAAAACAAAAAAGACGAAATGTCTGCTGACAATTTCGTCTTTTTGAAATGAAAAACAAAGGATTCCTCAGTCGTTTTTCAGATTTAGTCCGTTTTTATATACGGCTTTCTTTCGCTGCTCTCGGTTCAAAACGCTCGGCTTCACGAATTCGCGGCGCGTTCGGAGCTCGCGCATGCGCTTCGTGCGGTCAAACTTCTTCTTGAATCGCTTCAGTGCGCGTTCAATGTTGTCTCCTTCTTTTACAGGGATAGAAAGCATAGTGTCAGAATTGGACGGCAAATTTACACGATAAGATTCAAAGTACAAAACCCTTGCCGCCCATTCACTCGTTGATAATTTCGCGCGAGATTACCAACTTCTGGATTTCACTGGTCCCCTCCCCGATGGTGCACAGCTTGCTGTCCCGGTAGAACTTCTCTGCGGGGAAATCCTTGGTGTATCCATAACCGCCCAGTACCTGAACGCCTTCTGTGGCAACGCGCACGCACATTTCTGACGCTTGGTACTTGGCCATCGCCGATTCCTTGGTCATGGGCTTCCCGGATTCTTTGAGGAAACACGCTTGCAAAGTCAACAAGTCGGCCGCCTCAATGGATGTGTGCATATCAGCGAGTTTAAATGCGATGGCCTGGAATTGACTGATGGCCTTTCCAAATTGTTCGCGCTCCTTGGAATACGCCTTCGCCGTTTCGTAGGCGCCTTTGGCGATGCCCAATGCCAATGAGGCAATGGAGATGCGGCCTCCATCGAGGATCTTCATCGCTTGGATGAATCCGTCCCCGACCTGGCCGAGCACTTGATCATCCGGCACGAAGCACCCGTCGAAAATCATTTCTGCTGTTTCCGACGAGCGCATGCCCAGCTTGTTCTCCTTTTTGCCTCCCGAAAATCCTTCCTGACCGCGGGTTACGACAAAAGCCGTGATGCCTCGGCTGTCCAACAGCTCGCCCGTGCGCGCCAGCACAACAGCCACATCACCCGAAATGCCGTGTGTAATCCAGTTTTTCGTTCCGTTCAGGACCCAGCCGCCGCGTGCTTCATCACGAGCAGCTGTGCATTGCATGCGCATGGCATCACTTCCGGTGTTCGCTTCGGTGAGCCCCCACGCACCAATGGCTTGACCACTGGCCAAATCTGGTAGGTGCTTCTGGCGTTGCGCTTCCGAGCCAAACATGAGAATGTGGTTGGTGCAAAGGCTATTGTGGGCAGCCATGGACAGGCCGATTGAGCCACAGACCTTAGCGATTTCTTCGATGGCAATTTTGTATTCGAAGTATCCCATGCCCGCTCCGCCTAACGCCTCGGGCACAAGCATACCCATCAATCCCAACTCGCCCATTTTACTGAACAGGGCGCGCGGAAACACCTGGCCCTCGTCCCATTCCATGCGATGAGGCAGGATCTCTTTTTCCGCAAAATCACGCACCGTTGCACGGATGGCCCGTTGGTCTTCTGTCTCTCTAAAATTCATGCTATACCGATAGAAGGGAGTGGAAACGTGCCGCGGGGCACTTCGCCTGTAGCCGCTCGCTCCCATTTAAAACATTCAAACTCATCAAAAACGAGAAGCCCCACAACTGGGCCCCACTGCGATTTACCAATGCCGCCCCCGCCGCCGCTGTTCCACCTGTGGCCAACACGTCATCATGAATCAAAACTTCATCCGAAGAATCGAAGGCCCCCACTTGGCATTCCAACACCGCCGTGCCGTATTCCAATTCATACGACTCACTCACCGTTGGACCGGGCAGCTTCCCCGCCTTTCTCAACGCGACAAATGGTACATTCAGCCGATCGGCAAGTGATATACCCATCAAAAACCCCCGGCTTTCGATGCCGGCAATGGCCGTTGGTGTGCTACCTGTGGATTGAATCCATTCCGCCACTGCACTCACCGCTTTCGCCCGCAGATTTGGATTGGCCCAAACCGGGCTCAGGTCTTTAAATACGACCCCTGCTTGCGGAAAGTCTGGGACATCTTGAATGGCCGTCTTCAATGCATCCTCCAATGAGCGATATGAATTAATCGCGGTATTCACAGAGCCTAAGATACGGACTCCACCTCCGAATCATGCTGTCGGTAATGGGAATCGCGTCCGCAAGTGCCTCAAGTGAATCCAGGGGGTGGTGCCGTCTGTAACGCTCGATTGCGCTGGCAGCCTTCGCATCGATGTAGGGGTGACTCTTCAACTCGAACCACGTAGCCGTATCCGCACAAAGCGTATGGTAGACCCCCTTGCCCGCATGGAACATGGGCATCAACCGTTCTGCAGCTTCGGGTTTCAGGCCCCAAACCTCACGCAATTGTTCAACCGCATGAAACCCTCCCAGCGCATTTCGAAACCGGCAAATACGGGCCGCTAGAACAGGACCGATGTAAGGCATTGCCTCAAGTGCGGCACTATCAGCAGCATTCAGATCAAGGACCCGTTGTTGGCGTTGTTGGGGCTGCTGTCCGGTACGCCGCAGCTGCTGAGACGCCTTCAGGCGTTTTCGATTGGACGGATGTGAACGCACCGTTTCCAATGACTCCAACAACCATGCGACCGGAACCGGGTGTTCCTCCGTCACATACATTCGATGGGACTTGTACCAGAACCCCACACGCACTCCCAATGCCAACCAAGAAATCAGGACGAAGCCCAACAGGGCGCGTCTTTCAGCTTTTTCCATCTCCTCTACTCACTCACTCCGTGTCGGACTACAACCGACGTGCTGTCTCTTAATCGTATCGCTTGATCTCGCCTGACTTAATGCGCTTGAAATAATCCGCAACATCCTGCTTCACCTCTCCCATCAGGAAATACAAGCCCAAAACATTCGGGAAGCACATGGCGAAAATCATCGCATCACCAAAGTCGAATACGCTCTGTGCAGAAATCGCGGAACCGAGGATCACGAAGAGGCAGAACACGCCTTTGTACGACAGGTCCGCCACCTTGGACTCACCAAACAAGAACGTCCAAGACTTCAATCCGTAGTAGCTCCAGCTGATCATGGTGGATAAGGCAAAGAGAATCACGGCAATAGAGAGGACCACAGGGAACCACGACATCGTCTGAGCAAAGGCACTGCTCGTCAACTCAATCGCTTGCAAGTCTTTCGCTTGCGCCAGTCCCAAGGCCGCTTCTTGCCCAATCGATCCGTAACCCGAAATCACGATGACCAATGCGGTCATTGTGCAAATAACCACCGTATCGATGAACGGTTCCAACAATGCAACGATGCCTTCACTGACCGGCTCGTTGGTTTTGGCCGCGGAGTGCGCGATGGAGGCAGAACCGATGCCCGCCTCATTGGAAAACGCCGCACGCTGGAATCCAACGATAAGCACCCCAATCAATCCACCATACGCCGCATCCGCGGAGAAAGCGCTCGAAATGATGAGGCCAAATGCACTTGGAATCTCGGCGATATTTCCACCCAGTACGACCAACGCCCCGAGGACGTAAATGCCAACCATGAACGGAACGACCTTATCCGTAACACGGGCGATACTTTTGATGCCACCAATGATAATCAAACCTACCAGCATAGCCATCACCACACCAAACATCCAGCTTTGACCTGCGAGGAAGGACTGCTCCCCACCGGTTACTTCGATGAGTTGCTTTGTCGCTTGGTTGACTTGCACCATACCGCCGCCGCCGAAACTCCCTCCGATGCAAGCAATGGCGAATAGCACTGCCAAAATTTTACCGAGCTGCGCTTTGCCTTGCTTCGCCAAGCCGTCTCTCAGGTAGTACATGGGACCGCCCGAAACCGAACCATCATCATTTTCCTGACGGTACTTCGTTCCGAGCGTGCACTCCACAAACTTCGAACTCATTCCGAGCAGTCCTGCCACAATCATCCAGAAGGTCGCCCCCGGTCCACCCAATGAAACGGCGAACGCCACACCCGCAATATTTCCGACGCCCACGGTTCCGCTCAAAGCAGCGGTCAAGGCCTGGAAGTGGCTGACTTCACCGGCGTCGTTAGGGTCGTCGTATTTTCCTCTAACCACGTCCAACGCATGCCCAAATCCACGGATGTTGATGAACTTGAAGTAAAAAGTGAAAAAGATGGCTCCCGCAAGCAGCCAGATTAAAACGAAAGGCACGGATACGCCTGCGAACGAAACTTGAAAGAAAATGACTTTCATGATCGCGTTGGTCAGGGGCTCCATGACCGAATTGATCTTCTCATCAACGGTTGACGCCTGGGCATAAACCGGCTGAATAAGGGCGCTCACAAGCGCAGCAAGAGGGAGGAATTTTCGCATGAATCGAAGGGTTATCAATCGTTAGACTTCGAAGATACAAAGCAACTCAAACCCTGAACTTCAGAGCGAAGGACTTTGTATACCGATGAAGTCGTTTAACCGCCGTATTTGGTCCGCCGTTCCAAGAACGAATAGCTTCATAGACGCTTGAAGGGTCGTGTCCAACGGTGGGTTGATGACCATCTCCCCCGATGCCTTGCGCAATCCGATGACGTTGACACCGAT
>CENJ01330755.1_pt1 | contig 11155 bp, 5 predicted proteins | sample 356161 | NCBI WGS metagenome assembly CENJ01 (sample SAMEA2619531, study PRJEB7988) | marine metagenome | biome: marine biome (ENVO:00000447); feature: surface water layer (ENVO:00002042); material: "saline water (ENVO:00002010), including plankton (ENVO:xxxxxxxx)" | depth 5 m
GACAACGAAATTCGCAGCAGAGTAAGACATAAATTGGGCAGTGGAACTATAATAAATAAGTACTATGCTAAAGAAGCCAAAATAGAAAGAGATCTTAAAATGAGAACCAAACAGCAACAAATTGCGTCCTTGAATCTAAATGGATCAAACTATATAAATAAAGCTAAATTAGAATATGGACTCGCCATTTCAAACGCCTTCGAACATACTCCTGACCGTTTTGAAATGGTTTTTGAAAGTGACGAACTTGACATACAGTTGGATTTATCAGAGCCTAACTTTCCAAGGATTTCATATCCCTTAGAAAGAGATATAAGTAATGCTTTTGATTTTGAGAATTACACTTTTGAAGAAATGGAACTACGAAACGACTTGGTTGAAGACCTCAACAAAACTGCGAGATTGGATTTAAGTATTCCTCTAAAAAATCCTAAAAACTACCTAAAAGTTGGGGGGAAATGGAGAAATAAAACCCGAGAAAGAAACAATATTGGAGTAACCTACAATAAATACTATGACATCTTTTTACCAGGCTCAAGACAAATTTATCTTCAAGAAGGACCAGATTTAAATTTAGCTCTTTTGGCTGAAGATTTAAAAGTTAATAACCTTTTAAATCGTGGCTATGAACTTGGTCCAACTCCAGATCCTCAGCTTAGCAAGGACTTCTATGAATATTATCAACAACATTTTAAAATTGACGAAGACCAAAGCAAGCAGAAATCTTTTAATTCAGATTATCAAGCTAAAGAAAATATCTATGCTGCGTATGCAATGGGTGAATATAATTTGGGTAAATTAAGTATTGTAGGTGGTTTGAGGTATGAGCTTACGGAAATTGAACACAAGGGAAATGTTTTAAAACTTGAAAAAGGCAGGTTCTTCAGAGATTTATTTGAAGAACAAAAAAACTATTCGCGAAGTTTTCTTTTGCCACAAATACACCTTACCTATCGGCCAGATAGAAATACCAACATAAGATTTGCGGCAACCACTTCTTACTCTCGTCCGAATTTTGAAGACAATTTGCCTTATAGAGAAGAAGAGAATGAAGACGAAGTTACTTATGGAAACCCCCTACTAAATTACCCTAAATCCTTCAATCTTGACTTTATGCTTGAAAAATACTTATCAAACAATGGTCTTTTATCTGGAGGTTTGTTCTACAAAAGAATTGATGATTTTATATTTTTCTATAAGCGATTTGCGCATGAAGATTCTAATTTTAGTACTGCAGGCCTTAACGAAATAACTATGGCCAATAATGGTCTTTTTGCAAACGTTATGGGAATAGAACTTACAGCGAATATCAAATTTTCTAAGCTACCCAAAAATTGGCGATATCTTGGGATTTTATCAAATTACACCTTTACACTATCCGAAGCTTTTATAAATCAAAGATTACCAATTGAAAGATTAGACCAAGTATTCATCTATGGTACGGATGGCAAAGGTTTTCTTTTGAATAATAAGCAGCGAGAAAAAATAACACTACCCGGACAATCTCCTCACACAGCTAATTTTTCACTTTTTTATGACCATCCAAAATTTTATGCGAAACTTTCAGCAAACTTTCAAGATCGGTTCTTAAATGAACTTGGGGCAGAAAAAGAACTTGATGTATTTTACGATAGGCAATTTCACCTAGATTTTCTGGCAGACTATGTTCTAAATCCCAAAATCAAATGTTTTATTCAAATTAACAATATCACCAACCAGCCACTAAGGTATTACTTAGGAAATCCTTCGTTAACGAAGCAATATGAGTTTTACTCATGGTGGGGAAGAATTGGTTTAAAAGCAAACTTTTAGATATGAAGCTTGGCATTTTAGGTTTTTTGATTGGTCTTTTTTCAATCCAGACAAAAATAAAACCAGACGTAATCACTCAAAAAGTGCGTTATGATAGCGACGATCCAGCAATTTGGTATAACACAAAAAATCCCAACAACAGTGTAATTTTCGGAACGGATAAAGATACAGATGGCTCAGTTTTAGCCTTTGATTTAAATGGAAAAATTATCGACTCGCTTTGCATCTTTGGGCTTAGAAGACCCAACAACATAGATATTCAACAAAACTTTAGTTATAACGGAAAACAACATTCAATTTTAGCACTTACTGAGAGGGAACTAAAACAAATTCGATTATTTTCTATTCCAGATATGCATGAAATTGGAAATGGTTTTAAGGTCTTTAAACATGATACATTTCCACGTTTTGACCTGCCGATGGGAATTACCTTAGGCGCTAAAAATCAAAAGTTGCTAATTTTTATCAGCAGAAAAGAAGGACCATCAAAAGGTTATATTCATCAATATTCCTTTGACCCAGCCAATGCAAGTTTGAATCTGACAAAAACACTAGGAAATTTTGATGGTAAAAATGAAATTGAAGCTTTGTGTTTAGACGACGACGAAAATATCTTGTATTACAGCGACGAAGGATTTGGCGTTCACGCGCTGAATTTAACAACCGAACATGATACTGTTTTTGGAGGAACTCAATTTGGAGAAGACCATGAAGGTATCGCCTTGATTAAAAATGACTCGCTTAACTTGGTTGTTGTTTCGGACCAAAAAAATGGTGAACTAGAACTCTTTGACGCTTCCAACAACTATATACATGTTGCAAGTGTAAAAATGAGTGCCAAAGAAACGGATGGAATTGAAATACTCAACTATCCAATAAAAATGTTTCCAAAGGGTTTATTAGTAATCATGTCAGATAACCGAACTTTTCAATACTATTCTTTAAATAAACTAATTAATTCCTTAACAAATAATTAACTTACTGCGAAAGGCAATGCGTTTTCTTTGTTTCACTATAATTAAAAAAAATATGTTTAGAAATTACAAAATTCTTTTGATGCTTTTTGTGCTTTTCTTTTTTACAAGAAATAGCACAGCTCAGCTAAAAATGGAAAAATTAGGAACTTTCACTGCGGATGCAGATTTCGCTGAAAGTGGATCGGAAATCATTGCTTTTGACGAAACTAGTAACAGAGTTTTTTCGACCAATGGCTTTCAAAACCGAATTGATATTATTGACGCAAGTGACCCAACCAATCCCACATTTGTCAACTCGATAGATGTTTCACTAATTGGTGACGGTGTACAAAGTGTTGCTGTAAGTGGAGGCATTGTAGCTGTTGCTATTTCTAATGCCGATGGTATGCAGAATGGTTTTGTAGGATTTTTCGATACAGACGGAATATTCAAGTCTTCAGTAGAAGTTGGGGTGCTTCCTGACGCGGTGACTTTTTCCCCAGATGGAAACACTGTCATCACATCGAACGAAGGAGAGCCAAGCGATGATTATTTACAAGATCCAAAAGGATCTATTTCTATTATTGATGTTTCTGTGGGTATTGATGCAATCTCTCAAGCGAATGTTACAACGCTTAGTTTTGATGAATACAACAATAACTACGACAGAAATATCAGAGTCTTTGGGGTGACACAACCTTTTTTAACAGAATTCCTAGACACTACCCTAGAAGCCAACGGTGTAAAAACTTACAACAATGCTTCTGACAAAGACTGGAGATTGTCTTCTAGAGATGGAATATTTTACGCGGAGATAAATGGATTTCGCGGAGATGTAGCCTCGAATGACTGGTTGGTTGTTGATTCATTAGATCTTGCGACTAGTGGACACGAGCATGCCTACCTCAGCTTTTTGAATGAAAGAAGATTCAATGGAAACGGAATGGAAGTTTTAGCTTCCACGGACTTTGCAGGCGATGTGAATACAGCCACTTGGGTTAATATTGAAGACAATAAGTCCATAAGTATGATGCTTAGTGCTGCCTCTGATGATACCGAAGAATACGTAGATGGACCAAATCAAACGGAAACTGTCGGTTCTAATGATTTTGGAAGTTCAGATCTTGAATTTAACTCTGAAAGAGACGGTATGACTAGACCTCAAGCGGTCGCAGTTAGATTTGATAATGTTCAAATTCAAAAGGGTGCAACTGTTAAAAATGCTTACGTACAATTTACAGTTGATGAAGCCGCAAAAAATGATGGAGAATGTTCTGTAGATATTTTGGTAGAAGCTAATGAAAATGCATCCACATTTGACGGAACTGATTCTTTAGTTGCTAATAGAACGAAGATGAAAAATCCGAACGCCAGTGATTTAATTATCTCTGAAGTAGCTGAAGGTTCTTCGTATAACAAGTACATGGAAATTTATAACGGAACAGGTTCTGCAATTGATCTTTCCGACTATGCCTTAGCAAATGTTGGTAATGCTCCAAGGAGAGAAGGTGAACATGAATTTTGGAGAGATTTCGATTCAGGTGCCGTAATACCTGCGGGTGGAACATATATTATTGCCGATGATAGAGCAGACTCAGCATCAATTGTGAGCAAGGCAGATGAATTCCACAACTTTTTAAGCAATGGTGATGACGGTTATTGCTTGGTTAAAGGAAACAATTGGTATGGGCCAACTGGAAAATGGAAACCTGTTTCCATAGCAGTAGGCCCGGGAAGAGGAAGAGCAGATTATTTTGCTTTCAACTATATCACCAATGCAACAAGAAATTCTGTAGATGATGACAGGATTGTTTTTAATCTCGACGGAACCTTCGAAAATGAATTTGGAGCAGATGGAAGAACCTGGATAGAGAATTGGTTTGATGGTGCAGGTGATAGAGACGATGAGCCTTCAACGCCATTTAATAATCCAGCAGGTTCAAGATGGCAAAAGATAGGAACAGACACTATAAGAATCATAGGTGCGGGATCGTATATAGGCCTACAAAAAACTGTCAATGGTGGCGAATTTGGAAATGATGTGGCATGGACTGGAGTCGCTAGAGATACATTAGAATATCTAATATCATCTGAAAATCCTTCTATTACTGAAACGCTAGTACATTTTGATATTCAAGTAGGAGGTGGAAACTGGTGGAGATTTACCTACAGTGATGAGGGACAAGATATTTATTTCCCATATGCTAAGGTTGACTGTGTAGGTGATTTTATGGGTGATCCTGGTTCTGGATGGGACGTTGCAGGTGTTAACAATGGTACAAAAGATCACACCCTAATAAGAAAGTCTTCTGTAGCTGATGGAAACGGCGGAAATTGGACCGCTAGTGCTGGAACAAGTGCTGAAAACTCTGAGTGGATTGTAAAAGATAAGGATGACTGGAATGATATTGCAAAGCACGCCACTGACATTGGAAAAGATATGTCTGTTCGTTGGACTATTGCAGCAAATACTTGGCAAACAGCAGACGAATCTGGTGCCGATCAACAAACCGTAGATATTTCTAAATTGGTTCAATCTGTAATTGATATGCCAGATTGGGAAGCTGGAAATGCAATCGCATTATACTTCATGCCTGCCGGAATTGACCAAGGTATAAGAGTTGCTAAATCAGCTGATGATGCTCCAGATGAAGCAGCAGAATTACACCTAGAATTTGACGGTGGTGTAATCAACTGGTCTGATAACAACGAATGGCAATGGACAGAGTCAGGTTATATCGATATCTCAGAACACATTTCTGACAATACTGCTATAGCTTTTCACTACACAGGTGGAAATGGTCAAGGCGACGGATCCGGTTCGTGGTACAGAATTTCTGATATTGAAATCGCTCAGCAAGATTTGGCAAATGATTTAGAGCCAGAATACTCTGTTGTTGGTTCAGACAATAATACTGTCTACACCGTTGCTCAAGAAAATAATGCAATGATTGTTAGTACAATCAACCCTCCTGCCATTTATGGAATCTATCCATTAGGCACCAAAGACCACAGCGCACCAGGAAACGGTTTAGACCCAACGAATGACGACGGTGGAATCAATATTGGCAACTTCCCCCTAAATGGAATGTATATGCCAGATGGTATGGCAGTTGCGAACATTGGAGGAAATGATTATGTATTCACTGCCAATGAGGGCGATGCTAGAGAATATGAAGATCTTCCTGGATTAATCGAAGAGGTTGATTTAATTGATGGAGGTAACGGTCTTGTGGGACAAGGATTCATGGATATGGATGACAATGATACAGCTGACGATGGAACTGAAGACTGGTATACACAATGGGGTGGAGATGATAAATTAAATGACATGTCTTACCCAGTTGCGTTCAATGCGCACACAAATGGTGTTACAGCAGAAGTAAATCTATATGGAGATACAGACGGTGATGGTCTAATCGAAGAATTGCACAGTTATGGTGCCAGATCATTTACCATATGGGATAATAGATTGGCCGTAATTTATGACAGTAAAGATGAGTTTGAGCAAAACATTGCCAAAGAACACCCAGATAACTTCGGAAATGACAATGATGAGCAAGATTTTGAAGGTAGAAGTGACAACAAAGGCCCAGAACCAGAATCAGTAGCCGTTGGACAACTCGGAGATAAATACTTCGCATTCATAGGCCTAGAAAGAGCTGGAGGAATAATGGTATATGACGTTACTGACCCTGCTAATTCAAAATATGTTATGTATGAGTTGAACAGAGATGTAACCTTACCAATTGAAGAGCAAGGTGATCTTGGTCCAGAAGATGTAAAGTTTGTTTCAGCTGAAAATAGCCCGAACGGAAAAGCTATGGTTATTGTATCAAATGAAGTAAGTAATACGGTTACATTCTATAATGTTGAATATTTAACTGGAAACATTGAAGACATCAACGATAAAGATGTTGTTAAAATTGCTCCAAACCCTTCCAACGGATTAGTTAATCTATATGTGCACAATGCAATTAAAGAAAACTACAATGTAGAAGTTTACAACCTAGTTGGAACTGTTGTTTACAGTGAAAGTAATTTACGTGGTGGAGTGACCGCCCTAGACCTAAACCATCTTGACAAAGGTGTTTATATCATCTCTGTAGGAAACAACAAAGTTTCTAGCAAACAAAGAGTTGTATTGAAATAGGTTTTATAAAAATAATCATTAAAAAAGGCCCATCTGTTGATGGGCCTTTTTTGTTTTTAGCTTGTCGGGATGAGTGGATTCGAACCACCGATCTCACGCCCCCCAGACGTGCACTTTAACCGGACTAAGCTACATCCCGATGTGATGCGAACTTATACCAAATTGCTTAGGGTCATTTCGAGTGCTTTACTCGAAATACCCGTATTTTTTGGATTAAATTGATGAACCCGCATCAAGGTTCTTCTCATCAGTTCACTTGTGTCTTTAAAGATGGTAACATCCTCTACATTATTTCCTACTTGGTGTAAATAGGCAAATGTTCTCGCCATGCCTGAATTTGCTATAAAATCTGGGATTACCGCTATATTCTCATCCGCGAATTGAGCGATAGGACCCATAAAAATTTCTTTATCTGCAAAAGGGACATTGGCACCATTTGAAATTACCTCTATACCTGAGTCGATCAGTTGCTCTACATGTCCGCGAGATATCAATCTAGAAGCTGCACCAGGAATAAATATTTCCGCACTCAAATTCCAAATTTTTTCATCTACTTCTTGAAATGACAGCATTTTAGGATGATTGAGTTTATTGCCTTTTCGATTGATAAATAAGTCTTTTACTTCTGACAAACTCAGACCCTCTTCTTTTATCAAACCATTTTCTTTATCTATAATTCCAGTTATAAGCGCTCCATGCTTAGCAAGATAAAATGCTGCTGCAGCTGCAACATTTCCCCAACCTTGAATAATGGCCCTCCTTCCCTGCAATCTTCCTCCCCAAATTTCATAGTAATGACGAACGCACTCTGCGACACCAAATCCAGTAATCATGTCACTAATCGTATAGGCCTTTTCCACGTCTGGACTAAATCTTTCGTCTGTTATGCTTAAAGAAACGCCATCTTGGAGTTGCTGAATAGCTTGCATTTTTTCCTGTTCGGAATATCTTTCGAAATGGCCATTGACTGTTCCCTCTTGCGGATGCAATAAACCTAGGTCTGCGGTATAAGGAATGACTTCATGAATTTCATCAACATTCATATCTCCCCCAGTTCCATAATACATTTTCAAAAGCGGATAAACCGCCTTATACCATCTTCTAAGCACCCCTTCTTTCCTTGGATCATTGGGATCAAAATTGATTCCTGACTTAGCTCCTCCAATATCTGGACCACTTACAGCGAATTTTACTTCCATGGTTTTTGCCAAAGACTCCACCTCTCTCATGTTCAAACCTTTTCTCATGCGCGTACCACCACCAGCTGAACCATTTCTTAACGAATTGATTACCAACCAACCTTCAGCTTCGGTTTCAGTGTCTGACCATTCAAATACGATTTCTGGTCTTTTCTCTTCAAATTGTTGAAGTAATTTGAGCATACCTATAAGAGGTCAGAGAAGTTTCCATGTAGTGATCCCGCGAGGACATCATCATCAGCACCCGTAACTGATTTATAAATATTGTCAATATTTTTTACCCTCAAAATACCTAGAAGAGCAAAAATTAATGCTTCTTTATATTTAACTAGCATATCGTCAGGGATTACAATTTCAACATCTGTATGGGTTTTTATATGATCAATTAATGTTTTGTTGTGAACACCCCCACCTGTGGCGAGTACGCGCTTTACGCTTCCTTCCCCACCTGTTAAATCTTCAATGTTATTGCCAATTTGTGAACCAACGTGGTCGCAAAGGGTTTTCATTTTGTCCTCTTTACTAATGCCACTTTCTCTAACGTTAAACCAAAACTGATCGTTTATCCATTCTCTTCCTAATGTTTTAGAACCACTTTGATGATAATACTCAATTTTATTCAACTTATCCAATAATTGGTAGTCGATTTTCCCTGATTCAGCAATGGTCCCGTTCTCGTCATAGTCTTTGCCAAACTCTCGTGCAATACGATTGAATAAAATATTTGCAGGGCAAATGTCAAATCCAATTCTTGCTCCGTTTTGATTTGAGGAAATATTGGCAAAACCACCAATATTAAGACATACATCATACTCTGAAAAAAGAAGCTCATCTCCAACGGCACTAAGAGGTGCGCCATGTCCACCAAAAATTACATCCATGGCTCTAAAGTTGGTTACCGATGGAATACCAGTCATAGCCGTAATGGAATTTCCATCACCAATTTGCACCGAAAGATTATTGTGTGGTTGGTGAAAAATAGTATGCCCGTGCGAAGCAATTAAATCCGCATCTAAACTATTTTCATCAAGAAAATCGGCTATACACTCGCCAATATACTGACCGAAAAACCTATCTGTTTTATAAAAAATCAATGATGATTGATTTCTTAATTTGGAAAGTCGCAATCGCCATTTGTCGCCATAGGGTATTGTTTTGGCGTGGTTGATCTTATAATCCCATTTTTTGTCTTCCCTTTCACTTAATGTGAAATGTGCTATGTCTAAACCGTCCATTGAAGTTCCAGACATTACACCAATTATATTATATGAACGCATAATTATTTGAATTGAATATGTAACTAAAAATTTAGCAGGGGTGCAAATTTACGTTTTTGTGGTGCTTCATACAATCATTTTATAATAAGGCCTTATTTTGCAATCATATCTTTGATGAAAGTAGCTGGAGTAACATTCATTCGCAATGCAGAAAAATTTGCTTATCCAATTAAAGAAGCTATATTATCAATTTTACCGATTTGTGATGAATTGGTCGTTGCTGTTGGCAAGTCAGAAGATAAAACGCTAGAAATAATTCAACATATAGATAGCGACAAAATCCAAATAATTCAAACAGTTTGGGATGACAACATAAGAACTGGCGGGCAGGTTCTAGCGATAGAAACCAACAAAGCCTTAGATGCTGTTTCAAATGATATAGATTGGTGTTTCTATATCCAAGCTGACGAGGCTATTCATGAAAAATATCTTTCCAATGTTCGAAAAGCAATGCAAGACAATCTTAACAACAAAAACATTGATGGCTTGCTTTTTCATTACAAACACTTTTGGGGAAATTATGACTACATTGGAAACTCTAGAAAATGGTACAGAAAAGAAGTTCGCATAATAAGAAACAATAAAAAAATTAGATCTTACAAAGACGCCCAAGGTTTTAGAAAAAATAATCTAAAACTAAACGTAAAGCAAGTGGATGCATATATCTACCATTATGGCTGGGTAAGGCCACCTGAAAAACTTCAACTTAAAAATTTGGAGGCCAATAAACTTTGGCATTCCGACGATTGGATAAGTAAAAATGTACCCAAGGGTTCTGAATTTGATTTTTCAAATATTGATTCTTTAGAAAAATTTGATGGTACACACCCGGAAGCAATGGCAAAACTGATATCAACAATCAATTGGCATTTTAATCCCCCTCCGAACCGGTTGGGAACTAAAGAAAGAATTTCAAGATGGATAGAAAAACTTACTAATTATCGCTTGGGAGAATACAAAAACTACAATTTGAGTAAATAAACTAATGAATAAAATATCTGCGAGCATAATAACCTACAACGAAGAAGAACATATTATAAAGTGTATTCAATCAGTAGCTAAGGTAGCAGATGAAATTGTGGTTTTGGACTCAAATAGCACAGACAATACCGTTGCATTGGCAGAGAAATATGGAGCACGTGTTTTTCAGAGAAAATTTGTAGGCTTTACAGAACAAAAAAATGCAGCCGTGAGCCATTGTAATTACAATTTTATATTGTCTCTTGATGCTGATGAGGAACTATCTGAAGAATTGATCAGGGCTATTTTACTATGTAAGAAAGATGGTGAAGGCAAAATTTTTTCTTTTAACCGCTTAAATCATTTCAACAGAAAACCTATCAAATCATGCGGTTGGTATCCAGATAAAAAAATAAGACTTTTCCATAAAGATTATGCCCGTTGGGTAGGTGGTATGGTTCATGAAGAAGTTCAATCCAACAAGCCCAACGAGAAAATAGTACATCTCAAAGGTGACCTTTTGCATTACGGATTCAATAATTCCAATGACTTACTAAATAAAATGCAAAAATATGCCACCATATATGCGAGAGAAAACGCATATAAAAAGAAAGTAAACGGCTTGGAAATATGGATCAAAACACAAGCGGCATTTTTTAAAAACTTTTGGCTAAAAAAAGGTTTTGCTGATGGATACATAGGATATCTTATTTCTAAAGCCAATGCAAATGGGGTGCATTATAAATATGCCCAGCTTAAAGAACAAAACGAATCCTTAAGATGCAGCCTCATCATCAC
>CENJ01171317.1_pt1 | contig 11151 bp, 10 predicted proteins | sample 356161 | NCBI WGS metagenome assembly CENJ01 (sample SAMEA2619531, study PRJEB7988) | marine metagenome | biome: marine biome (ENVO:00000447); feature: surface water layer (ENVO:00002042); material: "saline water (ENVO:00002010), including plankton (ENVO:xxxxxxxx)" | depth 5 m
AAAATCATTAACAGGGATTGGGTAATCTTCTATTTCAAAAAGATACTTCTGAAATCTAATTAAATCATATTCATTAATTTTTAAATTTTTTAATTCTTCTATCAAATCATTTTTTGAATTTTTCACTACCTTGGTTTTATTAACGTAATATTTAAATTTATTTTCTTTATTAATATTTATATTTTTATCATCTTTAAAAATGTTAATAGTTTTTATAGAAAATGGTTTAATATTATTTTTTAGGTAAATATCTATAATTATATTTTTACCGGCTGTTAATCCTACATCAAGGATTTCAATTTTACAAACTTCTTCACTACAATTTAATATTTTGTAATTTATTTTTTCATAATTTAATTTTTTTTTATTTAAAGCTATTATTCGTAATTCTTGATAATTATTCGGTATTTCTATGTACTCAAGATAATTTTTAGATGGGAGTTTATAGCCTTCACTCATAAAAGTGTGAGTATCATTACTAAAAGTATAAATATAATTTTCATTTAGAATAAAATTTGCAATTCTCATAGTATCGAATTCATTTAATGAAAAAATAGATAATAAAAGATAAACAATTTTAAGAAGCATCTTTATTTCTATTCTTTAGATATATAATTAAAATTAACATTAAAAAAATTAAAGATAGTTGAGTTAACTTTATAAAATAAAAAATAAATTCTTTTTGGTTAAAAATAGTAAAACTCTGAACACCTTGTTCAAAATTCCATAAATTTTTATTAAAATTCACGTCTAAATGTTTAATAAAAATAGGTATTTCAATAGAATTTGAGATTAAATAAATAGCAATTTCAAAATAATTTTTTAATTTTATTTCAGGTATAACTTTCCAACTACTATCAAAATTTTTATTAAATACAAAAGAATTAATTTTTGAATTTCTTGACGAATTTACATTATAAATATTTTTTTTGTGAATACTGTAATGTAAATCATTATTTTTACATAAATTTATTGATTGTTTATTTTTTAAAAGGACAAAAAATTCATTATTTTTAATCTTAAAATTTTTATAAAAATATTTTAAATCATCCAAAGAATTTGGTAATTTTTTAAAATTTGTAGGACAATATATAATTGGATAACTATCTTTAATTTCATATACAGATATATTTTCAGATGAAAGACTTGAGTTTAGATCTCTTAAATCTTTAATATTTAAATTGTATATCTCATTATAATCATTTAGGGAATTAAATTGCAAATTGTTATAATCTTTTAAAAGTTCAACATATAAATAAACATTAGAATAATTTGGTGCGATTACATATCTAACGCTATTAATTTTAAAAATGTTATTCAGTTCATAACTATTATTTAAAGAAAATATTCTATCTAAGACTAATCTACTTAAAATATCAGCTCTATCAGCTATTAAATTTGATTTTGGAAAATAGTTACTATTCCAAGGTATGGAAATAAAATTATTAGAGTCATAAGACCAACTTAAAAATGCATGTGGTAAAATAGCTATGTGGTAGTTTTCATCGTCTTTATTTAAATTTTTTAATAAATCTATTTCATTTTGATTAATATCTTTTTCTAAAACTTTCATAGTTTGAATAATATGTCGGTCATCATAAGAATTATAAAATTTAAAAAAAATAAAATTTATAGAAAATATGATTGATACAAATATCAGAAAAAATTCTAAATATTTTTTATTATGATTAATTAATAACAATAATAGAAATAAAATCATGTAAACAGGAATAAGCCTATAAGGATTAGAGTATATAATTAATATTTCAGGTAAATATTTTGAGATTATTTTAAATAAGGTTTCACCTAAAATGTTATTTGAACCAGAAATAAATAAAAAAATTGTTACTAAAAAACAAATATTTAAAAAAATATTATTACGTAAAAGTATGTTCTTGAATACAGATAATAAAAATAAAACGTTAAGAAAAGCAAAGGTTAAAAAAAAAATTATTTTTAAAATTAGACTATTATGAGGGAAAGCAGTTTCATAAAACATTGAATTTTGAACAATCGAGGTTAAAAAGAAAAAAAAACCATTACTTTTAGATAATAATTGATTGACTCTTTCATCTAAAATTTTACTTGTTTGCTGAACTTCATTATTTAAAGAGCCATCTATCCTATGAGTTTGTATTAAATCATTTGCTGAAAATAAAAATTCAATTAAAGGCGTGATGAGGTGCAATATGCTTAGAATAAAAATTAAAAAAATTAGTGAAAATTTAATAATCACTTTTTTTCTCTCTTCATAATTTAAATATGAAAATAAGAATATTACTAAAAGAATAATCAAATAATTTATAAGATTAGATGGATGCGAAAGTGTGAATAAATTCAAAATCAAAATATATAATAAATTTAAATTTGATATAATTTTCTTTTCTTCAATTATATTTAAAACAAAATATACTTGGATAGGCAGAGACCAATAAAAAATTAGTATATTTAAATGACCTGCAATAAATTTAGTATAAACAAAAAAAGAAAATAAATAAAATAGGCTTAGAAAAAAAAAATTTTTATAATTAAATCTTTTGCAAAGATTATAGATACCCAAAATACATAGGATTTGAAAAAAAAATAAAAAACAAAAGAGATATTTTCCGATAAAGATTTTATCTAAAAAAAATAAAAGTCTCCAATACCAAAGTTCGAATTTAAAATATTCTACAAACCCCCCATAGACTGAATTATTCCAAATTGTTTCATTATCATTGAACTTATTTCTCAAATATTCTGAATTTGATGGAATTCCCCAATCCCAAATAAAACCAAATGAAGAATTATTCAATAATGCAAATAAACTTATAAACGCTATGATAATTAAAAATAAAAATTGAAGTGCATATTGATCACTTAAAAGTTTATTTTTTAAAAGCATTTTTTTGTTTAGGTGTAAGCCTTATCCATCTCATCAAGGCTGGTCTTTTCTCAGAAAATGATATATAACGCATGTCATCAGGACAAGAATTTAGTATATCAAATTTATTATTATCAATGAGCATTGGTTTTATGAATTTACATCTGAAAAATTCAGCTGAATTCTGAATTAATTCACTACTTTTTAATTTTTGATCATCTGTAAATTCATGTAATTCGATTATGATTTCTAAACGTATTTGACTTAATTTTTCTAAAATATTCTTATCTAAAAGGTCATATTCTGCACCTTCAATATCAATTAAAATGATAAAATTGTCTTTATAATTTAAATGTTTGAAAATTAAATTCTTAGAGGCTTTATCAAATATTTTTATTTTATTTCTAACATTATTTCTCAATGCGTTGAGTATTAAAATATCCTTTGATTTTGAATTTATTTCAAAAGCAATAGTTTTATCTATTTTTTTTTGCATTGACACACCTACTGCATAAAAACCATCAGCTGCACCTATATCAATAAAAATACTATTTTTATTTTTTTTATTAATAATATTTATGATTTCTTCTTGGATATGCCTCTCATAAGTGCCAAGCAATTTAGGCACAATATCAAAATTATTCCATTGAGTATTGCTAGAAATATACATACCTTTAAAGGGGCCATAAGTTACCAACCCCTTAAATTTTGAATAAATAATTTTATTAAAAGATTTTCTGTATGAGTGAAAAAAATACTTAGATCTTATTCCAATACTTATTTCATTAAATGTTTTTACAATACCCTTTTTTTGTAAATGCTTTACAAGTTTAATTATCATCTTATTATTTTAAATTACTAACATTCTGCTTGAGTATATATATTTTCGTAACTCATTTTTTTAGTTGATATTAAATTTTTAATTTTTTTACCAAATATTTCAAAGTAAATAATATCCTCTTCATTTTTGATTGGTTTTATTTTTATATATTTTGCCTTTAAATCTTTACTATTAAATATTCTATTAAATTTATAAATTTTTTGATTTAAGTAGAGCTCTTTTGTTTGTGTTGCTGTTGATTTTATGAATATCTTTTCAAACCAAAGGTTATCCAATTTCATTTCAATACCATTTTTAAATTTGATATACCCTCTCAATGAATCATGATTAATAGAAAATTTAGACTCTGATATATTATTTTGGCTTAAATTCAAAAATTTCAGATTATTATGAAAATTGTCAAATTTATAAAAAATCTCATTATCATTAATATTTTCAACATTAATCCAACAATAATTTTGAAATTTATCTACTCCTGTAATTAATTTGTAATATTCTTTTCCCTTAAAAAAAATTCTTTTTTCTTCATAATTGGGCAATACTGTCAGCAATCTAATCCATTCATCATTATCATTATTCCAATCTATTGGCGCAATTTTATTATTATTAGATACTGGTAAAATTATGACTGAATTATTTCTATTGTACAAAAAATCTCCAACATTTTTGGCGTAATCAATATCATTTTCATTAACAATAATTTTAGAAATTAACTTGGTATTGTCATTAATAGAATTATGTAAACTTAATACCTGAATATATTTCAAATTATTTTGTAGAAGAATATTTTTATATTGATCAAAAAATTTAATTTCTGAGGATATATAGTTATTATATTGACTCTTATCATTATTGAGATAATTGATTACAAGAAATATATTTATTAATATTGATGAAATTACTATTTTTTTAATGTTATTTTTATTAGTAGAAATTTTTAATAAATAGTCCAGAGATATAAAATAAATAATAGGATATACTATATAAATATATCTGAGTTGAATATTTAATGTAAAAATAAAACTGAAATAAAGGATTAAACTGATAAGAAAAGGATGATACTTTTTAATTTTATTATCAGCTAAGAGTTCGATGAACGAACCTGTCATTATTAGCGGGAAAATGAGTGAATAAGGAATTATCTGTCCTATATGAGTAAAATAATTTTTAAAATCGACTAAACTTATTGGAAAAAAAAGCAGTTTTATAAAAATAAATATATTTTTTATAAATTTAGTTAATGAATATAGATAATTTCCTTGCTTTAATACCTCTCCGTATACTGATTTTGAATAATTATATTCAAAAAGAAACCCGTATAAATATAGAAAAATTAAATAAAAGAAAATTATAAGAGCAAAATTAATTAAGGAGACTTTTATAAATTTAAGAATATTTTTTTTAAAACTTAAGAAAAGGAAGCATAAATAATAAATACTCAAGAAAATCAGTGGAGGTGGATATAGATTAAGCATTAGAAAACTAAAAATTATAGCTAAGAAAAAATATTTTAGCTTGATATCACTAAGAGAAATCATAAAGAATATGAAGATTAATAATGAGGAAATTTCAGCATGTATGTGACCATGGACAAACCTAGAGACATTTAAACATGATGTAAAATACAAAATAGAAATAAGTAGTGAAGAAGTTTTGTCTCTTTTTAAAGATAAACAAGCAAAAATTATTAAAGAAGTTATTGTTGAAAAAATATATGAAATAAAAGAAACATCGCTATTTAAATCAACATTAAATATAAAATAAATTAATTTATTAAGTTTCCAATTAGGTACATTTTTTAAAATATAGTCTTTTAAATTTTGATTATTAATTGTTTCATCAAAAAAAAGAAGTTTATTTAATGCATCATGCAAATCAATATTATGAGTTTTGGAAAATAAAGAGGCTTTAAAAGCTAAGAGTTCAGCCGCTAACTCTTCGTCTATTCTAAAAGGGCTTATTTGTGAATAAATAAAATAAATTAGATAAGTAACTAAAAAAAGTATTACAAAAGATAATTTATTTTGTTGTATTTTTTTTAGCATGAGTAATTAAGTTGCTATACATTATATTTGAAAGTTTATTATTTATAACTGAGGAAATAATTTCTAGTTTAGATCTCTGAAATAATTTTAAATAATGATCTTTGGACCTTATAAACTCACCTCTATCAAAACTCATAATAAATTTTCTTAAAAAAAATTGTTTTTCATAGAAAACTGGATCAATAAATATGAACTCAAGTTGATGAAAAGAAAATTTATCAATTTTTTTAAAAAAATCTAAAATTTCATCATCGCTTATATGGTGAAAAAATCCATTAGAGATTATAAGATCAAATTCTTTTAAATTGAGTTTTTCAATATTATTGATATCAAGTTCAATAAATTCAATTGATGAATCCTTATAATTTGAAAAATTCAATTTTGCATTTGAAATATAATTCTTATTATTATCTATTCCTAAATATTCAAATTTAACAATATCAAAGTTTTTAATAAGTTGTTCTAATATATATCCGTCACCACATCCGATATCTAAAATTTTTTTACCTTTTACTAAATTTGGATCAGATAATGAATTGAAGATTGTATATTTTTTACTGACTGTTAAATTTCTCCATATATAATAAAAGAGTTGGTTATTTAAAATTTTTTTTAATTTAAACATTTTGCGTTTATATTTTTACTATGGAATAATACATTAATGGCAATTAGATCAAATCAAGAACTTTCATCAAAAGAGTTTGAAGCTTATAAAAGTAAAACTATTGATTTAATTAACAACATTTCCCTTATAGATTTAGAAAAAATGCTAAATAATCTAAAAAAAATTCAAAAAAATAAAAATCGTTTATTTATTGCCGGAATGGGTGGTAGTGCCGCAAATGCCAGCCATGCCAACAATGATTTCAGAAAACTTTGCAACATTAATTCTATTTGTTTAATCGATAATGTTTCTGAATTAACTGCAAGAATTAATGATAAACAGGATGAAAGCTATTTGAAAGAAATTCTAAAAGGTCATTTTCCTAAAAAAAACGACTGTTTGATGATTTTTTCTGTAGGTGGAGGCTCTAAAGAAAATTATAGTTCAATTAGTATTGTCGAATTATGTAAATTTTCAAAAAAAAATGGTATTTCAGTTTTATCAATTGTTGGTAAAAAAAATAGCTTGGTAAAGAAATACTCAGACGTTTGCTTAGAATTAAACTTCAAAGATGACTTATATTTGACTCCCATTAGTGAAACTATTCAGCCATTTATTTGGCATTTTTTAGTGAGCTCAAAACACTTAATGAAAAACAAAACCAAATGGTAAAAATTTTTTTAGATACTGGGTCTTCATCTGAGATCGTTGAGTATAATAAAATTTATGGAATTAAAGGTTTTACCACAAACCCCTCCTTACTTAAAAAATATAAAAATACTAATATCTCTAAACTATTAAATAATTATGACCAACTTTCTAGTAAGCCGATATCTGTTGAAGTAACAAAGTTAAATCGAGATGAGATGGTTAAGCAGGCAATAAAAATTTCAAAATATAGCAAAAATATTTATATTAAAATTCCTTATTATGATTACCATGGTAAAGATTTACTTAGCGTAATTAAAGTAGTTCTAGACTTGGGCATTAAAGTTAACATAACTGCAGTATTTTCAAAAAAACAAATATTCAAATTGCATAAAATCTTGAAAAAAAGAGAGAAAAACAAAAGTAATATAATTACCTCTTTATTTATTGGCAGAATAACGGATACAGGTACCAATCCAAATCCAATAATTAAATATGCCCAAAAAAACTTAGGGCCTTATTCCCAAATTTTATGGGCTAGCACTAGGGAGATATACAATATTTTTGAAGCTCAAAAATTAAATGTGGATATAATTACTGTTACCAAAGAAACATATTTGAAATATAAGAAATTATATAGAAAAAGTCTTGATATTTTTAGTAAAGAAACTTCATTCCAGTTCTTTGAGGATGGAAAAAATATAAAATATTGAAAAAAAAAATTTTACTAACTGGCTACCCAGGTTGGTTAGCATCTGAACTTTTTGAATTTTTTAAAAATGATTTTGAAATTATTACTTTAGGACTAGATCAACCTAGTAGAAATAATAAAAATCATATATCTTTAAATCTTAAACACTTTAATCAAGCTGAATTAATTAAATATAAAAAAATTGATTATTTAATTCATTGTGCTGGTGTGATACATCCAATAAATAATAAAGATTTTTACAAAATAAATTATGAAGGATCAAAAAAATTAATTGAAAATTTATATTATTTTGAAAAAATTATATTTATTAGTTCAAATGCTGTTTACAAAAGACAGCTAAATAGAAACTTGCAAGTTGAAGAAAGAGCAAATCCAACAAGCGAATATGGAAAAAGTAAAAAATTATTTGAGGATTACTTATTAAAGTATCATAGAGAGAAAACTTTTATTTTAAGACCCTCAACCTTTCATTTTAAAAGATATCCAAAAAAATATGATGATTATATAAATTTTATAGTAAGATATTGTTCGCTTTTACCAAAAAAGGAAATATTTAGAGACTTTACCTCACTTGAATTACTTATAGATATTATAGCCCAATGTATCAAATTTAAAAAAAAACCAGGAATTTATAACGTGTGTGATGCAGCCAAAGTTAGTCTTTTTGAATTTCATGATATAATTGAAGAAAAATTGCAAATAAAATTACGAAAGATTTACCTAAAGCAAAATATAATAAATTTTTTTTTTATTTTAGATAAGTATTTATCCTTGTTAAATATTTACCAAAAAGAAATTCATTTACTTGGTGAGTCTAACTGGGAGACTAATATGTGCCGTCAAAAATTAACTAAAGAATTTACTATTAGAAATTATATTGATTTAAGGCAGAATTTAAGTAGCTATCTAAAAAATGATTATTAGCAAAACTCCTTTAAGAATTACTTTAGCTGGTGGAGGAAGTGACATATGGTCTTTTAGTAAATATCATGGTTCACATGTTATTTCGATGGCTATTAATAAATATATTTACATTGTTTGTAATGAAATAACAGCAAGACAAATTATTTTAAAGTACTCAAAGACTGAGGTTGTAACAAAAATAAACCAGATTCAACACAAACTCATTAAACAAATATTTATAGATAATAAATTTGATAACAATGTTGAAATATCCTCTTTTGCTGATTTGGAGTCAAATTCAGGACTTGGTTCTTCTGGAAGTTTTGCAGTAGGCCTAACGAACATAGTACATACTTTTTGCAAAAGAAAAAAAAGTCAGAATTATGTTTTAGCTTCAAAAGCTTATGAGAGTGAAAGAAAAACTTCTAAAGATTTAGTTGGTTATCAAGATACTTTTATAGCTCAATATGGAGGAATTACAGAATTTAAGTCAATGCCTAAATCGGAAAAAATTAAAGTTAAAAAAATAAATCTAAATAAAAAATTTCTAAATGATTTGACTGAGTCAATTTTTATTATTGATACAGGTATAAGAAGATCTGCTAATAACGTACTTAGTAAACAGGTCTATAATGAATCTAAGAATAAAAGTTATATTGAAATATTTCAACTAGCTAAAGAAATAAAAAAAACACTTATAAATTCAAATCTAAAAGAATATTCCTATCTTAATAAATTACATTGGGATTTAAAAATTAAAAAAGGTAATTTTATTGTACACCCTGATATAAGAGATTTAATTGATAAGCTTTTGATTGACTCTCTCCACTCTTGTAAATTAATAGGAGCAGGATATGGGGGATATTTGTTAGGCATCTCACTTAATAGTAATAAAACTAATTACAAACTAAAAAAATTAGGTTTAAACTTTTTTCAAATTAATTTAAGTAACGGATCTGAGTTATTCAGTATTTAATTGATCAAAACACTAGTTATTTTAAATGGAGGTTTTGGAACTAGACTCGGAAAAATTACTCAGAAAATACCAAAATGCCTAGTAGATATACGAGGTAAAACTTTTCTTGAGCGACAATTAGATTATTATAACAAGTCGAAGCTCGAAAATGTATTCATTTTAACAGGTCATTTTTCTGAAATAATTGAAAAAACTACAAAAAAAATTAAGTCCAAATATGACTTTAAAATATTTATCATTAAAGACAAGGTTCCAAAATTAGGAACTGGGGCATCAATACTTAATTTTGCTTTAAATTATAAAAGGGATTTTTTTTTTACCTATGGCGACTCTTATTTAGATATAGATTTAAAATTACTATCAAGAAAATTTTACTTAAATAAAAATTCTACAATGACGATATATAAAAATTTCAATAAATATGACAAATCGAATATTAATATCTCTGGTCGACTTATAAATACTTATAAAAAAAATAGCAATTTCAAATACATTGACTATGGTATAACAGCTTTAAAATATAGAGACTTATTAAAATTTAAGAAGAATTTCAGTTATCATAAAAAGAAATTTAATTTATCAGAAATTTTTAATTTTTTAATTTATAATAACAAATTGTCATATTATATAACTTCTAATAGATTTTATCATATTGGTGATATAAATTCGTTGGATGAATTCATTGGATTTATCAATAATAATACCAACCATAAATGAATCTGATAGACTGCCTCTTACCCTAAATAAAATAATTAGTTATCAAAATAATTTAAATAAATTCAAATACGAGATTATCATTGCAGACGATAATTCTGTAGATAAGACCTTAGAAGTGAGTGAAAAAGTATTTAAAAATAATAATTTTTCTAACTATCACCTAATTATAAATAAAGATAATAAAAATGGTAAGGGTTACTGCCAGAAACTGGGAATAAAAAAAGCCATTGGCGAGTATATTTTATTAATAGATGCTGACATGTCTGTTTCCATTGAATATTTAGACATTTTTTTTGAAAAGATAAAAGAAAATGATTACCATCTTGTTTGTGGGTGTAGAACTGATAACTCTACTAACAATACAATTACAAGACATATAATTGGATTAGCTAACAATATTTTATTACACTTATTTCTTTATCAAAGAATTGTTCCTGACTCTACTTGTGGTTTTAAATTATTAAAGTCTATAAAAATTAAAAATGATATTGATAGATACATAATAAATACTGGATTTTTTGAGGTTGAATTAATTTATAGTTTTATAAAGAAAAAATTACCTATTTATTACTACCCAGTCATATGGTGTAATGATAATAATTCTAAAATTAAAGTTTTAAAGTCTATGTTTATAGACACAATCAATATTTTTCGAATAAAGTTAAAAAAATTTGAAAATTAAATTTACTATCAATTAAAAATTATTTTATTAAAAAAATAATCTGGCAATTACGGGTATTGCAAATGAGTATTTTGAAAAAATATTAAAATCAGGAAGTAAATATATAAACCAATTAAATAAAATAGGCGGCGTCCTACTCTCCCAAGCCTTAAGACTAAGT
>CENJ01016086.1_pt1 | contig 11150 bp, 10 predicted proteins | sample 356161 | NCBI WGS metagenome assembly CENJ01 (sample SAMEA2619531, study PRJEB7988) | marine metagenome | biome: marine biome (ENVO:00000447); feature: surface water layer (ENVO:00002042); material: "saline water (ENVO:00002010), including plankton (ENVO:xxxxxxxx)" | depth 5 m
ATCACCGATACCTTCAGCCTTTGCAATGATGATGGCTGCCTCCAAAACATCGAGTGTATGATTAAAACTATGATAATGGAAGTTTGAAGAAAGTTCATCACTTAGCCTCCCAAGAATATAATCTTTCGCTTTTGAAAACTGCATACCTTATCTCGCTATGATGGAATACCCATGTTTTGATAACAAAGCATCAAATGGATTTATACATAGAACAGGTATATCTAAGTCGTTTGTTATAAGCGCCTGTTCTTTTTTGCCAAATACAACATCACTCAATCCTTTCTCCCCATCTCCAGTTGTCATAACAATAATTAAATCTGCATCTTTTTCTTTCGACAACTTCAAGGTTTCATTCACCAGACCATCATTTTTCTTTGATAATTCATGAAGTTTAAAATCAATTTTGTTTTTATTGAGATTTCCCATTATAAAATTTGTATTTCTCTCAACTGATGCATTAGTATATTCATCTTTCTCAAAATCCTTGATGATGTGAAGCTTTGATTTGAAAAGTTTCGCAATGTGCACAGCCCAAGTAACTTTTTGTTTTGAGGTAATTAAAAAATCAACATACATAACTATGTTCTTAAAGCCTCTTTTGTGCAGTGGTTCACCTTGTGTAATGAAGTATGGAAATTTGCTGTTTGTGATAACTTTTAACGCATGACTTCCCAGAACTTTTTGCATACCTTTCATCCCATGGGTGCCCATGACAGCAAATTGGGCGTTTACCACCTCACCTATTTCTCCAATTTTGTTCAAATAATTACCTCTAACTATTTTATGATCTGTATTTATACCGCTATTAGCAAGATTAATTGCGGCAATTTTTGCCAACTTTTTATTGGCATCCGATTGGTCTTTTTCATTTTTAACAATGTTGGTGAGTGTAATAGAAAATTTCATAGCGTCAGCTATGTTATTTGCATGAAGTAACGCATTCTCTGCCACTTCAGTAAAATCATATGGAACCAATATGGTTTTTTCTTTCTCCATAGTACAAAAATATCAAAGTTGTCTATATAGCATATCTATTTCTTCTTCCAGTTTTTGTGCGAGTTTGAAAAGACTACTTTTATTCTGGTTTAATTTCTTCATCATTTCGGGGTTTCTGTAATTTTGTTCACTGGCCATATCTTGTTCAACTATTAATAATGTTTGTCGATATTCAAACAATTGATTCTCAAAATTTTCGATTTGCTTTTCTACACTTATTTCATCAGTTTCTACTGATTTAGCAATAGCTTTAATTTTTAGATTTTTCTTGACTTTAGGAGGTTCTTTTTCATTGGGATTCCTCGCTAAAGTGGTTCTATTTTTCCAATCAACAAATTCAATATAATTGCCTGGATACTCTTTGATATCTTGGTTTTCAATCCACCAAACTTTGTTAGACGTTTTGGAAACAAAGTGCCTATTATGACTTACAATCACATAACTTCCTTTATAGTTGTTTAGCGCTCGAATAAGTACATCAATACTCTGCATGTCTAAATGGTTGGTAGGCTCGTCTAATAATAAAAAGTTGGCACCTGTAGTTAAAGTTTTTGCTAATGCAACACGAGCTTTTTCTCCTCCTGAAAGGACTTTTATTTTCTTGTACACATCATCACCCTCAAATAGAAAGCAACCCAATAATGTTCGCAATTCAGTTTCAGTTTTGTGTGGAGCAAAAGCTATCAACTCATCAAGAATTTCATTTTCTAAGGTTAAAGATTCTAATTGATGTTGTGCATAAAAACTTTCATCAACATTATGGCCATTAATAACTTTTCCTTCAAAAGAATCATCACCAGAAAGGATGCGAAGCAAGGTTGATTTTCCCGTTCCATTGGCTCCAATAAGTGCTATTTTATCATCCCTTAAAATTTCTCTATTGATATTTTTAACAATTGATTTATTTATGTAAGATTTGGATATATTTTCCAGCTTTCTTACCATTCTGCCTGTTGGTCTGTTTATCGAAAAATTTACATTCATGGCTTGGTTGTCCTGCGCAACTTCTTCAAAGCGTTCTAATTTTTCCAATAGCTTAATACGAGATTGAACAGCCTTTGCTTTTGTGGCTTTTGCTCTGAATCTAGTAATAAATTTTTCTTGATCTTTAATATACTGCTGCTGGCTTTCAAATTGCTTCTGTTGCAGATCGTCTCGCTCAATCTTAGCCCGAAGAAAAAAATCGTAATTCCCAGCCCATTCGTAAACTCGTTTGTTGGTAATTTCTACTGTTTTGGTGCAAATTCTATTCAAGAATTCCTGATCATGAGACACAACAACAACACTTCCATGAAAATTATTTAAATATTTTTCAAGCCATTCTATAGAAGGTAGATCAAGGTGGTTTGTGGGTTCATCCAACAAGAGCAAATCTGGCTTTTGCAATAGCATTTTTGCCAAAATCACTCGCATTCTCCACCCACCGGAAAATTCATTTAGTGGCCTTTTCAAATCACTTGTTTGAAAGCCTAGCCCTAACAATATTTCTTCCGTTTCATTTTGCATGGTATACCCTCCTAAGTGCTCGAATTGCGCTTGCTTCTCTCCTAAAATGCCCACCAATTCATCTGAATACTCATTTTCCATTTTAATAAGTATTTCGTCGATTTCGGTTTGAAGGGTTTGAAGATTTGCAAATGCTTGAATGGCAACTTGTGTAATACTTTGCTCAGTATTGTATGAAATTAAGTCTTGGTATAAATAGCCAATTTTGTATTGTTTTGGTTTGTTTATGGTTCCTTCTCTAAGCTCAATATCTTCGTTGATTATCTTGAGTAATGTTGATTTGCCGGTTCCATTGCGCCCGACCAAACCTATTCTTTCACCTGGTTTAATTGTCCAATTTATATTTCTGTATAGATAATGCCCCGAAAATTCAAACGATATGTTTTGTATTTCTAGCAATTTCCAACCAAGCGATCAACAACAATACCGCATGCTACAGAAGCATTTAAACTTTCAGCGCTACCGATTTTTGGGATACCAATTTCATGAATATTCTCCCCAACAAGCTCAATAGGGATGCCATTTGATTCATTTCCAATTAGAATAAGTCCTCCCATTTTTTCTTGCTCATATATTGAGCGCCCGTTCATTTGGGTTTTATAGATTGGCAACTTATAGTTGGTCAAAAATGAATACATTTCTGTGTATTGAACGTTTACTCTCAAGAAACTTCCCATACTTGCATCTATGACTTTTGGATTGAACAGATCAACTGTATTGCTAGAGCAAATAACTTGATTGATGTTATACCAGTCTGCAATTCTTAATATAGCGCCGAAATTACTTGGATCCTGAACATCCCATAAGCCAATTTCCCACTTTTGTTCATTATCCTTTTTATTCTTATAACCTAAAGTTTTAAAGACGCCAATTAATTTTCCCTGATTTTTATGATTTGAAATATTATTTAGTTGTTTTTGTGAAGCAATAATTATTTTTTCTTGAACCCCCTCACCCCAGTCATTTTTGTCAAAATGATCTTGGGTCATCAATAAATATTCCAAGGGAAATGTGTTCTCGTTTATTGCTTCCAACACGATTTTTTTTCTGTCAATCCTAAAAAGGCTCAATTTTTGTCTATTCTTTTTTGTTGTAAGCGATTTTATCTTTTTTTGTTGACTCTGAGACAAGTACATCCCTGGTTTGACCTATGCTATGCAAAACTAGCCATTGTTTTGATAGTTTGCCAATGCTTTTCAGCTTGTACACCTACCCGCATGCTTCATAAAGAGGAAGCGTTGTTTATAGGTTCTAAAATAATTGGGAAGAAGACAGAAACTGGTCAGTTAGAGAAGGAACGCACCTATCTGCACAATAAAAAACTTTTTGGTGTTTTCAATACCAAATTAAGATTGTATCAAAAAGGCGTAAAAAGACTGAATAAAAATAATGGTTCGGATACCAGTAAATTACAAAATTGGCTGATTAAAAATGGAGACCCGCCCGTTATTTATGATCCTAAATTTGTGCAATTAGAAAAAGAGAATTTAAGCAACTTCTTAATAGATAAGGGATACATTAATACGAAAGTAACGCATGAAACTTTTCAAAAATTTGGTAATAACAAGCTTATTGGTGTAAAATATTTTGTTAAAAGTGGTCCTCAGTGGCTAATAAATTCTGTTCATTCTGATGGGTTTAACAAGCATTTCGATTCAATTCTACAAAACGCGCTGGCGAATAATCAAATTGCACATGAAAAACCTTTAGATTTAAGCTTTTTAAAAAAAGTAAAAACTGAACTCCTTGAACAAGCCCAAAATAATGGATATTTTTATTTTGATGTCGGCCTTCTAAATGTTTGGATTGATACAAATTGCTCGAATAAAAGAGTAGACATTTATTTTGATTATCATGCCGAAAAGGATAAAAAAGTATTTGTCCGGCAAAAAATAGATACGGTAGAAATAATATTTGATTCAGAAAAAAACCATTATCAAGAAATTCAATTGAATGGTATAAACTACAAAACACTTGCAGGTCAGCTTAAACCAGAAGTTTTAGATAACTTAGTCAAAATAAGGCCAGACGAAATTTACAACCCGGCCAACACTACTTTTACCTACAACAACCTTCTAAATCTTGCCATTTTCAAAAGTGTGAATATCAATTTCACGCCTTCTAAAGAAGATAGTAGCAAGCTATTAAAGTGCACCATAAACTTGAAGCAGAAAAAAAATCATGAAGTGGTGTGGGAACCGCAAGTTATTTTCAACTCAGAAAGACAAATTAATCAAAATAGAAGTTACGGACTTCAAAATTTGCTAAAATTAAACAATAGAGATGTATTTGGGCATGCAGAGCAATTTGATATTAACTGGACATTAGGATTAGAAAGTCAATATGGCGCAGGCATATTCAAAATCAATAGTATCTCAAACAATATAAATCTCGATCTAATTCTACCATTTTTGGCCTTGGGCAGAAATAAATTTAATCAAAAAAGTTTTGATACGAAACAAACCATATTTGCTGCAGGGTTTATTAAAGAAAACAACGTCATATTCAATAGAACCTCGTTCCCTTTTAGTTTCATCTATGAAATCAATAAAAAAAACTGGTCTTATCAATTCTCGCCATTGCAAATTAGTTTCAACAACGCCTCTATTAACAATAAACAAAATGAGCTAAATAATTTAGTAATAAGACGGTTACTCAATAACAACCTAATCGCTGGATCAAAATTCTCAATGTTTTTTAATTCTGTTAAAAATGGGAATTATTTTAAAAGTAATATGCATTTATTTGAGTTGTCTGGAAATGCAATTGGACTATATCATGCGCTTACCAGTGGTTCAAGAACAATTGATAAAACTTTATTTAATGTCCGCTACTTTCAATATGTGAGATCAGAATTGGACGTAAAATCTTCAAGAAAAATTGGTAGAAAAAGTAACTTGGCCGTGAGAATAAATGTTGGCGCTGGCATACCTTATGGGAATTCAGATATAATGCCGTTTGAAAAACAATATTTTGTGGGCGGAGCAAATAGTTTAAGAGCATTCAAACCAAGAAGTGTAGGCCCAGGAAATTATGCAGGAAGTTCAGGCGTTCAGTTTGAAAAATCAGGAGATCTAATAACGCAAGCAAGCTTGGAGCTCAGAAATTCAATCGGTAAATCACTTTTTGAGACAGCATTTTTTATAGATGCTGGGAATTGCTGGTTGGTTACTGAACATGAGGACTTAAAGAACGGAAGTTTTAAAATGAAAAATACCATTCAATCTTTGGCATTAAACTCGGGAGCTGGTCTTCGTTTAAATCTAGGTTACTTTATCTTTAGAATGGATTGGGGTATTGCTCTTCATAACCCCAGCAAACCAAAAAATCAGCGATGGGTAATTAATTCTATTCGAAAAGACAAAATCTTATTTTTAAAATACAATACATTGTTAAACATTGGTATAGGGTACCCTTTTTAAATCTACACTTTAACTTAATAATTTTTTTAAATCCTCTGACACTTTATCAATTAGCTCTAAATTCTTTGAAACCTTTGCCTTGATATCATCCACTTGGCTGTTTTTATGATCTATCATATCTCCTTCTCCATGTACCAACCAACGTAAATCAATATCGGGAAAGCTGTTGGACAATTGAACTAACATATCAAAACTTGGCTTATTACGACCTGATTTTAAATGAGTTACAACTGGTGGACTAACGTTTAATTTTTGCGCTAACTGGGCATTATTTAGCTTGTAATGTGTTAATATTTTAACAACTCTTTGACTTATGCTTAACATTTGCTAATTGCAAAATAACAAATGTTAACGCCTTTACAAATGTTAATCAAAAGAATCAAAAAATATGTTATCATAATAGTATTATTGTACAATGAATAAAGCATTCTTAGCACCTGCGGTAGTATTTATCATGGCAGCTATGTCTCGTTTAGCATTTATTGGTATTCCAAACTTTACACCAATTGTTGCTATGGCGCTTGTCGGTGGTGTTTACTTAAATAGAAAGATCGGCTTTTTGATTCCTTTAGTTTCTTTACTATTGGGTGATCTTGTTTTGGCAATTGTATTTAAAAATCTATATCATGATTATCTTTTCAGCAAAAACATGCTTTTTGTTTATGTTGCACTTTTTGGATGTTATACAATTGGTTATTACAATAGAAAAGCTATTCATATTATATCACTCAGTAGTCCTTTTGCGGCCATTGCTGCCTCAGTCTTATTTTTTCTCATAACCAATTTTGGTGCTTGGCTTTCAAGCCCTTTTTATGCAAAAACAATCCATGGTCTAGGCCAATGCTACATCGCCGGACTTGCATTTTTTGACGGCGCTATTTTCGGTAATTTTTTCTTAAACTTATTAGCTTCTACCCTATTTTTCTCAACAGTTTTAAAGTATATTACTGCTAGCTTATTGAAAAATTATTTATTAAAGGAAAAACAAAATTAGATTTAATTAGGATAGGGAGTGTAGAATCATCCCCCCTCTAAATTTTGGAGAAATGTATGTTGATTTGGGCGGCATTGTTTCTCCATTATCGGCTACGTTTCTTATCGTTTTAAAACTTTCTGGAAATAGTAGAAACACAATTTGGTTTGCTCCCATTTCTCCTCTTACCTTATCCACATTTTTTGCTGGAAAAAACTCAATCCGTTTATCTGATTTAGAATCTTCAATTCTTAATAATTTTTTTATGATCGAGCTCTCCAATTCAATTACATCTGAACTGACTTCTTTTTTAAGCATAAAAGCTTTGTTTTCTAAAAGCATAACTATTTCTCCTGGCCCACTAGGCATTTGCACGTCAGGTAGTCTGGTAATTTCATAACCTAGGTTTGAAATTTTTTTCAAAAAAATTTCCTCAGATTGAGGTAGTTCGAGTTTTACTTTTCTATGAAACGCGTCAACGGCCATATCATCTTCATGAATAATACAAGATAATAGCCCACCTTTTTCAAGTTGTTGCTTCGCATTTAAATATTGATATATTGTATGGGTTCTGTGATGGCCGTCTGCGACGTATAGGCTAGACAGAGAATCAAAAAAATATTCGATTTTGGGATACACACGCTCATCAATAGAAAATATTTGGTGACGAATACCATCTATAGATGTGAAGTCTAAAATAAGCTCATTCCTTAATGAATCCCTATCAATTATGATTCTGTCACCCTTATATGCTAATAAAACAGGCTCACCTATAAGCTCCGTTTTATTAAATATTTCGTGGATAAAACTTTCTCTATTAGGCTTGGTCTTTTCATGAATCTTTATTTCACCCTTTTCATAATCTTTTAAAGACGTTAACCCAATAATCCCCCCTACTGAATAGTTGCCACTATTTTGAAAATAATACAAGTATTTCTTCTCCGTAAATTCAATTATTACTTTTTCACGCCATAGATTTTCTACATATTCTGTAGTTTCATGAACAAAATCCATAGGGCTAGAATTTTTATCCCCTGACAATAAATGCTTTTTGGTCATGTGATGCCAAGTAAGTTGGTTACTTAACATCTCATCAATTAAAGCTTGTTGCCCATCATAATCTGATGAACGTGCCGTTAATTGCTGAGCAAACCTACTGTTTGCTGGAACTATCGGCTTGAATGGGGTGAATTTTGGCAAATTATTTTTTAAAAAAAGAAATTATTTTTTCCGCAAGTTCAATACCTATTCGCTCTTGTGCCTCTTTAGTAGATCCTCCTATATGTGGAGAGAGAGAGACATTCTTTTTTTTCAATATTGTCATATCAACTGGGGGTTCTTTGTCAAAAACATCTATTCCAGCATAAGCCACCTTTCCATTATCTAGAGCAGAAGCTAACGCACTTTCGTCAACGACGCCACCTCTAGCACAATTTATTAGAATTACCCCATCTTTCATTTTGCTGATTTCATCTTGTCCTATCAAAGGTTTTTCAACGGCGGGAACGTGCAAACTAATCACATCTGCTTTTTTGAAAAACTCGTCTAAACTAACAGAAGAAAACTCATATTTCAATGAATCAATATTTAAATTGTTATTAAAGCTGATGTCGAGTACACCGCTTGTTTTTTTTCTGTTATAAAAAACAACATTCATACCTAGTGCTATTGCCTTTTGGGCCGTCGCTTTACCAATCCTACCAGACCCAAAAATGCCCATAGTCTTTCCCTGCAATTCAAATCCATTTTTACCTGCCACTTTTTTTAAACTTTTAAATTCAACATCGCCCTTTGAAGGCATTTGAGCGTTTGAAATATACAAGCTTCTTGCAATGCACAAGAGGTGTGCAATAACGAGCTCAGCAACAGACTGACTGCTTGCTTTTGGTGTATTAAACACCTCAATATTCTTTGATTTTGCGTATTCAACATCTATATTGTCCATACCAACTCCACCCCTACCAATCATCTTTAAATTTGGTGCTTTATCCATTAAATCTGCCCGAACTTTCGTGGCGCTTCTCACCAGTAAAACATCGTAAGAATTGAGCTGATTGGGCAACTCATCTTTGCTAATATTTTTTATATCTACTTCAAAACCAGCTTTTTCTAGTAAATCTTCACCGCTTGGGTGAATTCCATCATTGGCCAAAATTTTTATCATACTAATTAAAAGTTTGCATTACATTGATTAAAGCATGTACACTATTGATTTCCATTGCATTGTACATAGATGCTCTGAAACCACCCACAGATCTATGTCCTTTAATTCCACTAATTTTTGCTTCTTTACATGCCTTGAGAAATTTATCATTTAAACTTTCATCTTTTAAAACAAATGTGGCATTCATGTTGGAACGATCTTGTTTTTTTGCCGTTCCTTCAAAAAGATCATTATTATCTATTTCTTTATATAAGCAATCGGCTTTTTGAAAATTCTTTTTTTCCATTTCCTTAAGGCCCCCGTTTTGTAGCACCCACTCGAGTGTTTGAAGGGTAGCAAAAACGGAAAAGACTGGTGGCGTATTAAACATTGATCCTTTACTTATATGCGTGTTGTAGTCCATCATTGTAGGGATTGTTCTATTTACTCTACCCAAAAGTGATTTATCAACAATAACCATAGTTACACCTGCAGGGCCCATATTTTTTTGCGCACCAGCGTATATGAGTCCGAAATCATCTGCAGTTATCTCTCTACTCAGAATATCAGAACTCATATCACAAACCATCGGAACAGTCGAACTGGGAAAATGGTGAATTTGCGTTCCAAAAATTGTGTTGTTGGATGTACAGTGAAAGTAGTCTGCATCTTCGGCAACGTCAAAGTCTTTAGGTATAAAATTAAAATTCTTGCTTTTGGATGAGGCAACAGTTTGAACATCACCAAAAAGCTTTGCTTCTTTTATAGCTTTGGTAGACCAAGAGCCCGTATCTAAATAAGAAGCTTTTTTATTTAGCAAATTATAAGCTACCATTAAAAACTGAGTACTCGCCCCACCCTGTAAAAATAAGACTTCATATTGCTCGGGAAGACTAAAGATCTCCTTGGTTGCATGTACTGCCCTATCCATCACCTCAACGAACTGAGGACTTCTGTGAGAGACTTCCAATATGGAGAGTCCAGTACCTGAGAAATTTTGTAGTGCTTTAACACTTGACGCTATTGTTGCTTCTGGCAAAATGGCTGGTCCAGCGGAAAAGTTGTGTACTTTATTCATTTTCCTTGCAAAACTAATTTTATTCGGCAATTCCAATTTCAGAATCTTGTTAATTATACATTAACTCAATTTTGCTTATTATACTTGTGGTGTCTGAATAGCACACATAACATATCTGATTGGCTACATAGATATCTAAAAAGACTAAAGAGCCAGAACAAAATTTTTTGGGATACAGCAAGTTTTTTTATTAAAGCCATATTGCATGAAGATTTACATATAAAGTCTTCTTCTTTAGCCTTTAATTTTTTTCTTGCGTTGTTCCCAACTATTCTATTTTTCTTCACCTTAGTAGCATATTTACCTATAAATAATTTAGAGCTAGAGGTCTTACTATTTTTCAAATCTCTTCTTCCAAAAAACGCCTACAATCTTCTGTTGGAAACCATTAAAGATATTTTAAATAATCAAAGATCCGGCTTGCTTTCGCTTGGATTTTTAATGGCGATATACTTTGCTAGTAATGGATTCCATACCATGCTGTCTGTCTTTGAAAAATATACAGATGGAGGTATTAAACGAGGCTACATTTTTAAAAGAATTAGAGCAATATTGTTAACCTTAGTTATATCAATTTTGGTCATTTTCTCTATAGGACTACTTTCAGCTGGGAATTTTTTAATTGCATTTTTCCAGGACAGTTTTTCTATACTACCAAAAGGTACCTTTTTCATTTCAAAAGTGGTTCAATATAGTTCTGTATTGTTTTTGGTCTACTTTATTTTCAGTTTCCTTTATTTTCTAGGAAGCTCAAAAGAGTTTAAGTGGCGTTTTTTTTCTACTGGTGCAAACCTAGCTACTGTTCTGAGTACCATGTCTACCTACTTGTTTGTTTTGTATGTTGCCAATTTTAATTCTTACAATAAGTTGTATGGAAGTATTGGGACGCTAATGGTATTAATGTTTTATATATACATTAATTGTACTGTTTTATTTATTGGTTTCGAACTGAATGCCAGTAAATCAAAAGCAAAGAATATATCTAAAAAATTAAAAAGTTAGTTTCAAAAAATACTATTATTGCAACCTTCG
>CENJ01077306.1_pt1 | contig 11134 bp, 11 predicted proteins | sample 356161 | NCBI WGS metagenome assembly CENJ01 (sample SAMEA2619531, study PRJEB7988) | marine metagenome | biome: marine biome (ENVO:00000447); feature: surface water layer (ENVO:00002042); material: "saline water (ENVO:00002010), including plankton (ENVO:xxxxxxxx)" | depth 5 m
ATAATGAAGATGTTTATTTACAACTTATATATTTTTATGCCTTCATTTGACGTAGTTTCTAAAATTGACCTTGCAGAAGTTGATAATGCTATTAATGGAGCAATGAGGGAAATAGGTAATAGATATGACTTTAAAAATAGTGAATCAAAAGTTTCAAGAGAAGACGAAAGTATATTTTTGATTGCAGAAGACAATTATAAAATTGATCAAGTTCAACAAATATTTAGAACACATCTAGTTAAAAGAGGTTTGTCATCAGGATATTTTGAGTTTTCTAAAATTGAAGATGCTAGGGGAGGTCTTCTCAAACAGTTTTCAAAGATTTTACAAGGAATTGATAAAGAGCTTGCTCAACAAATAAATAAAACTGTAAAAAACTCTAAGTTGAAGGTTCAGGTCGCAATAAGAGGGGATGAGTTAAGAGTTTCAAGTAATAAGCGCGACCTTCTGCAATCAACCATAGAAGTAATCAAGGAAATGAAAACTAAGCAACCTCTTCAGTTTATCAATTTTAGAGACTAGTTGGCATAAATATTTCATAAATGAGATATGAAAAAAAATAAAAAGATAATTACGAAGAAAAACTCTAATAACTCTCAAGATTTTATTGACAAACTTGCATCGCTAAAATATGCCTCAAAAAAGGATTCTAAGTTAATGTCATCTATTGTTTCTAGTGTTTTGAAAAAAAAATAATATTACTTTTGGATATTAAAAAAAATACAACCTTGATGCCAATCGCTATTTTCTCCTGTAATTAAAGAACTTGAATCATCTTGTGTTGTTTTAATTTCGAGAGAAGAGATTATTTTTAGTTTGCAATTATTGATAGCTTCATGGGTAGCTTCTCGTACTTGTTTCCAGTTCCAATCATCAATTATCATTAAAAAAGTATTATTCATCGAAGGACTAACTAAAGAAATTGCATCATAGTGGTCTTCGTAATGATGTGGTCCATCAAATAAGAAAATATTATGACCTTTCAACTCGTTATAATTGACATTTCTAAAATCTTTTTTAATCAAAGAAAAAGATGAGTTTTTATTAATATATTTCTTTATATTTTTCTTTAATTCTTTTTCTGTATCTAAATTTGGTAAAAAATTCTGAGAAAAGTTATCAATACAAGTCATATCAATACTATTATCATATAAAGCTGAACAAGCGGTTGAGCCAATCCAAGATCCTATTTCTAAGTATTTTGGTTTCTCCATAAGTTTGATTAAACTGTTAAGCATTATTCTGAACTTCCTTCCTGACAAACCCTTCATTTTTAAAACCTGTTTATCTAGGTTTGTTCTCATAGCAAGTGCATTATTTAAAGATTGTTTAAAGATTTTAGAATAATTGTTATCTAGATTGCCATCAAAAATAATTGTGGTTTCGTCAAGACTTGAAACTAAATTTAAAAGAGAAAGAATTCTTTTTTTTTTTTTTAAAAGTTTTTTTTTTTGTATATTATCCATAGAGTAGATTTATGTTTAAAATTAATGATTGTCATAATGTAAATGATTTTAGAAATCTTGCCAAAAAAAAATTACCTTCTCCAATATTTCATTATATAGATGGTGCAGCTGATGATGAGGTAACTTATAGAAGAAATACGCAGTCTTACGAAAAATGTAGCTTAATTCCCAAAGTTTTAAATAATGTTGATAAGGTTGATATTGGTTTAAAAATAATGGGAAAAAGAATTGACCTTCCCTTTTTTCTGTCTCCAACCGCCTTACAAAGGTTATTTCACTATGAAGGTGAGTTGGCCGTTGCAAAAGCAGCAGAAAAATTTAACACATTCTTTGGAATTTCTTCTCTATCAACAGTCTCATTAGAAAGAATTAGAGAAATTAAAACTCCTAAGATTTTTCAATTATATTTTCATAAGGATAGAGGTCTTACCAATTCAATGATTGATAAATGTAAAACTGGTGGAATCGATGCTATCGCTTTAACTGTAGATACAATTACTGGTGGTAATAGGGAGAGAGATTTAAGAACTGGCTTTACATCTCCTCCAAAACTTACTTTAAAAAGTTTATTAAGTTTTGCTACATCACCATCGTGGTCTTTAAATTACCTTTTTAGAGAAAAGTTCGATTTACCTTTTTTAAGTGAATATGTAAAAGAGGGTACAGATATTCAGGTCTCTGTTTCTGATTATTTTAGTAATATGCTGGATCAAACAATGAACTGGAAAGATGCAGAAAATGTTAAGAAAAAATGGGGTGGTACATTTTGTCTAAAAGGTATAATGTCAAAAGAAGATGCAAAAAAAGCAATTGATATCGGAGCCGATGCGATTATGATTTCTAATCATGGAGGTAGGCAACTCGATGGTTCTGCTTCACCCTTTGACCAATTAGAAGAAATAGCAGATTATGTTTCAGGTAAGATTGAATTAATTTGTGATGGTGGGATTAGAAGAGGGACTCACATGCTCAAAGCTCTTTCTTTAGGAGCTAATGCATGTTCTGGTGGAAGGTTATATTTGTATGCTTTAGCTGCTGCAGGCCAAAAGGGAGTTGAAAAAAGCATCCAGAACTTAAAGAATGAGTTGCTAAGAGATATGAAACTAATGGGTTGTACAAAAATTTCCCAACTTAATAAAAAAAATATAAGATTTTTTTAATGAAATATTTTGTTTCAGTAATATTTATCATTTTTTTTTCTGTATCTAATTCTGCAAGTTTAGATTCACCAGATTTTTCTAATGTAAAAAAAAATGAACTTTCGTGGAATGACTGGATAGATAAAATGAAAAGCCAGCTTGAAAAAGAGAATTTTAAAAAATCAACAATAGATATATTAGATGATTTGACATTTAATCCCAGAGTTATTGAATTAGATCGAAAACAACCTGAATTTAAACTCACATTCGATGAATATTTAAGTAAGGTAATCGGAGAGAAAAAAAAAAAGAAAATCAATATAGAATTTAATAAAAATAAAGAATTATTAAAAAAAATAGAAAATAAATTTAATGTCAATTCTAAAGTTTTGGTTGCGCTATGGGGTATAGAAACTTCATTTGGAAGATATACGGGAAAATTTGATATTTTAAGATCACTGGCATCTTTATCCTATGATGGAAGAAGAACAAATTTTTTTCAAAAAGAGTTAAAAAATTCTTTAAGGATTATTGATAATGGACATTTTTTTAAAAAAGACTTTTTTGGCTCTTGGGCTGGAGCTTTTGGGCAAACACAATTTATGCCAAGTACTTTTATTAAATATGCCGTAGATTTTGATGGTGACAATCGAAAAAATTTATTTAAAAAACCAGATGCACTAGCTTCTGGTGCTAATTACTTAAATAAGTCAGGGTGGAAGAGTGGTATAACTTGGGGAGAAAAGTTTGATGTCAAAATTACCAAGAAAATGAAAAGCTTATCAGATAAAAAACAATTTAAAAAAACTAATTTTTGGAAAAATCTTGGTTTTCCAATTAAAAAGAATTACGAGGATAATCAACTATTAAGACTTGTAATACCAGATTCAAATTTTAATGAATGTTATCTTGTCTCAAAAAACTTTGATGTTATATTAAATTGGAATAGATCAAATTATTTTGCTTTAACCGTATTTCTTTTTGCAGATGAAATTAATTAATAAATATAAATTCTTTTTTAAGATTTTAACAATTTTATTTTTGACGAGTTGTTCAGAAACAACGTTCCTTATCAATTCTGCAAAAAAAATAAGTAAGTGGGATGAAGATCCAATGTATAAAGTTGGAAATCCCTATAAAATTAATGGTAAATGGTATTATCCAGCAATTGATTACAACTATAATGAAGTTGGAATTGCCTCGTGGTATGGACCAGGTTTTCATGGAAAAAAAACTGCTAATGGAGAAGTTTTTGATCAAAATAAAATATCTGCAGCACATAAAACTCTTCCTATGCCCTCTATAGTTAAAGTAACAAATTTAGATAATGGTAAAGTTTTAGAAAATATTAGAGTAAATGACAGAGGTCCATTTGCAGGGAACAGAATAATTGATCTTTCAAAAAAAGCTGCTCAAGAATTAGGCTTTGTTAATTCTGGTGTTGCAAAAGTTAGAGTTGAGATTATGGAAAATGAATCAAGAATTTATGCATCTAAGAATAGTAAAAAAAATAGCGTTAGAAAGGCTAACAAAGCTAAGGTAGAAAAAGTTCAAAGAAAAGTTATCCCTTCTGAAAAAGATGAACAAAATTCAGATGAAGTTTCAAAGAATTCAACTGAAGATAATTTAATACTAAAAGATAAGCCAGTTATAATTCAGGTGGGTGCGTTTGGTGATCATAGAAATGCTAAGAGTCTTACTGAAAAGCTGTCGGAGTTTAAAGCGTATATTGAAAGAAAATTCATTGATAATAAATACCTTTACAGAGTTAGAATCGGACCATTATCAAATCTAGACTTGGCTAAATCAATTAAATCAAAATTATTTGAGCTTGGTCATACATCCAGTCATCTTGTGGTAAACTAGGATGAAATTTTTTTTAATATTAATAATATTTAATGTTTTTATCTATAACAGTGTATACGCAATAAGTACAACAGCCGCACAAGCTATCATTTATGATTATGAAACTAAAACTGTGATTTTCGAAAAAAATTCTAAAGAACTCGTTTCGCCAAGTTCAATGAGCAAAATTATGACAATCTACTATTTGTTTAAGAAATTAAAAGATGGCGAAATAGAATTAACCGATGAATTTAAAGTCTCAAAAAAAGCTTGGAAAAAGGGTGGCTCAAAAATGTTTGTGAATGTAGGTTCATTAGTTAAAGTTGAGGATTTAATTAGAGGAATAATTGTTCAATCTGGAAATGATGCATGCATAGTTGTAGCTGAAGCAATTTCTGGGTCAGAAGACTTATTTGCACAAGAACTTAACCTATTAGGCCAAGAAATTGGTTTAAAAAATTCAAACTTCACTAATTCAACAGGATGGCCAGACCCAGAACATTTGATGACAGTTGAAGATCTTCTAACCTTAACAATAAGAACAATCGAGGATTTCCCAGAATTTTATCATTACTATGCTGAAAAAGAATTTACTTTTAGTGATATAAAACAAAATAACAGAAACCCTTTATTATATTCCAATATCGAATCTGATGGGTTGAAGACGGGACATACTTCGCTTGGAGGATATGGAATTGTTGTTTCAGTAAAAAAAAAGGATAGAAGATTAATTTTAGTTTTAAATGGATTGAAATCATCAAAAGCTAGAGCTAAAGAATCCGAAAGATTATCTAATATTGCTATCAATCAGTATTTTAATTATTTGATTTCTGAAAAAGATAAAATTGTTAAAAATCTTAATGTATGGGGAGGTAAGAAGAAATATATAGGTGCAGTTTCAGATAAAAAAGTTATCGTTACAATACCAAAAACCTTGAAAAATAATTTGAAAATAGTTGTCAAACATAAACTTCCTCTTGTTGCTCCTTTATACAAAGACGAGCCAATAGCCGAGCTAATTGTAAAAAAGAAAAAGTCTAACACTATACTATCGAAATTTGATTTGTATCCTTCTGAAGATGTTAAAAAGTCATCTTTTCTATCAAAAATATACTATAATTTTAAATATTTAATATTCGGCGATAGTATTTTTATTGAACAATGAAAAAATTCATTTCTTTTGAAGGTGGTGAAGGTGTAGGGAAAACAACACAATCTAAATTATTATCTAAGTCTCTAAAATCTATTAATGAAAAGTATATAATAACACGCGAACCTGGTGGGACTAGAGAATCAGAAATTATAAGAGATCTAATAGTAAATAATAAATATAAAAATTTCCTACCTGAAACTGAGTTATTATTAATTTATGCAGCCAGACATGAGCACGTTAAAAAATTATTGATTCCAACTTTAAAAAAAAATAATGTTATTTGTGACAGATTTATCCATTCAACAATTTGTTATCAAATTATCATGAATAAAATTAATATAAGAAAATTAAAGTTTCTGCATAAAGAATTTGCATTCAATCTTTTACCCAATATTAGCTTTTTTTTAAACCTTAATCCGAAAGAAGGTGTTAAAAGAAGTTTATCAATAAAAAAAACAGAAATAAAATATGAGAAAAAAGAAAATAGATTTCATGAAAAAATAAGGGCTGAGTTTGAAAATTTATCAAAAAAAGATAAACATTTAATAAACGTTGATGCCTCAAACTCAATCGAATCAATTCACAGGAAAATAATTAATATTTTAAATAAAAAAAAGTTTTTTAAGAAAAATCTTCCTTACTCGATATAGAAATGAATTTACAAAGTATTGTAGGACATGAAAAACAAATTAATTTCTTGAGAAATTTAAATTTGGAAAATATTTATCATTCCTGGATTTTTCATGGAAAGAAAGGAATTGGTAAGTATTCAACGTTAGTAAGTTTTTTAAAAGATAAATTAAATAATAAAGCAAATTATCTAGAAAGCATATTTAAATTAGAATGTGATGCTGATACATCTATTGATGACATAAGGGAGATAATCAGATTTTCAAACTTAACTAATGCAACTAAAAATGGAAAAACATTTATAATATTTGACGATGCCGATTATTTAAATTTTCAATCTTGGAATGCCTTATTAAAAACAATTGAGGAACCACCCGATGATACTATAATTATTCTTATTCTAGAAAATCTTAAAAAAACTCCAAAAACAGTAATTTCAAGATGTAATTTGCTCAAATTTAACAACTTGACTATCGAAGATTTAGAGAACTATTGTAAGACAAATAACTTGACGGTAGATACAAATATTTTGAAGAAAAATGAATTTATAATCAGAGGTAGTATAGAAAGACTCAATATTGTATTTGAAGAAGATAATATTACTATTATAAACAGGTTAATGAAATTTATGGAAGATAATAATTTTAATTTGAAGGAATTTGAAAGTTTATACAGTCTATTTTTAAAAGACTATAGCAAACTAAAATTCATTCTTATGGATACAGTTTATTTTAAATTAAAAGAGATTTTTATTGAAAATAATAATGATGAGGGGAAAAAAAAGTTAACTTTAAGACTATTAAATTTTATAAAAGAAAATTTTGATGAAAATTCTAACCAAGATAAAAAACAAGAACTATTAATAATATTTTTAGAATATTTTAAAATTAAAAAAAATGAATAAAATCTATATAACTACTCCAATTTATTACGTTAATGATTTACCTCATATTGGTCATGCATATACTTCAATTATATGTGACTCAATTGCCAGATTTTATAAACTTCAAGGTTTAGAGGTGAATTTTACCACAGGAACTGATGAGCATGGACTTAAAGTTGAACAAGCTGCTAGAAAAAATAATAAATCTCCAAACAATTTTGTTGATGAAGTTTCCCTAAATTTTTTAGATTTAACAAAAAAACTTCAATTAACAAATGATGATTTTATAAGAACTACAGAGAAAAGACATCATTTAGCTGCAAGTTTTTTTTGGGAAAATCTTGAAAAAAACAATCAAGTTTATATTGATAAATATTCTGGATGGTATTCAGTAAAAGATGAAGCATATTATCAAGAAAAAGAATTAGTTAAAAATGATAACGGTGACTTAGTAACTATAGATGGTGGAAGTGTTGAATGGGTTGAAGAGGAAAGTTATTTCTTTAGATTGTCTAAATGGCAAGATAAACTTTTAGATTTTTATGAAAAAAACAAAAATTTTGTTTACCCCGATTCAAGATATAATGAGGTTAAGAGTTTTGTGAAATCTGGACTAAAAGATTTATCTATTTCTAGAACTAGCTTTAGTTGGGGGATTAAAGTTCCGAATACAAATCACGTAATGTATGTTTGGATTGATGCACTTGTAAATTATTTAACCTCTCTCGGCTACCCAGATTTAGAGAAAAAAAAAGAATATTGGCAGAATTCATATCATATTATTGGAAAAGATATATTAAAGTTTCACGCTGTTTACTGGCCCGCATTACTCCTAGCTAATAAATTAAATTTACCTAAAAGAATAATAGCGCACGGATGGTGGACAAATGAAGGTAAAAAAATTTCAAAGTCAACAGGTAACACTATTGATCCTAATGTAATGATCGATAAGTTTGGTTTAGACCAATTTAGATACTTTTTAATGAGAGAAATACCACTTGGAAATGATGGTGACTTTTCAGAGAAAGCTTTTTTAAATAGAATTAATTCTGACTTATCAAATAACTTAGGTAACTTAATACAAAGGGTTATGAAATTTATATATAAAAATTATGATAATTGCTTACCCTCAAAAATTGATTCAAAACTCAAAGGTTATAATTTAATAAATGATGGTTATGATCTATTACCGTTAATTGATGAAAAGATTCAGAATTTTGAAATAAGCAGATGTTTAGAAGAAATTTTTACATTTATCGACAAGCTTAACAAATTTGTAGACTCAAATGAGCCTTGGAAAGTTTTTAAGGTTGACAGAGACAAAGCAGGTAATGGACTATCTATATTAGTTGAAAACTTTAGAATTATTGGGATTTTACTTCAACCCTTTATTCCCAATTTTTCTACAAACCTTCTTAATCTTTTAAATATTAACGAAAATGAAAGAAACTTTAAATTTCTTAATATTGAAAATATAATAAAAAAAGATCATATATTTAATAAACCAGAGGCATTGTTTCCTAGATATGAAAAATAAAATTGTTGACTCTCACTGTCATCTAGATTTTGATGATTATAGTAATGATTTAGATACCGTTATTCGAAATGCTAAATTAAATGATGTTGAATACTTATTGAGCATTTCTGTTAATTTAGAAAAATTTAAAACCATCCATAATATAACAAAGAAATACAAAAATATTTGGTGTACAACAGGTATTCATCCAAATAATGTTCAAAAAAATATATCGGATGATCAATTTGAGTCTATAATTAAACAGCTTAAAGAAAATATCAATAAACCTAAAGTAATAGGGTTGGGTGAAACTGGATTAGATTATTTTAGAGAATCTAATAATAAAATTAATCAAATAAAGCTTTTTGAAGGGCACCTAGAAATATCAAGCTTAACTAATAAGCCCGTTATTGTTCATACACGAAATGCTGAATCAGATACGATAAGTATATTAAATAACTTTACTAAGAAAAAAAATGTTAGAGGCCTGATACATTGCTTTACTTCGACCAAAGAGATGGCAGAAGCAGCCTTAAATGTTGGCTTTTATATATCACTTTCTGGAGTTATAACTTTCAAGAATGCAAAAGATTTAGTCGATATTGTAAAGTATATTCCCACAGATAAATTATTAGTTGAAACTGATTCACCATATTTGTCACCTGTCCCAAATAGAGGAAAAAGAAATGAACCATCAAATACTAAGTTTACTTTAGAAAAGTTAGCTGAAATCAAGAGCACTTCAGTTGAGAATATGGCAAAAATAACAACAGATAATTTTTTTTCATTATTTAAAGAAATCTAAAAGTGGAATTATCAGTCCAAATATTAGGTTGTGGAAGTTCATCGGGCGTTCCAGCTGTAGGAAATAATTGGGGGGCTTGTAACCCAAACAACCCGAGAAACAGAAGGTTAAGGTCCTCAATTTATATTAAGACACATAACACCGATATTCTAATTGATGCAACTCCAGATTTAAGACAACAGTTACTAAATGCTAATATTACAAACTTGGATGCAGTTTTTATTACACACACCCATGCTGACCATATAAATGGTATCGATGACTTTAGATTTCTAAATGTTCTTATGAATAAGCATATAAACCTTTATGCTTCAAAGAAAAGTATAAATGATATAAAAGAAAGGTTCTCCTATGTCTTTGAGGAATTATCACCTGAAGCTAATGGTTTTTATTATAAACCCTGTCTGATACCTAATGTGGTAAAAAAAAATTTTTTGTTGAATGATCTTAAGGTTTTAAGTTTTCCGCAAGATCATGGATTTTCAGAATCTACTGGTTTTAGAATTAATGACATGGCCTATTGTACAGATGTTATCGATTTTTGTGATGAGTCTTTTAATCTGCTATCAAAATTAGATCTATTAATTATTGATTGTTTGAGATTTTCACCCCATAAAACTCATGCACACCTTGATAAGGTTTTAATGTGGATAGAGAAGTTAAAACCAAAAAGATCTGTTTTGACTCATATGAACTATGATGTTGATTATGATCATATAAATTCAATGTTACCTAAAAATTGTGAGGCAGCTTACGATGGACTTATTCTAAAGTGCTAAGGATCTATTTGAGATCTTTAAATTCTCTCTTATTATTTCTGTTAAAAACTTACAAACTACTTTAATTCTTTGTAGCTTAAATAGGTTTTCATGAACAATCATCCAATACTCTCTTTTTATGTTTATCTGATCCTCCAAAACTTTTTTTAATTCGGGTTCTTCATCTGCTATAAAAGTATGAAGAAGCCCTAGTCCAATGTTATTTTTTACTGCTAACAATTGTGATCTTAGATTATTACTGCTAAACTTTACGTTTGCATTTACTTTTAAGTCATTTAAGTAGTTTAATTCTGGAAATTCTATAAATTCATTAACATAACTGACAAAACTATGATTTTTTAGGTCTTTAATAGACTTTATCTGTTTATGATTATCTAAATAGTACTTCGTTCCGTACAAATTTACATAATAATCACATACTTTCCATGTTTTAAGCCTACCTTTAAGTGGTTGTGAAAAAGATATTAGAATATCAGTTTCTCTATTTGATAGACTTCTTGATTTTGTATCAGCAAGTAATTCAATTTCAATATCAGGATATGATTCATAAAATTTATAAAGATTTTTACTTATAATTTCTACTCCTAAACCTTCTCCGACACTTAATCTTACCTTTCCTTTTATACTGAGGTTACTTCCTAAAAATTGTTCGTTAATTCCATAAACCTCATTTTCAATCCTCTCCACAAATTTTAATAGTTCTGCACCCATCTCCGTTAGAAAATACCCCTTAGGTGATTTACTGAAAAGCTCGAGATTAAGTTTTTTTTCTAATCTTATAACTCTTCTTGAAATAGTTGTTGACTCAACATTAAGTTTTTTAGAAGCTAAATTTAATTTTCCTGTTCTTGACAAAGTAAGAAAATAATTAAGATCATCCCAGTTTAACATTTTTATATAATAGCAAAAAATATCATG
>CENJ01172240.1_pt1 | contig 11132 bp, 9 predicted proteins | sample 356161 | NCBI WGS metagenome assembly CENJ01 (sample SAMEA2619531, study PRJEB7988) | marine metagenome | biome: marine biome (ENVO:00000447); feature: surface water layer (ENVO:00002042); material: "saline water (ENVO:00002010), including plankton (ENVO:xxxxxxxx)" | depth 5 m
CACTGGCTGAAGCCGTTGGGCGTACGCTTTCAGCACCCATTCTCGCTAAACTCACGCAGCCCGCGTCGAACATGTCTGCCATGGACGGCTATGCCGTGCGTGATGCCGATTTTGTGCAAGGCAAAACGTTGAAGCTGGTTGGTGAAGCGCCCGCCGGCCACCCGTTCAAGGGTGGTCTCGGTGAAAACGAATGTGTCCGCATCTTTACCGGTTCAGTTGTACCTGATGGTGCAGACCGTATCGTCATGCAGGAGAATGTGAGCCGTGAAGGGGACGCCGTTACGCTCACGGAGCCAAAGTCGCCCAGCGTTCACATTCGTCGTGCTGGTATAGACTTCTCTAAGGGCGATGAGCTGATCGCGGTCGGAACTCGTCTCACACCACGCCATCTTTCTATCATTGCGGCAGCCAATCATGGTTCGGTTGACGTCTATCGACGCCCGAAAGTGGCTGTGCTCTCCAATGGCGATGAGCTGCGTCCGCCAGGCAGCGTTCTGTCTGAAGGACAGATCATTGCCTCGAATGGATATTCGCTCTGCGCGCTCATCAATGCATGGGGCGGAGAGGCTATCGATCTGGGTGCGGCACCTGATGATCGCGCCGAAATCGCGAGGCGCATTGAGAGCGCAGGTGAGGTCGATCTATACGTGCCAATTGGCGGCGCATCTGTCGGTGACCATGATCATATGAAGCCGGTTTTCCAGTCACTCGGTTTCGAAGAAGTCTTCTCCAAGATCGCGATCAAGCCGGGCAAGCCGACCTGGCTTTTCAAGAGGGGGAATACGCGTGTTCTGGGGCTGCCCGGAAACCCTGCTTCAGCGCTGGTCTGCGCTCATGTTTTTCTGAAACCTCTCGTTCAGACGATGATCGGTGCGGAGCTATCAGAAGGCTGGATGAATGTGGTTCTGGCAGAAGATATTCCTCCGAACGGCCAACGAGAGACATTTATGCGCGGGCATCTCGCATATGATGAAGATGGAAGACAGATTGTCGTGCCCGCCGGCAATCAGGACTCCTCGTTGCTCAGCCCGTTTATCCACGCGGATGTTCTGATCCATCGGCCGTCAACAGACCCTGCGATATCATCAGGCGATAAGGTGTCATGCCTTCGTCTCGATTGACGTTGCGTCATGCATTGATCTTTCGCGTCGGCTGGAGAAGTTAGCCTAAAAATAAATATGACTTCTGGGATAGAAGGACGATTGAATGATCACCCCACGTACGATCGATGATATTTCGAGTATTCTGATGCAGGTCACGCAGATTGGTGACATGAGCGCTGAGGCGTTTCCCGATTTTGATACTGATCTTGTCGCCCCCGTTCTTGAAGAGGCGGGAAAGCTCTGCATGGACGTTCTGGCGCCGCTCAATCAACCCGGCGACAAGACCGGCGCACGCCTTGAGAACGGTCAGGTCTATTCAGCTCCCGGCTTCAAAGATGCCTATAATGCCTTTCAGGAAGGCGGATGGATGGGCATGCCATTTCCAGAGGCGTTTGGCGGGCAGGGACTACCGCGTACGCTGGCCGTTGCCGTGATGGAAATGGTGCAGGCGTCCAACATGTCGTTCAGCCTGTGCCCGATGTTATCGTTCGGTGCGATTGAAGCGCTACTCGAGCACGGTTCGGATGAGCAGAAAGCGCTCTATTTGCCAAAGCTCATTTCTGGTGAATGGACTGGCACAATGAACCTCACCGAGCCTCAGGCAGGCTCTGATGTAGGTGCGCTGAAAACGAAAGCCGTACCAAATGATGACGGCAGCTACGCTATCACAGGCCAGAAGATTTATATTACCTGGGGCGATCACGACCTGACGGACAATATTGTTCATCTGGTGCTCGCACGCCTGCCAGATGCGCCATCCGGCTCTCGTGGTATTTCGCTCTTCCTCTGTCCTAAACATCTGCCGGATGCCAGTGGCGAAGCTGGTGAGCGTAACGGCGTTACCTGTATTGGTCTTGAGCACAAACTCGGTATCCACGCGTCTCCAACCTGCGTCATGGAATATGACGGAGCCAAAGGCTGGCTTATCGGCGAACCAAACAAGGGCCTCGCTGCCATGTTCACCATGATGAACTCGGCGCGTCTGCAGGTCGGCATTCAGGGGCTTGCCCAGTCCGAGGCTGCCTACCGCGTTGCTCGCGACTTTGCGGCGGAACGCAAGCAGGGGCGCGCCGAAGGTGTTGAAGGCGCTGCTGCGATCATCAACCACCCTGATGTTCAGCACATGCTGCTTCAGATGCGCGCCCGTACAATGGCGGCTCGTGCGATCTGTTATGAATGCGCGAAGTCCAGCGATATGTCGGTGGCCCGTAGCGAGGCCGACGAACGGAAGCTTGCAAAAGAGGTCGAAGAAATCCTGACACCTATCGCGAAGTCGTGGTCGACCGATGTCGGTGTTTTGTCCGCCAGCCTCGGTGTGCAAATCCATGGCGGTATGGGCTTTATGGGAGAAACACTCGCTTCGCAGCTCTATCGGGATGCGCGTATCGCGCCGATCTACGAAGGCACAAACGGCATTCAGGCCATAGACCTCGCCACGCGGAAGCTCGGCCTTTCTGGAGGAGAGGCTATCCCGCGCCTGCTTGAAAGCTTTGACGCGAAGTGTTCGGAATTTGAAGCATCAGGCGATGCTGATCTGAAACGCCTTGCCGTCCATCTCGCTGCGGGGATTAAGGCGCTTCAAGATGTGACGTCATGGATGAAAGAAACTGACATGGACACCCGTCTCTTCGGTGCGACGGCATATCAGGAGATGTTTGGCCGTGTGGCTGGTGTCACGTATCTGGCGCGTGGAGCCATGTCCGCAAAGGATGTGGGTTCGAATTCGGCGGCAGATCTGGCGGGGCTGGCGCTCTTTCTCGCGGAAACAGACCTCGGCGATATAGCTGGTTGGGCAATACGTGTCCGTTCGGGCGAAGCGATGGACCGTCAAAAGCGAATGGATTTGCTTTCCTAGAAGAAGAAAGGGCGCCTCATCGGGCGCCCTTTTCGTATCCGAGGTCAGATATAGTCCTCAGTATCAATGGTCTTCCGCATCGCTTCCGGATAGCGATGCCCTGAAACGGTGCTTTGGTTGATCAGCTTTCCGGCCTTGACCAGAATGTCATCAGAAACACTCAGTTCCAACGTGGCGAAGTTCTCTTCCAGATGAGGAATCGAGCCTGTACCTGGAATAGCGTGAACATGGTCGCCTTGGGACAGTACCCAGTAGAGAGACAGCTGCGCAGGTGTAACGCCCGCCTCTTCGGCCAGAGCTTCATAAGCTGTGATCAGCTTCTGGTTCTTTGGCCAGTGTTCTTCAGTGAAGCGCGGATGGTTTTTGCGAAGGTCTTTCTCCAGCAGCTTTTCCGGATTGGATACTGCGCGAGCCAGAGCACCACGTGCAACCGGGGAGAATGCCACGAAGGCAGTGCCTGTTTCCGTGCATGTCTCGAGAACGCCTAGCTCCGGGTTGCGTGTCCACAATGAGTATTCGGTCTGCATGGCAGCAATTTGCGTGACAGATGCTGCTTTTCGCAGCGTATCAGCTGACATTTCTGAAAGTCCGATTGCGCCAATTTTGCCGGCAGCCTGCATCTCGACTAGCGCGCCAACACTGTCCTCGATGGGGACATTAAAATCGCGACGATGAAGATAATAGAGATCGATATAATCGACACCGAGAGTCGAGAGGCTGGTGTCTACAGCCTTCTTTACCGTCTCTGGTTTGCAGTCGATCACGCGGCTTGGTCCATCGACATTGATGCCGCACTTGGATGCCAGAAACACGTCATCGCGACGTGTCTTCAGAACGCGCGAGAGCAGGGCTTCATTGTGTCCGAGACCATAAAGACGTGCTGTGTCGAGATGGTCGTAGCCAAGGTCGATGGCGCGGTTCAGAAGTTTAACACCGTCATTCTCGCTCGGAAGCGGCAGATAGGCCTGACTGAGTGACATGCAGCCCAGCCCAATCGGTTTCAGCTGTTTTCCTGCGAGTGGGCGAGTGGTGAACGGCATGAATGTCTCCTGAGTAAAACAGAGAAGGGCGATCAGTTACCTGACCGCCCTGAAGTTGTCCGGAAGTGGGACTTAAAGCGGAAGACCGATATAGTTTTCCGCAATTGACTTACGGGCCGCTTCGGAGCTGGCGATATAATCGAGCTCCGCGACCTGCATACGGCGTCCGAAAGCACCGTCGTCAGGGAAGCGGTGCATGAGCTGTGTGAGAGACCATGAGAACCGCTCCGATTTCCAGACCCGGGCAAGTGCCGTGTCTGAATAGGTTTCGATCCCTTCGCTGTTACCGTTCTTGAAGAACTGTACTAGCGCGCGGGAAAGGTAAGCGACGTCCGAAGATGCGAGGTTGAGCCCCTTCGCGCCTGTCGGAGGAACGATGTGAGCTGCGTCACCGGCAAGGAACAGGCTGCCATAGCGCATTGGCTCGAATACAAATGAGCGGAGCGGCGCGATGGACTTTTCCAATGCAGTGCCACGCGTCATGTTGGCCGCAGCGTCCGGGCCGAGCCGCACCGCGAGTTCGTCCCAGATGCGGTCATCCGGCCAGTCTTCAACCTTCTCATCCAGAGGCACCTGAATGTAGTAACGGCTGCGCGTGCTCGACCGCATGGATGCGAGGGCGAAGCCGTTTGAGTGGTTCGCGTAAATGAGCTCGTGATTGCATGGTGGAACGTCTGCCAGAATGCCAAGCCAGCCGAACGGATAGACACGCTCGAATGTCTTGCCAACTGTGTCCGGGATCGCTTTGCGAGATGGACCGTGAAAGCCATCGCAGCCTGCAATAAAGCGTGCATCAATTCGATGCTCCTGGCCATCCTTCTGGTAGGTCACATAAGGCGAATTGCCAGCCACATCATGAAGCGCAACGTCACCTGCCTCATAGATGACTTCCAGCCCACGGCTTTTAGAGGCATCCATAAGATCGCGGGTGACTTCGGTCTGGCCGTAAACCATCACCGAACTACCGGTCAGTTCTGCGATATTGATGTGGATCAGCTTCTCGCCGTCAGCCAGATAGAAGCCCTCATGCGGGAGGCCTTCCTTCATCATGCGATCAGACAGATCAAGCTGCTTCATCAGATCGACGGTGACCTTTTCCAGAACACCGGCACGAATACGGCCCAGCACATAGTCAGCGCTCTGACGTTCCACGACGACCACGTCTATGCCCTGTTGACGCAGAAGGTGGCCAAGCAGAAGACCAGCCGGACCGGCGCCGATGATAGCAACATCGGTTTTCATCACTTCATGCCTTGCTCAAGTTGATAGAGCACCTCATAGCAAGGCAGAACCTGTGCGACAGAACTGTTCGGCTCGCGGCCTTCACGGATCGCTGCAATGAACTCACGGTCCTGAAGTTCGATACCGTTCATAGACACATCGACTTTTGAAACGTCGATCGCGTTCTCGCGTCCATCTACCAGATCATCATAGCGGGCAAGGTAAGTGCCGTTATCGCAAATATAGCGGAAGAAGGTGCCGAGCGGACCGTCATTGTTGAAGCTGAGTGACAGCGTGCAGATTTTGCCAGTCTCGGTTTTGAGCTGAATGGACATATCCATTGCGATGCCAAGATCAGGATGGTGCGGGCCTTCCACGGCTTGAGCTACGACGACCTTCTCTCCGGTCTGATACTGAAAGAGGTCAACCGTGTGTGCAGCATGGTGCCACAGAAGATGGTCTGTCCAGCTGCGCGGTTCGCCCTTCGCGTTCGTGTTCGTGCGACGGAAGAAGTAAGTCTGCACGTCCATCTGCTGAATGTTCAGTTCGCCGGCCGTGATCTTGTTATGAACATACTGGTGGGACGGGTTAAAGCGGCGTGTATGGCCAACCATGCAGACCAGACCTGTCTCTTTCTGCTTGTCCATAACGGCCTGTGAATCCGCCCAATTGTCGGCAAGTGGAATCTCGACTTCGACATGCTTGCCAGCGTTCATGCAGGCAATGGCTTGCGATGCGTGCATCTGAGTTGGCGTGCAGAGGATAACTGCGTCCACATCATCGCGTGCAAGCGTTTCATCAAGCTCGGTGGTCACGTGACCAATGCCGTATTTGTCGGCGATAGCCTGAGTTTTCTCGAGGGTTCGGCCAACAAGGCTTGTGACCTCAACGCCGTCGATTTTAGCAAGCCCATCAAGGTGTTTTTCACCGAAGGCGCCTGCGCCAGCGAGTGCTATTCTCATGAGGTTTTCTCCAATACGAGGTGTCCCACGGCAGTGTTGGATGCGGGGACGTGGAAATGTCTGTGAAGTTCTTTGATGTTGTCGCCCAGCGCGCCGCGCATGATCAGCCACATCACCATTTCGATGCCTTCCGAGCCTGTCTCGCGAAGGTACTCAATGTGCGGGATATGGCGCAGACGTTCAGGGTCGGCGGTCATGTCATCGAGAAATTTCTGGTCCCATTCGGCATTAATCAGGCCGGCACGCGGTCCTTGGAGCTGGTGGCTCATGCCGCCCGTGCCCCAGATCTGGACGTTCAGGTCTTCCTCAAAGCTCTCAACGGCGCGCGCGATCGCTTCGCCAAGCATCCAGCATCGATTGCCGGATGGTGGCGGGTAGGTGACCACATTGACCGCCAGGGGTATGACCTTCACGGGCCATTCATCGGGCTGACCGTACATGAGTGACAGAGGAACGGTCAGGCCGTGATCGACATCCATCTTGTTGATGATGGTCATGTCGAATTCATCGAGGATCAGGCTTTGGGCAATGTGCCAGGCCATGTCCGCATGGTTCTTGACGTTCGGGACAGGACGCGGACCCCAGCCTTCATCAGCGGGCGCAAATTCATCTGCGCAGCCAATGGCGAAGGTCGGGATCAGGTTCATATCGAACGCAGACGCGTGGTCGTTATAGACCAGAATGATCACGTCCGGCTTTTCATCAGTAATCCATTTTTTGGACCACTCATAGCCCGCGTAAATCGGCTTAAAGTACGGGTCTTCCATTTTGCCCTGGTCGATGCCGACGCCCAGAAGCGGAACGTGGCTCGTGGCCACACCAGCGGTTATGCGGGCCATATCAGTTCCCTCCCTTGATTGAGCGGACACCATCCGGTGAGCGGCCACCGGCATCCATCATGGCTTTGTAGTCTTCGACACTCATGCCAGTCATGGTGGACACGGCCTGTACGAAGGAGAGGCCGTCGGTGGAGAAGATTTTGGCGAGGTAATAGATGTTCCCGCCCAGATCGAGCATGCGGTTATAGTCGCGCGCGAGAACCGCTTCTTTCTGCTCGTCCGTCATTTTCCAGCCATCGAGATAGGCTTTCTCGTCAGCTTTCCATTTCTGACGGTTCTCTTCCGTCATCAGGCTCATGGCAAACTGGTTGAGCCAATAGCCCTGACGCGCCCGCTTTGTGGTGTAGACGCGGGTGCCCGGGATATCGTCGAAGTCGGCGAGATAATCGTGAACGCTCTTATGCATCGGACATCAGCCGTTCGATGACTTTGCGCGAATGTGCGCCGCCAGAGTCGATGTTCAGAATGCGCAGGCGCATATCCGGATTTTCGGCAATAGATCTCTGCTGGGCTTCGAGAACTTCCACGTCCTCATTGAAGACGATGTCCTGCTGATCTTTCATGCGCTGGGTCACCCCGGCGTCATCAATCGCAAAGTTACGAGCCATGCCCCAGAAATAGTGACAGCTGGTTTCTGTCTCAGGCGTCATGGAGTCGATTACAAAACCGCGGACGCCGGAGTCATGGCTTTCGAGTGTGTCGCCTGCTTCAACCGGTGAAACGCCAACATCAATGATGACCGAGCAAGGTTCGAGAAACTCGCAAATCTGCCAACGGTTTACCGGACCTTCCTTACCCAGGAAGTGGCGCCAGAATGGCGGTGCATCGACGCCCGGCATCCAGCGGGAAAGCGTAACCTTGTCGCCATCCACCGTGGTTTCCAGCGGTGCTTCCATCAGCTCGATCTGTCCGATTGTGCCCATATGCACATAGGTTTCGTGGGTCAGGTCCATAAGATTGTCGACGAAGAGGCGGTAGTCACATCCGACGCTGGTATAGCCGCCGTCAAATACCCAACCCTCAGCCGAGCATGGCCAGAAATCTGGAACGGTGGACGGGTCGGCTTTTTCCTGATCACCGATCCAGACCCAGACGAAGCGATGCTTTTCAAGCACTTCATAGGTTGGCGTGCATAGCTTCTTGTTCACCGGGTCATTGCGGAGCGGCATCTCACATGGAGACCCATCCGGACCAACGACCATTCCGTGATACTTGCAGCGGAGATTGTCCCCTTCACGAATGCCCATAGACAGAGGCAGAAGGCGGTGAGGGCATGCGTCGCGCATTGCGACAACGCTGCCATCCAGCTTGCGATACATGACAATGTTTTCGCCACAAATTTTCCGGCCGAGCGGCTGTGTGCCAACCTCGCCATCCCATGCGGCGACATACCAGCGGTTACGAATAAAAGTCATTTCCCCATCCCTTTCAGTCGTGCGTCCAGACGAGGATAAACGCGGCGCGCATTGCCCTCGTAAATGTTGTGGCGGTCTTCATCGGACAGCCCGAGCGAGTCGACATAGCGTTTGGTGTCGTCGAAATAGAAACCCGTCTCAGGGTCGATGCCGCGCACGGCGCCAACCATTTCCGAGCCAAAAAGAATGTTCTTTTTGTCGATCACATCGAACAGCAGATCGATGCCCGGCTGGTGATAAACACAGGTGTCGAAATAGACGTTCTTCATCACGTGTTCTGCGAGGGCAGGCTTTTTCAGCATGTCCGCCAGACCGCGATACCGGCCCCAGTGATAAGGGACTGCGCCGCCACCGTGTGGGATGATGAAGCGAAGGTCTGGAAAATCCTTGAACAGATCACCTTCAAGGAACTGCATGAAGGCAATCGTGTCCGCCGCGAGATAGAAAGCGCCAGTCGCATGTTGCCCAGGATTGCAGGAGCCTGAGACGTGCACCATTGCGGGCACATCAAGTTCGACCATTTTTTCAAAGATCGGATACCAGTATTTGTCAGTCAGTGGTGGATGGTTGAAGTGGCCACCGCCCGGGTCCGGGTTCAGATTACAGCCGACAAAGCCAAGCTCTGTCACGCAGCGTTCGAGTTCTTTGACGGACTCGGTAAGGTCGGCCTGAGGCGATTGTGGCAGCTGGCAAACGCCAATGAAGATATCCGGATAGAGCTCGGTCGCGCGATAGATCAGGTCATTGCAGCGACGCGACCATTCCATGGAGACACCCTGATCGCCGACATGGTGAGCCATGCGTGATGCACGCGGACTGAAGATCGTCATGTCCGCTCCACGCTCTTTGATGAGGCGGATTTGGTTTGCTTCCAGCGACTCACGGATCAAATCGTCAGGAATGTCGGGGTAAGGAGGAGGCACATCGCCGGACTTGAACGCTGACAGTTGAGCTTCGCGCCAGTCATCGTGCTGTGCCGGGGCGGTCGTATAGTGACCGTGGCAGTCGATAATGAGTGTCATGAAATGGTTTCCTCTTGCGCCAGAAGAGCGAGTTTTTCTTTGAGGTTTTCTGGCGTTTTTTTATGTCCGAGAGCGCCGATTTCAGCCTGTCGACGTACCGTTCCGCTCGTCAGGAGTGCTTGCATGCCGAGCCCTTCAATCGTTCTGACGACCTCTTCCATTTCGGCTGCGCGGCGGGTGCCGTGGATCATCATTCGGTCCAGATTGTAATTGGCGCGTTCCGCCCAATCGCCTCCCAGCGCTTCCAACACAGCGTCCAGCGCGCCGGCGCGATCAGCTGCCAGCACACATTCTGCCGTCAGCGCTTCAATGCCTTTGATCATGATGGATCTAAGCATTTTGATCGTGGAGGCCTGACCAACGTCAGCGCCTGCGATTTTCAGGTTTTTGAAGCCGAGGCCGGCAAGTGCGTTATGAGCGTCTCCGGCAGCGGGACCTGAAATCAGGATCGGAACATCCAGAGCTTTGGGCTGTACGGGCGCCATGATGGCAACATCGACATATCGTCCGCCCTTGGCATCAACGATTTTTGCGGCCTCGCGCTTTGTGTCCGGCGCGACGGAGTTCATGTCGAGGAACAGCGCGTGAGAGCCGAGAGCTTCGGATGCCGCTTTCGCAGCGTTCACAGATTGATCTGCCGTAACAAGGCTGAGGATAAGGTCGGAGCTTTTCACGGCAGACTTCGTGTCCGCGTATCCATTCACGCCAAGTGCACTGAATTCACAACGTTTATGATCTGCCAGAGCAGGGTCATCTGTTTTGCGATCAAAGACCTGCGCGTGCGCACTCCATTCGCCCTGGCGGCAGAATGTCTGAGCGGCTTCCCCAAAACCTATGACAGAAAAATCGTTATACATGCAGCGAGGGGTAACCCTCAGGGCAGGGGTGCGCTAATCGAATTGGATTTACTGATATAAGAAAATACGAATTACAAAAACGTCAGTGACCAGACTGTTCGGAATGTTTTTTAAGCGTATCCACAAACTCTTCCTGCATTTCAGTCGGATACCAGCCAGCGCGTGTAAACATGCCAATGGTACGAGACAGCTGTTCGGGCGGTCGGCCCACAATACCTAGCCAGCCTGCCTCAAGCTCAATCGCCACCTGGTCCGGCGATAGGACGGTCAGATAATTTGTTTCCATAAGAAGCTGCCGGATAATCATCGCCGACCCGCTTTCGACAGGTATGTCGGGCACTTTGAGCCCATCCTGTTCGAAGAGGCGCTGCCATTGTTCACGAAGGGGAACGCCCCTTGGCGGTAGTACCCAGCTATAGCCGGTTAATTCTTCGAGAGTCACCGCGCCGCTTTTATGACGAAGCGGGTGATCGCGTCGGCCGAGAAAGACAGGATGGTCTTCAAACAAAGGTGTCTGGATGACGTCAGGCCCAGGCGAGGGGGTTCGTAGCGCACCTATGAGCAGGTCGAGTTCACCGTCGCGTAATGGTTCAATCAGCTCCATAAAGGAGCCTTCTGCGATTGCGAGCTCAGAGGATGGACGGGATTTCTGAAACTCCACTACAGCAGAAGGCAGGAGTTTTGCCCGGCACAAAGGCATAGCACCGACTGAAATGCGAGCTTCGTTCTCTCCGCGAAAAATGGAAAGCTCGTCCAGACCGGCGTTCAGCTCTGCCCGCGCTAATCTGAACTGGCGGGCGGTTTCACGACCTCGTTTG
>CENJ01049255.1_pt1 | contig 11131 bp, 8 predicted proteins | sample 356161 | NCBI WGS metagenome assembly CENJ01 (sample SAMEA2619531, study PRJEB7988) | marine metagenome | biome: marine biome (ENVO:00000447); feature: surface water layer (ENVO:00002042); material: "saline water (ENVO:00002010), including plankton (ENVO:xxxxxxxx)" | depth 5 m
GTTTATCAAACATGGGAGACAAGATATTTAGGAAAAACCCACGCTAGATCTCTAAATGATTTTAGAAATAAAAATCCCACTATGTCTTTTCATCTTTACGACAAAGACAGAAGAGACCATTATTTAACGCAAAATTGGTCCCACCATCCTATTTATAAAGTTTACTCTAACTCTCTATTTGGGCCTATGAAGGCTGATATTTTTAGATACTGCATACTGTATGATTTAGGGGGATATTATTTTGATATAGCTAAATCATGTTCATTGCCATTAAATCAATTACATAACAAAAATCATAAAGGAGTTATTACTTATGAAGATACAGAATGTTTTTATCCACCAAATGATGAAAAATTATTTAAATTAAAGAGACCATTTAATCATTTTCTTCAGTGGGGTCTGGCATTTAGTAAGAAACATGTATTTTTAAAAAATTTAATCGATGAAATATCTGATAATTATAAATTTTATAAAAATATTAAGTTTGAAAATCCAAAGTTAGCCATTTTAAATTTTACTGGTCCTGGTGTTTATACTAAAGTTATGAGAAACTTTTTATCTAATAATGTAAATCATTCATTTAATGAATTAGATATAAAATTTAATAACTACGGGGTTTTTAAATTAAAAGGATCTCCAATAAGACATTATATAGTTCCGAGTTATTCTTATATGGCTAACTGTAAAATATGCACTTAGTCTTTCTCTAAAAACTTATCCAGAATTTCTTTATATTTGGTTAATGGAAAATCTTTAATTTCTGAATAGCCATAATCTTGAACTTGAATAGTTTCCGAATACCCTGGTCTAGCAAATTTCTTTGCATTAGTAATGCCAAATATCTTAAATGTTTTTACGCCTGCAAACTCAAACATCCAAGAAGTTCCTCCATCATTGCATAGAAGAAGCTTGATATTTTTTGCAAGACTCATTGTAAAAGTAATATCATTTGAAATCATTTTATTATTTTCCCATTCAGGGCATATAAAATCATTATTAACACATACATCCAAATATCTTTTTTCCTTCGGTCCAAGAAAAAAATAAATATTAAAACCTTTTTGCCGTAAATATTTACCAACTGCTAAATATTTATCAAAATCCCACTGTCTCAACTCACTTCCAGCACCAGGCGCTATGCCTATATTTTTATTGAGCTCAGTAGTTATTCTTTTTTTTGAAATTAGATTATTGGGAATGTTAATATGAGGTATTTCATTAATATATTTATTTGAAATAATATTAAGAATATTAAAATATAATTTTTCAATATATATATTTTTAAATAAATATTGATTATCATTTTTAAAATCAGAAAATAAAAAATTTGCTGTCGAGCTAAAAAATTTATTATGTGGTATTTTCTTTAAATTAAGTGTTCTCAAAACAACTTTTTGAAGATCAATAATTAAATCATATCTTTTATTTATAAAATTTTTATTTTTTTTGAATAAATCAAAGAAAGATGATCTTACATCATTAAATTCAATAAATTCTTCAATACAATTTACTATCAATGAATTAAGTGTTGTTTTAAGAGAAGTTGATTTGGTAGTTGTATATGTAATATGTGATTCAGGATAAATACTTTTTAATTTTTGTATAAAAGTAATTTTTTGAAGACCGTCTCCTATTTTATCATTATAGCTATATATCAGAATTTTCATTCAAAAGAGTCTATTTTAGTCTTTGTATTTGCTCCAAGCTCTCTCATTTTATTTGCCTTACTAAATAGACTGCCTCTACCTTCTTTTATATAGTTTTTTGATTGAGTGATTGACTCAAGTGATTTTTGTATACTACTTTCTGTTTTATCTAGTAAATTTATACTTTTTGCAATTTGATCAAACATTCCGCCTGCAATTTCTGCAATTTCTTTTGAGTTTTTATTTTGCTTTTCAAGCTTCCAAATACTTTCAACAAGCTTCATGCACATAATCAATGTTGTGGGCCCAACAATAATAATTTGCTTCTGTTGAGCAAATGTTAAGAGTGTATTATCGTATTTTTGTGCTGTAATTAATGAAAACTCATGCGGCATAAAAATAAAAACATACTCTGGTGAATTAATATTTAGTAATTTTGTATAATCTTTTTTATTGATTGAACTAATATGATTTTTTAATGAATTTATGAAATTTTTTATATGTAATTCTTTTTCTTGATTATCATCAGTATTTTGAAATTCATACCAGTCTTTTAAAGGAACTTTAGAGTCAATAATTATATTTCTATTTTCAGGTAAAAAAATTACGACATCAGGTCTAAATTGTTGCCCTTCGTCATTTTTATCTGTGTATTGTGTTTTATAATCTCTATCTTTTGTCATTCCACAATCTTGAAGAATGTTTTCAAGAATAACCTCACCCATTTGACCCATATCAGATATATTTGTTGTCATTGCATTGGTCATTTTTTTTGTTAAACGACCGATTTCATCAATTTTGGAATTAACATAACCACTTTGCTCTAGTGTTTTGTTAAATAAAGATTCAATTTTAAAATTGATTTGGGTGAGATCTATATCTTTAGCTGACTTCTCTTTTTTATTTGAATTTAATATTACTATGGTTAATAAAATTATGACTATACACAATAGTAAAATAATAAAATATTCTAAGTTCATATTATTATATTATAGATCTTAATGTTTATAGGAAATGAACAATCTTAAGTTAAATTAATTTTTTCAAATTAAATTCAAATTGTTTTTTTAATTCCTTTATCATTTTTTGATCAAATACTTTATGATCTAGCAAATTATTAAAATTATTTTTGATTTCTTCAGATATTTTCTCTAATTGATGTAATTCTTCAGGAAAGTGGTTCTTTAAATTTTGAATTTCATTTGTAAATTCAATCAAAGCTGACTTAAAATGCTTATCAGAAAAAGTTTCTAGTTTATTTTTAATTGAATCAATTGAGAAGTTTGTATCAATTTTGGATTCAAAATCGTAAATTGTTAAATTGAAATAATCAAATATTTGATCACAAAGATCACTCAATTTTGAGTAGTTATCTTTAATAGATAAGTTCATTTAATGATAATACTACAAAATAAAAAATATTGTCAAAGATTCAGTAGATGTTTGCCAATATTTTTTTTAGTTTTCATATATTCTTTATTAAACTTATTAACACCAGGCTTAATTTTGATTACTTGAGAAACCTTGATTCCACGTTTATTTAGAGAATTTATTTTTTCTGGGTTATTTGTAATCAAATTAATATTATTAATCTTTAAGTGCTTTAAAATTTTAATTGCAGATTTGTAATTTCGTTCATCTCCACTGAAACCCAAAATATTATCAGCGGCATATGTATCCCAGCCTCTTTCTTGAATATTATAACTAATGATCTTATTATGAATTCCTAGGCCTCGTCCCTCTTGATTTAAATATATTATTATACCTTTGCCAGAATTATTGTTCATGAAATCAATAGCAGTGTTTAATTGATAACCACAATCACATCTCTGACTGCCCATTAAATCCCCAGTAAGACATGAAGAGTGAATGCGAACATTTATTTTCTTTGATTTACTTTTTTCATTAAAGACTAAAGCATAATGTGTTGATTTAAGAATGATATCATCAAACAATAAAATTTTAACATCATGATTATTCTTTAAAGGTAGAGATGTAGAATTTCTATAAACTATTTTTGAGACATTTAAAGACTTTGAAATTTGATCAATACGAAAAGTGAATTTTGAGTTTTTTCTGCTTTTACTATCATTTAAAAAAACAGGGAAAGGCAGAACATTTAATTTTTTAAAAATTTTGATTATTTTTTTTTCATTTATATCTAAATTTTTTGGGGAATTTATATCAATAAGTTTTTTAATATTTTGTTGAGTTGAAAAAAAATTTTGAATTTTCTTTGGGGTTTTAAGTAATTTAAATTTTAAAAAAGTCTGGGAGGTTTTAATTTCAATTTTATGAAACTTTAATAAAAAAACTGGTAATGCAATTTCAGCGTTCTTATATAACTTCTCATATTTTTTAAAATTTTCATCAGAGGGCCCTAAGATATTATATTTACTATCAAATTTAATTATCTGACCATATTCCAAATTTAGCTGTAATATATCGAGATCGTTTTTCATCTGAAAAATTAATTTATTTATTTAAGGGAATTACACAATAAAAAAAGCCCAGTTTCATAAACCGGGCTTTTAATTAAAAATAATTTAAAAAGCTGTGTCTCTTCCGTCAGCTTTTGCTATTTCTCTTGCATTTGGATTAACAGAAGGTCTGAATGGCATTTCAACTATTTCTCCATCTACTGATTGACCTGGTATATCACAGTATTCATCAGGTAGATGAAACTTAAATTTATTACCAATGTCTTTTTTTTCATAAGGCACATATCCCATTGCAATATTTGTCTCTAGCTCTGGTGAATACCAAGGTGAAGTTAGATAACCTATAGGCGTTGAGCCATCTTCTGATATCAACCAGAAATCAGGGGCATATTCTTCAATTGGTTTTCCACCTAATTTAAATCCAACAAGCTGATTTGAATAGGGCTTGTCACCAGCTTCCATTTTTGCCCTCATCGTTTCAAGGGCTTCTTTGCCAATGTAATCAGCTGTTTTCTTTCTTGGTACTTGGTACCCCAAATTACATTGAAATGGATATGTTTCTGCATCTAGGTCTTGCCCCCATGATAAAATGCCTGCTGCTATTCTTCTATGGTGTGCTGGGGCAATAACTCTTAGGTTATGTTTTTTTCCAGCTTCTAAAACAGCATTCCACATATCGTCAGCATATAAAGTGGCATTTCTGAGATAGATTTCATATCCTTTTTCACCGGTAAAACCAGTTTGTGAAATAATACAGTCTCTGCCACCAACTTTTGCTTCCATTAAGCCATAATAAGGAATATCTCTAACAGCATCTCCAACTAAATCAGCCATTAGGTCAACTGACTTAGGTCCTTGAATTTGAACAGGAGCTACATCGATTTCATCTATGGTCACATCAAATTTTTTGTCGTGGTTTACACCTTGTAAAAAAAACATAATGTCAGAGTCAGAAAGAGAAAACCAAAATTCATCTTCAGCTACCCGTAAAAGAATAGGATCATTAAGAACACCACCTTTACTATTACAAAGTATAACATATTTTCCATGCATAACTTCAATTCTTGAAGCATCTCTTGTAATAACATAGTTAGTAAATTTTAAAGCATCAGGTCCTTTGACTCGAATTTGTCTTTCGACAGCCACGTTCCACATTGTAACATGATTGACTAAAGAGTCGTATTCAACCATTGCTCCACCATCTTCAGGTTTTACATATCCTCTTGGGTGGTACATACGATTATATACAGTGCATCTCCAACATCCTGCTTCTACAGCTAGATGCCAATAGGCTGATTTTCTTACACGAGTAGAAATCAGCATTTGCTGTGGAGTGGGTCCAGATTGTCTTAGGTTGTAGGGAACAAGTCTATCTGACTGGTCCACGGTGCTTGGTTGTGTTAGCTTCATGTATCCTCCTGAAAAGCTATTTAGCAATTTTTGAAAAGTAATTTTTTTTTATAATTGTTGCAATCAAAAACTACTGGATTAAAAAATTTTCTTGTGGAGCTTTAATTGTTGATTTTCAATAGTAAATTCACCTTTTTGAAGTTCATTGAGCCATAAACAAGTCTTTTCAAATCCTCCAAATGGAAAACAGTGAAAGGATTTTAAAGGACTGTTTTTGTTGGCAAATTCAGCTAATGAAATAAGCATCTCATCGTTAGAAGTTTTTGTCAAAAGGTCAGATACTTTTGAGGAGTTTTTCTTTAAAAAATTTATTGAATTACCAACTCCACTCATAAGTCCAAAATTTAAAAGAGTTTTAAAAGAGGCAGGGCCTGGAAAACCCACTCTTACAGGTATTGTAATTTTCTTTTTAGTAAGTTCTTCACACCAATTTATAAATGGCGCTGCATTAAAAAAAAATTGAGTGACTAATTCAAGATTCAATCCTTTTGTTTTAGTCAATTCAAATTTATCATTTAAAAAATTATCTATTGTTTCTTGGCTAATATCGGGCGATCCTTCTGGATGTCCTGCAATACCTATTTCGTTAAAATTATTCTCTTCTAATAAACCTGAATTTAAAATTTCTAAAGAAGAAGTAATTTGTCCTAATTGATTTCCTCCACCTCCAATAACTAAAATCTTTTTACTATCAGTTCTTTCTCTTACTTGAGATAAAAATTGACGAACATGATCTAAGTTCTTCATTGTTCTTGCAGGTAGGTGAGTTATTGGTGTTAAATTATTTTTAGATACAAATTCAATAGTCTCTAGGATGTCATTTTCAGATGCATCTGGCAAATAGGTAATATAAACATTATTTTTTTTTTCTAATGGTATTGAATTAATCTTATGCCTTACTTTAGGATTCAACTCGATTGTAAAACCATCAATTAGTGAAATAATTTTTTCTTTAATCATTACTTAAAAATACAAATGTTAAGACTTTAATCTAGTGTTATTAGGATCTAAAAGTGGCTCATTGGTCACTATCAATGGATATCTTTTTCCAAAATATTCTAATTCTAGCTTAGTACCATAGTCAGACAATTCTTTAGGTAAATAACCATAGACAATATGTTTATCAACGAAATAGCCATAATTAGTACTTGTGACATAACCAACATTTTTTCCTTCGCTGTAAATTGGCTCTGTGCCTAAAGCCATTCCCTCAGGGTCATCCAATATCATACAAGCTAATTTCTTTTGAATAGGCTGTTCTTTAATTTTTAACAATGCTTCTTTTCCAATAAAATCAGCATCTTTTTTAAGTTTTACTGTAAAACCTAAGCCAGATTCATAAGGATTTGCATTAGAGTGAATATCTGATCCAAGTGAGCGGTAACCTTTTTCTAATCTAAGCGACTCAAATGCTCCTGCTCCAGAACAAATCATATTGAATTCTCGAGAAACCTCTCTCAACTCATCCCATAAAGATAAGCCATATTCAGTGGGTGTATAAATTTCCCATCCTAGTTCCCCTATATATGAAATCCTTACTGCAACACAAGGTATATTGCTGATTGAAATTCTTTTAATTGTAAAAAATGGAAAAGCCTCATTGGAGACATCATCATCTTCACATAATTTTTCGAGAGCTAAACGAGAATTAGGTCCCCATAGACCAATACCTGCTAAAGCAGAAGTCCAATCAATTATTTGTACGCTGCCATCATCGGGTGCATTTCTTTTTAACCAATCTAAATCAATCATTCCATTTCCAGCACCAGCTAGAATCCAAAATTTATTTTCTTCTAGTCTTGAAATTGTAAGATCGCTTTTGATACCACCATAGATATTTGAAATAACACTATAGACAACTTTCCCTACGGGAACATTGATATTATTTGTGCATACTTTTTGTAATAAATCTAAAGCACCTTTTCCACTTACTTCGATTTTAACAAAACCAGTAATATCAAAAAGTGCACCTGTTTGACGAGTAACTAAGTGTTCTGCAGCTTGAATAGGTGACCAATACTTCGATGCCCATCCCTCGCGGTTAGGAAAATTTTTACCTTTAATTAATTCAGCATTTGATTCATACCACTGAGGTCTTTCCCATCCCATTGTTTCAAAGAATTGTGCTTTTTGACCCTCTAAGCGTGAATAAAAAGGACTTCTTCTTAAAGGTCGTGGTTGTTCCATTTGTTGAAGAGGATGAATAATGTCATAAACCTCTCTATAATTTTGTTTGCCTCTTGCTCTTAAATATTTTCTTACATGATGGTGCTGATGAAAACGATTAATATCTCCTTGGCGAACATCTAATTCAGGCTCACCATTAGCTATCCATTCAGCCATAGCTTTGCCAACACCACCACTATGAGTGATCCATACAGCATTAGCAGTCCAAAGGCCTTTAATTGATGTTTCACCCATTAGAGGGTTTCCATCAGTAGTAAAAGAGAAAAGACCATTAATTTTTTTGGTTAATTTTTTTTCAGCAAATTTAGGAAATAGCCAATTTGACTCTTTATGAGCACCCTCAAAATCACCTGGTCTAAAGTCCACTAAAGAAGGCATTTCTTCGGCATCTTCAGGTTTTTTTAACTCTTCAGATTCTAGTATTCTTGGTTCATGACGATAATTACCAATAACATAAGTATCATTCCATTGTCTGAAATATAAACTGTAATCTTGATGGCGCATTAATGCATGTTCTACTTGGGCTTCTTTATGATCTGCTTGAAATTCTTTTAATTCTTCAAATGGCTCTAGCCATGCCATTTGATGTTCGCATGGAACTAAAGGCAAAGATATATTAGCCAGTCTTCCCATTTTAGGTGCCCATATACCAGTTGAGACTAGAACAATGTCAGCCTCATAGTCACCCCTAGGAGTTTCTACACCTCTAATTTGATTATTAGAAACTTTAAAACCTGTAACTGGAGTATCACCAATAAACTCACCTGCATTCATATCTGTTACATACTTTGCCATAGCACGAACAGCTCTTACAGGGGCAGCTAAACCATCAGTTGGTACATAGTATCCACCATGAATTTTTTCAGGATCAATAAATGGACTTAGTTTTAAAATCTCATCTGGAGAAATAATTTTTGCATCTGTAAGACCATAGCTATGCGCTATACCCATTTTTCTGTATAGGTCTTCATGCCTTTTTTTTGTTTTAGAAACTTCTATCCCTCCAACAGTATGGTAGCAGGGTTTACCTTCATAAGATAAAGATCTTAAAAGGTCTACCGTGTATTGTGCAAATTTACACATCATTCTTGAAGGATTTGTCTGAAATACACCACCTGGTGCATGGCTTGTGGAGCCCCCAGTTTCAAAAAGAGGACCTTGATCTAAGATTGTCATATCTTTCCAACCTAATTGCGCTAGGTGATAAGCAGTACTTGCTCCTACAATTCCACTTCCAACGATTATAATTCTAGACTTTTGAGACATCACTCCTCCTAAATATCATCTAAAGCTAACCAGTTCCAAAAATTGATGTCAATATGAAAAGATTATTAGAAATTAACTGCGTCGATGAGTCGATCTTCAAGATAATCACTAAATGAGCGATTACAGCTTAATAATAAATGGTCCTCAAATTTAAATATCGTACAATCAATTCTTGCAAGCAATGTCTGAGCAGCTGTCATGCTTTTGAAAGATTTTTCTCTAAAATCAAAATGAGTTAGTTTATTGAGGGTTTTAAATGCATTTTGCCCTCTAATTTCAAAAAAAACTTGAGCATCAGAATAATTAGTAGCTAATATTGCAGCAGTTTTATTTAGTTTTTCAATATATTGAGTAATCTTTAAATCTGAAGTTTCTTTGTAAAATAGCAGATTCCATTGATCATATGATAACTTTGATAAGATATTGTGATCATTAGAGACTATTCTTAAATTATCTATTGGGGGTAATAATTTAAATAATTTATTAATAGTATTATTGAATTCAGAGTCGCCATTCCCTCTAATAATTATTTGTTGAAAAAGGGAGGACTTTATTTCAACGTCATTTGATCGGATTACATCTCTCATGATACTAATTTTTTATTATTTTCATCATAAAAAATTGGTTTTACAATTTCTATAGCTATAGTTTTTTGATCTGAGGTAGAGGCATATGCTTTTTTTCCAATCAAAGAATGTCCATCTTTAATAACCGCTAGTCCAAAACTATGCCTTAAAGTTGGACTATGATAGCTAGAAGTAATGTGACCTAACATAGGTATTGGAGTTGTAATAGTTTGATTTAAAATGATATGTTGACCCTCTTCTAAGGAATCTTTTCTATCTAAAGGAATAATCCCTACAAGTTGTTTTCGATCGGTTCTTTTAGTATCTGACCTTGATAGAGACCTTTTACCTAAAAAATCTTTTTTATTTTTTCCTATCATCCAAGTCAATCCTAAGTCAATTGGAGTAATGGAGCCATCAGTATCTTGACCAACAATGATATATCCTTTCTCAGCTCTCAGAAGATGCATCGTTTCAGTACCGTAAGGGATTAGATTAAATTCCTTACCATAATTATGAATTTGTTCCCAAACTTGAAGAGATTTATTTGCAGGTACATAAATTTCATAGCCCAACTCACCTGTAAAACTAGCTCTTAATATTCTAATTTGTGTTTCTTGATGATCATGAAATTGAAAAGTCATGAAAGGAAACGCTTCATTGCTAAAATCTATTTTCGGAAAGACCTTATTCATTATTTCTTTAGTTTTTGGTCCACTAATATTAAAAGTTGCGTATTGTTCAGTGATTGAATTCATAAAAACATTTAAATCAGGCCATTCTGTTTGAGCATATTCTTCCATGCAGCCTAAAACATTTGCAGCCCCACCGGTTGTTGTTGTGGCTATAAAATGCTCATCAGATATCTTACAAATTATACCATCGTCTTTTACCATTCCATCTTCACCAAGCATCAAAGCATATCTTGCTGATCCAGGTTTCATTTTAGTAAAGCTATTAGTGTAAATTAAATTCATGAAAGAGAGGGCATCTTTTCCTTTAATTTCAATCTTACCAAGAGTGCTTCCATCAAGTATTCCAGCAAATTCCCTGACATGTTTGCTTTCTCGTTGAACTGCTTCATCCAATGTTTCAGTTGAATTATTTGGAAAAAACCATGGTCTTTTCCATTGTCCTACATCCTCAAAAACAGCACCTTTCGTCAAATGCCATTGATGAATTGGAGATTTTCTCTCTGGGTCATAAAATTCATATGAGTTTCTTCCAGCAATTGCTGCAAAACTTAAAGGAGCATATGGAGGGCGATAAATTGTCGTTCCTACTTCATTAACTTTTTTATCTAATAAATCAGATACAATTCCTAAAGCATTTATGCTACTAATCTTTCCCTGATCAGTTCCCATGCTATTGGTTGTAAATCTTTTTAGATGTTCAATTCTGTCAAAACCCTCTGCAATAGCTTGACGGATATCTTTCGTAGTGACGTCATTTTGTAAATCAATAAAAGACTTGGACCATATAGAAGCTTTAGAAGCAGCTACTTCCCATAATTTTTCAATATAGTAAGAAGAGTTGGTATTAAGTTTTATATTGATATCGATTTTTTTAATTTTAAAAATTTTTAATTTAGAATTAATTTCATCATTAATATCTT
>CENJ01173134.1_pt1 | contig 11130 bp, 11 predicted proteins | sample 356161 | NCBI WGS metagenome assembly CENJ01 (sample SAMEA2619531, study PRJEB7988) | marine metagenome | biome: marine biome (ENVO:00000447); feature: surface water layer (ENVO:00002042); material: "saline water (ENVO:00002010), including plankton (ENVO:xxxxxxxx)" | depth 5 m
GAGCCTCTAAGAGTATAATTCCAAATATTTTTTGGTGGATTAGTTTGGCTGGTAGCATGGTTCTTTTAAGCTATGCTATCCATAAATCTGACCCTGTTTTTATTGTTGGCCAATCTTGTGGTTTTCTTATTTATTCCAGAAATATTTATTTAATAAAAAAAGAGGGAAAAAGTAAAAAAAATGATCCAACAAAAATCATGAAAGTTAATTAGTGAACAATAATTTCAAGAAAATTAACGATTATATTGTGAGCAAATGTTATGACTTACCTATTTTCAAAAGCGAAATAAAAAAGAATGGTGTTATATCCTTAAAAAAAACGAAACTCGACTTATTTTCCTTTCTTACAAAAACTATAATTTCCCAACAAATTTCTGATAAAGTTGCAGAAATTACATGGGAAAAATATTGTCTCAATATTAAAGAACAGAACCCAAGAATTAATGACATACCTGATCAAGTATTTTTAAAAAAAGTTCTTGATGTAGTTGGACTATCAAAGCAAAAAAAAAATTATATCATCGGTATTTATCAATCAATAATTCTAAATAAGATTAACATAAACCTATTACAAAAAATGAATGATGAAGATTTTCATCGTTCGTTGATCAAGTTTCGTGGTATAGGTCCCTGGACTTGTAATATGACTTTAATATTTTTCTGTAATAGGTTAAATATTTTTCTTAATGACGACCTAGTTATTAAAAAAGTTATGTCGAGGCTTGTTAGAATTGAAAAAAAAGAGTTTGAAATTAAGGAGAGATTTTCTCCTTTTCTATCAATCCTAACTCTTCATCTTTGGAAGATGTCTCAGAGGATTTTGCAGTAATTCATTAAATAATTCCGAATTGTTTCTTGGTAATTTTGAGCTTTTTGGCCATAAAATAGAATTTATTGAGTTACAATTAGCGCATATTAGGCTCCATTTATTATCTTGGAATTTGCAAACAGAGCAGGTCCATTTTGGTTGAGTTACAAATAATCTTTTTGGTTCTGATATTTTTAACCCTTTTATTTCTTTAGAAATATTTTTAAATAATTCTATCATACGTTCGTCCCATTCATCTTTGTCAATTTTATCTAAATAACTTTGTGATTCACCCCAAATTGACGCCACAGAACTTGCGTATGCTAAAGCTAGCTTGGTTTCATTAGAATTTGCCTTCATCTTTTTTCTTAGAACTTTAGAAATTAATTTATATCTCATAAGTTTTTCTTTTTCTTGTTTTACATTCGAACTCATAAATGTTTTTATTAAGTCTAAATACATTAATTTATCCCAAGTCTTATCAATTATTTCAGATGCTTTTTTAATATTAGATTCGTTCAAATAATATTTTATTGTTTCATCAACGACTAATATTGAATTGTTTGATAAATTTATTGCATCAGTTGATTTTCCACCTGACAAAACTAATAATTGTGCTTTGTAATCTTGTAAATCATCTGAAATATTTCTAACATTATTTATCAACTTAAATGCCTTTTTCCAATCCCTCTCTAATGCATAGATTTTTGAAAGTTTTTCATGAAACCATAAGTCTTGGGGTTTAGCTTCACATAATTTAAGAAGAAGCTTCTTTGCATCCTCAGTTTTCTTGCTTTTATACAACAAAATCACACTAGCTCTATCAATTACATATTTATTGTGAGGTAAAGTCTGAAGAATACTTAGATATTGTTGTGCACCTTTTAAGTCATTATTTATCAAACAATTATTAAATAGCATAAATACCGAAAAAAAATCGTTTTTTAAATATTTTCTTACCTTTCTTGTTTCTTTCTCTATTTTTTCTGAATCACCAAGTAAAATATTCTCAGCCAATCTATCCAAACTCTCGTTAGCAAGTAGCAAATATTTTGCCTTTCTATTTAATTTAAATGTTTTTGGGAAGTTTTTAATTGTTCCGAATAATCCAGATATTAAAAGTGTGAAGATTACAATTAATATCAACACAAAAGTAATTCCAAGCATATTTGTTTGGACAAAATAATTGCTCAATGTTATTTCTACATTTCCAGGGTTATCAGATATCCAAACAACCATTGATGAAAAAATTAGAATAAAAATAAATAATTTAATTATCTTTATCAAAATTTGTCCCAACTTTATGAAGTAATTTCGATTCAAGTTCTTTAAGATTTTCTCTTGCATCTTTAAGTTTGTTAGCATCCTGAATCCATTTTTCAATTTCGAGGTCTTCGAGTTTTAATTCTTTTATTTCTTTTATAGATTTTTCAAGATTGTCTAAAATTAGATATTCTTTTGCTATCTTTATGGATTTAATTACCTCTAATTGATTGGAAAAATCAAAAGATTTAGTTGTGGAGCTGTCGTCAAATTTAGTAATTTTAAATGTACTATCAAACAGATTTTTAAGATAATTAATAAAACTTTCTTTGGAATCGAAAAAAACGTTGCCGTTTGAATATTTATTTATTTTATTGTTTATAAATGTATTTGTATCTAATGCGTAATATTGTAGTTTTTTATTTAATTGATCAAAAAGATATTCTTTTTTTTTTAGTGTTTTAATATCTGTTTTTCTAAAATATTCTAATAAAGGTCTTAATGATGAATTATCATTGAATTTAAAAATAAGTTCCTCTATCTCCTGGTAAAAATTTTCTCTATTTTCAAATTTATTTTTTATCATAAACAAATCATTCAGTATCAAATATTTTTCTGCATATAAAAATTCAAGATTAGTTTTTTGTTTAACCTCAAAAGAATCAACTTTCTTATCTAAAAGTTTTATTATTGATTCATATTGGTCAAATTTAATTTTATTATCATTTATCTTCTCTTTTAGAATATCTAATTGTTGTTCAATAATTTGAGTATTATAATTTAACTTTTCTTCTTCTATTATTGGTTGTTCAGGTGAATCAAAATCTTCATTAACAATTCGATCAGAATTACTTTTAAAAATATTTTTAAAAATATCTAAATTATTTTTTTGATAAAAGAAGAATAAGAGAAATATGCATACTGTTGAAAGAATAATAAATAAGAAAATTTTTGAATAACCTCTTTTTTTATATTGATTTTTCTCCAAATCAATAAAATCTCCATCGCTTTGATTTGAAGCTTTTTTATTACTCAATTAAGCTCCTTTGAGAAGATATTTGGTTTATTAGATTAATCATACTTTCTTCATTTGGTTTACTTGTAATTAGGATGTTTTTTAGACCTTGTTTAGTTAGTTCTTCTTTTATTACTTTGCTAAGAACAAGCAGTTTCATTTGATTACATTTATCAATAAGATTGAATCTGTTTAGTTCTTTTACAAAGGCCATGGCTGTTCTCTTAGAGAATAATGTTATTATTCCATCCTTACATGAGAAAAAAAAATTTTCAAATACTTCTGGATTTGTATTTTTTTTTTCTGAACTATAACAGATTAAGGGGTGATAATTACATTTAATACTTTTGAAAAAATTACTAAGATTCTTGTTTAAAGTTCTGGAAGTCGGATGCAAAATTCTTGAATAATTTTTTAATTCTAAGATAACTACTTTTTTTAAATCTTCTATATTTCCGTCAATATTTATTAAATTTTTCAAACCCATCTTTTTTGCCTCACTTAATGTTCCATTCCCTATAACAATTGTTGTAGATTCTTTTTTATGGTGTTTAAAATTTCTAAGACCATTTTTACTAGTAAATAAAAATAAGTCACATTTCGTAAAATTTTTATATTTGTAACTCACCTCTCTAATTTCAAGCATTGGAGAAATAAAGAAGTTAAATTTTTTTGAATCTAATTTTTTAGAGAGTTTTTTTGAATCCTCCATTGGCCTAGTGAATAAAAGATTAATTTTTTTAAATCTTAATTTTTTGTTTAACTTTGACACCTAATTTAAAACTCTCTGTCCTAAAATTATTTAAATTAAAACATACTCTATCCTTTATTAATGTCACGCCATCTTTTGAGAATGCTTTAAAGGAAAAAATAATTTTTTTTTCTCCATTTATATTTTTAATAATAGCGTAGCCACCCACTGGGGTTTGACAATTTCCATCAAGTGCTCTTAGGAAATTTCTTTCGCATTCAGTTTCAAGTGAAGTTTTAGTGTGATTGAGTTTTTTTATTATTGAGTTTACATTTAAATTTGTTTTCTTCAAAACCAAAGCTATCGCTCCTTGCCCTAATGCAGGGGTAATAATTCTTGGATCAATGACGTTGAATTTTGTTTCAATTCCTAATCTTTTAATACCCGCATAAGCTAGCAAAATTGCGTCATACTCTTTGTTTAAAACTTTATTAATTCTAGTATCTATATTTCCTCTAATATCCTTTATAACTAATTTCTTTTTTAATCTCTCTAATTGCATTCTTCTTCTTATCGAAGACGTTCCAATTACTGCTTTAGATTCAAGATCGTATACTTTATATCCTTTATTTGAAATTATTACTTCTCTAAAATCTTCTCTTTTGAGAATCGCTCCTATTTCAAGACCTTTTGGTAAGATTGTTGGTAAATCTTTCAAAGAATGTATTCCAAGGTTTATATCACCATAGATTAAGGCATCATCTATTTCTTTGGTGAACAATCCTTTATTTCCAATATCTGATATTTGTTTATTAAGAAAAGCATCGCCAGATGTTTTATAAAATTTTTTCTCTATTCTAATGCTTGATGACTTACCGAAAACTTCATAGAATTTTTTTTCAAAAATTTTGATGTGTTCTTTAGCTAATAAGCTTTTTCTAGAACCTAGGGTTATCTTTGATATTTTTATATTCATAAATTTAATTTATTTTACTGTTATTAATTTATAATAATACTAATATTTATTAACCAAAATGATTGTACTAGGAATAGAAACAACTTGTGATGAAACATCTGTATCTATAGTTGAGAAAAAAAAAACTCACAAATTTGGTAATATTGTATCTGAACAAACCTTATCTCAGATAATCAAGCACAAAAAGTTTGGAGGAGTAGTTCCTGAATTAGCGTCAAGAGAACATAGTAAAAACTTAGATTATTTAGTGAAAAAAACTATTAAAAATTCGAAAATTGAAATCTCTAAGATTGACGCTTTTGCCGCCTCTACTGGACCAGGACTTCTTGGAGCATTATTAGTTGGAACTAATTATGCTAAAGCTTTAGCTATTGCCTCCGATAAACCATTTATTTCTATCAATCATTTACAAGGTCATGTCTTGGTTTCGAGAATGAACAAAAAAATCGATTTTCCTTTTTTATGTCTTTTGGTGTCCGGAGGACATTGTCAAATAATACTTGCCCAAGATACTAAGAAATTTACAATAATTGGTGAGTCTTTAGATGATGCTGTTGGTGAAGTTTTTGATAAAACTTCGAAAGCTCTTGGTTTAGAGTATCCAGGGGGGCCTGTTATAGAAAAATTAGCAAAAAAAAGAAAGAATAGATATAATTTCAATTTACCAAAACCACTCTTTAAAGATCAAACATATAATCTTTCCTTTTCTGGACTCAAAACAGCAGTTAGGAGAATCATTGATACTGGACTCAACCATAATCAAAAACTAGATCTTGCGTTTCAATTCCAAGAAGTTGTCACGATTTGTCTTCTAGAAAAAGTAAAACTAGCATTAAGACTTTTGAGGAAAAAAAAAAAAATAAATGATTTTGTTTTATCAGGAGGAGTAGCGTCAAATTTATACATTAGAGATAAGTTTAAACAATTATGCGAAGAAGAAAAAATTAAATTTTATGTGCCTCATGCCCACCTTTGTGTAGACAATGCAACAATGATAGCTTGGGCTGGTATTGAAATGCTAACTAAAGGAGAAAGAATTAGTAAAATAAATTTATCTCCTCAACCTCGATGGAGGATAGATAAATTATGAAAACTTGTATTATAGGATCAGGCTCCTGGTCACTTGCTCTAACAAAAATATTTAATGAAAATAATATTTTAATTAAATGTAGAAAGATTAAGCGAACGCTTGATAAATTTAAAAATTCACAAATTAAATATACAACTAAATTTTCTGATCTCAGTGAATCAAAATATATTTTTTTGGCAATACCATCTCAAACAGTGAGAAATAATTTGAAATTATTAAAAAAATATTATCATGAAAATGGTTCGATATTTGTCATTTGTAGCAAGGGTGTAGAAAAAAAGACTAATAAACTAATGAGTGAAGTGGTTAACGATTTTTTTCCTAATAATAAAGTTGCGATACTTTCTGGGCCAAACTTTTCCGATGAATTAATCTCGAATAAACCATCTGCTTCAGTTCTGTCATCCAAAAATAAAAGTGTTTTATACGAAGTATCGAGTTTATTATCTCAAAAAAAATTTAGAATTTACTTTAACAATGATATAATAGGAACCCAACTAGGTGGTGCAATGAAGAATGTAATAGCAATAGCATGTGGACTAATCAAAGGTAAGAATATTGGTGAAAATGCAAGGGCAGCAATAATAACAAGAGGTATGTCTGAAATTGTTCAACTTGGCGTGAAAATGGGAGCAAAACGAAATACTTTTTATGGATTATCTGGAATTGGCGACCTCACACTCACTTGCTCATCCATGAGATCAAGAAACACAAGGCTTGGGTACGAAATTGCAAAGGGTGAAAATCTTTCTAAACTAAGGAAAAAATGCGTTTTAGAAGGAATTGAATCATGTGAAAGTATTTGTAATCTTGGTAAAAAATATAATGTTGAGTTGCCATTATGTAATGCTGTCAAAAAAATTATTAATGGAGTTGAAGTAAATAAAATTATCTCAAGTTTACTTTCGAGACCTCTTCAATTTGAAAAATAATGCCTTTTTTAATAAAATGTCTAGATAAAAAGAATTCACTCTCGTTGAGACTTTCTACAAGGGACCAACACTTAAAATATTTAAAAAAAATAGAGAATAATATTATATTAGCAGGACCAATACTAAACGAAAAAAATGATCCAAGTGGAACAGTTCTAATTTTAGATTTTGATGATGAAAAAATTGTTAAAGAATTTTTAAAAAATGACCCTTACAATATTGTAAAACTATTTAAATCAATTGAAATTTTAAGATTTAAAAAAGTAATGTAGTTTTTAAGTTTTGATTTGCTTTAAGGGGCACATGGTTTTTTTTGAGTTGAGAATTAGTTTATGTTGACATTTCTAATCTTATTTTGATATCTAGAGTAGGGAAGTTAATAATGAATAAAACTATAAAAAACAATTTAGATTCTAACTCTATGTCAATGGACGAATATTTTCAGGAATATGAAAGATCCATAAAAAACCCTGAGTCTTTTTGGAATGAAAAAGCAGATACACTTACATGGTTTAAAAGATTTACTAAGGTAAAGCAAAGTAGTTTTGAAAATAATGTGGAAATTAAATGGTTTAATGATGGATCTTTAAATGTAAGTTATAATTGCCTTGATAGACATTTAAATGATAAAGCCACAAAAACTGCTATAATTTGGGAATCTGATGATCCAAAACTTTCCAAAAAAATATCTTACAAAGAACTCCACGAAACTGTTTGTAAGTTTTCCAATGGGCTTATTTCTCTAGGAATTAAAAAAGGGGATAGAATAACCATCTATATGCCAATGATTCCTGAAGCTGCCATAGCAATGCTATCTTGTGCTCGAATAGGTGCTATTCATTCAGTAGTATTTGGTGGCTTTGCACCTGAATCATTAAGAAACAGAATTGAAGATTGTAATTCATCATTTGTAATAACTGCAAATGAAGGAGTTAGGGGGGGGAAAACAATTCCACTTTTAAAGAATGTAAAAAAGGCATTACAAGGCTATGAAAAAATAAAAAAAACCATTGTTGTAAAAAGAACAGATTCAAAAGAGAGTTTCAACAACCAAACTGATGTGTGGTACGATGAATTAATATCTAATCAGCCAAAAGAATTTAAGGCAGTTGAACAAAACTCAGAAGATCCTCTTTTTATTTTATATACCTCTGGTTCAACAGGAAAGCCTAAAGGTGTTATGCATACAACAGCTGGATACCTCCTTCACGCTTCTTTGAGCCATAAGATAATCTTCAATATTCAAGAGGATGATGTCTATTGGTGTACAGCTGACGTTGGTTGGGTTACAGGTCACTCTTATATTGTCTATGGGCCACTATGTAACGGAGGAACAACATTAATGTTTGAGGGAGTTCCAACCCATCCAAATGCTTCAAGATTTTGGGAGATTGTAGATAAATACGATGTTAATATATTTTATACTGCACCAACTGCCATAAGAGCATTAATGGGATTAGGAAACGATTTTGTTGAGAAGACAGATAGATCATCATTGAGGATTTTAGGAACTGTTGGTGAACCAATAAACCCAGAAGCATGGAAATGGTATTATGAAATTGTGGGTAACAAAAAATGTCCTGTTATAGACACTTGGTGGCAAACAGAAACTGGTGCCACATTAATTTCACCAATTGCGGGAACTACACCTTTAAAACCTGGATCAGCAACTCTTCCCTTTTTTGGAATTGAGCCAGTTATTTTAGATAATGAAGGTAATGAGCTCCACGGACCATGTGAGGGAAATTTGTGTATCAATTCTTCTTGGCCTGGAATGATGAGAACTGTTTACAATGATCACAAACGTTTTGAAGAAACATATTTTTCTTCTTTTAAAGGTAAGTACTTTACCGGAGACGGTTGTAAAAGAGATGAGGATGGGTATTTCTGGATAACAGGAAGAGTCGATGATGTAATAAATGTTTCCGGTCATAGGCTAGGCACCGCAGAAGTAGAAAGCGCACTTGTATCACATCAAAAAGTAGCAGAGGCAGCTGTTGTTGGTTATCCACATGAAATCAAAGGACAAGGAATATACGCTTATATAACACTTATGAAAGGTGAAGAATACTCAGATGAGCTTAAACAAATTCTTGTTTCATGGGTTAAATCAGTCATAGGTCCAATTGCTGCTCCAGATATTATTCAGTGGTCTCCTAATCTTCCAAAGACAAGGTCTGGGAAGATAATGAGAAGAATTCTTAGAAAAGTTGCTTGTAATGAGGAAGATTCAATTGGGGATACATCCACCTTAAATGAGCCAGATGTTGTAAGTGAACTTATTAACAATCGTAAATCTTAAATTAAAAATCGTAACAAATTCCTTTTTTCTCCCAATCTCCATATCTGGTTGGTTCTGGACCAGAAGGACCACCTATCTCCTTAATTTTTTTAGATTTAGTTGATTTGCTTTTTTTTTGTTTAATTAATTTATTCATGTTAATAATCTAATTAATATATTTTTTTTTTCCATAACTAATTGACCAACTCAAGAGAAATAGCAACTCAAATTTTTACAGAAATATCTGGTAAAGAAAAATTTTTTGAGACAGTGATTTCTGGCAATAAGGATTTCAATAGATTAGATCAACGAGATAAAGCATTTGTAAAGCTTGTTGTGCTAGGTACATTGAGAAGGAATGGACAAATACAAAAAGTAATTCAAAAACTCATCAAAACCCCACTAAAGAAAAGAAATTTGTTTATTTTAAATTTGATAAAAATATCAATCTGCCAAATCCTTTTTTTAGGTATTAAAGAATATTCTGTCGTAAATACAGCTGTAGAGATCTCTAAAAAATACAAACTTGAAAAATTTGTTAATGGCGTCCTAAGAAATATTTGTAGAAAAAAAAAGGAACTTAACAGGCAAATTGAATTCGAATCCAACATACCAACATGGATAAGTAATGATGTTATTAAAAATCTTGGAGGAAAATATATAAAAAAATTATCAGATATTTTAATAAAAGAACCACCTATAGATATCAAAATAAAGAGGAATTATCTAGCAAAATTGGATTGGGAGAAAATCCTTAATGGAAAATTTGTAGCAAATGATGTCCTTAGAGTAAAAAGTAATGGTCCAATTGAAAAGAAACCCTATTTTGATTTAGGTTACTGGTGGATACAGGGTATATCATCTTCTCTACCAGTGCGATTTATTTCAGAAATATTTAAGAAAGAGAAAAATGAAAACATTTCGGTCTTAGAAGTAGGTGCTGCACCAGGCGGAAAGACATTTCAACTTATTGAAGAGGGATTTAATCTAACATCAGTAGAAATTTCTGACAGAAGGTTTCGAAGATTAAAAGAAAACCTTAATCGATTAAAATATAGAACAAACATTTTATGTAAAAACTTTTTTGATTTAAAAACCAATAAAAATTATGACTGTATTTTAATAGATGCTCCTTGTAGCGCAACTGGATTAATCCAAAAAAAACCAGAAATTCTTCTTAAAAATAAAGAAGAAAATATAAATAAATTGGTAATAAAACAAAAAAAAATGCTTACAAGATCGGCAGATTTAATCAAATCGGGTGGTTATATAATTTATTGTGTATGTTCTATTCATTCAAAGGAAAGTGTAGGAATTATTGATGATTTTGTTAAAAATAATAATCATATGGAACCAATATTTTTAGACAATGAACTTTGTAAAACAGGTATTATTATTAAAAAAGGAATGCTAATGATCATCCCAGATAATTCAAAAATTAAGGGTGGTATGGATGGGTTTTTCATTTCTATTTTGAGGAAAAAATTGTGATTACAAAGTTGACCCAAGAGTTAAATTCATTCCTCTTTTTTAGAAGTCGATTCTTCAATTTTTTGATAAATAATAATTTTGATAATAAAATAATCTTTAATCCTGAAAGTCTCTGGAAAGGCAATAAAACAAATGGAAATAAAATTCTTGAAGGTTTCTTAAATTATCAAAAAGAAACAATATATATAGGAGAGAAAATTTGGGGAGACAATCATGGTAGTCAACAGTGGATAAACTATGCAAATAGTTTTAAGTGGATTAGTGACATAAGGTTGGTTGCGACTAACGAAGCAAGAGTTTTTCTGAGAAAAAATATAATTGAATGGATAAATACAGTAGATTTATCCGATCAATCAATATGGAATCAAGAAGTTTTATCAAAAAGAATTTTTTATCTTTTAACAAATCTTTCTTTTTTTTTTGAAACAGCAAATGAAAAATTTCAAAAAGATTTTGCAGAAAACTTGAATAAACAGTGTATTTTTTTAATAAAAAAATTTGAAAAAGAAAAAAAGAATACCAAAGATATTTTTTCCATAAAATCAATAATCCTAGCTAGCCTATGTTTCAATAATCTTAAAAG
>CENJ01040761.1_pt1 | contig 11129 bp, 11 predicted proteins | sample 356161 | NCBI WGS metagenome assembly CENJ01 (sample SAMEA2619531, study PRJEB7988) | marine metagenome | biome: marine biome (ENVO:00000447); feature: surface water layer (ENVO:00002042); material: "saline water (ENVO:00002010), including plankton (ENVO:xxxxxxxx)" | depth 5 m
ATATATATTACTTTAGCTATAGTATTTTGTCAACCAATTTTTAATTTATATAAGATAATACAAGATCTTTTGCTCTATCTTGTCCAATCAACGACAAATGATTCGGTGAGTTATGACCTTCATTTTCTCTCAAGCCTACTAGTCTATACGGTCCATCTTGTATTACTTCTTTTTGACTAAAAATTTTCCAATCTTTGTGAATATAATCTGTAAAATAGTTTGTAAAAATATAAAAAGGTTTTCCTGTATGTTTCAGCTTCCAATATATTGCTTCTGCTATTACAAAAGAATTTAATGTTTCAAGATCTTCATTGTAGTATTTTGCTATATATTCTCTTGTTTGTTTGGGTGCATTTTCATTTACAACTTCTGATTCTCCCCAAATAAACTTGCTTTCTAAATTCCAGCCACCTGATTGTGTCCAAGAAATATTAATACGTGTAGGAGAAGTTAAAAATACTAAACAGTTATCAAACCCTTTTTCTATGGCTTGTTGTACTTGTATATATATTTTTAAATTTGTAGATCCAGGACGAGCATAAATGATAGGATCATATCCTAAATTATATTGCCATAATTGTGAATTTTTAATTACTTCTGTATTTGAATATGTTGAGCTATCAAAATCACTTGCCCAACTGCAACCACATATTGCTGAAGTAGTCATTATCCAATAACAAAAGTTAGTGGATCTTCACCTGTACCGTATGTGTCAATTTCTCTTTCAAGTCTTTCCATTGTGGCTTGAGCTTCGGCCTTTAAAGCATCACCATTTAATGTAACACTACCTTGAGCTCCTGGCAAACTAGAATATTTTGATCTTGCTTCACCTAGCATCATCTTACATTGTGCAAGTGCATAATCTCTTATCCAAGGTCTGCTATATCTTTGTGTTATCAATGTATCAACAGGCTTTTCCATATACACCTGTAACAATACAGTTTCTTCTGCTCTTGGTCTTCTCATTAGGATCAACTTGTTTGACTCAGTGATATATTTAAAGTTTAGATATCCACCAAATAATCTACGCACAACTTCTTGGTATTGTGCAAATGCGTCCCAGGTCATTAGTCCACCAATTCTACCACCTTGTAAAAAATACAAGTTAGTGTAGGCAAGTTCAAAAGGATCTAAATCAATACTGTTATTTGAACCAGCTACTGATCTTCTGAATATTTCTCTTACTTCAATTACTTCTTTTGGTAACGTATATTCGTTTGTATCTTGTAATATCTTAAGATATATGTAAGATTCTTCAGTTGAATTAGAACTTCTTTGTCTAAATCTATCAACAGATAAGTCTATTGCTGTATCAAAGTGTTTAGGATCTAGTTCAACGTCAACCATACCGTCACCAAGTATAGTACGTAATTCAGTGATTAATTCCTGTCTTTTTGTTTGCTGTGTTGCCATCTTACTAGTATTTAGTAAAGGCATACTCTTTTCAATAAATACTTTAAAGTAGTTTAAAGGAATAATATGCCAAGACTCAGTTTATGGAAACCAAAAAGGGGCAATGATTACAATTTTGCTGATCGTACGATTAAAGAACACTTCTACGTGGGCGGTACGGGGGTATTTGTACACAAATATATAGGCCCTCATACTCAGACTAATAGTATTAGTAGTGACCAACCTACTAACAGTATAACCAGCGAGTTAAATGTACAAGACGTATTATTCGGTGAAAACAGAGATAGAAAATACGATTCAGATGTATTTGATTTGCGTGGTGTATATAGTGTTCAAGATCAAGATTTTGACTTAACGCAATTTGGTTTATTCCAAACTGCTGATACAATATTCATAACTTTCCACATAGGTGATATGATGGAAAGATTAGGTAGAAAAATTATTCCAGGAGATGTGTTTGAATTACCTCATCAAAACGATGACACAAGAATTGAATCTGCAAGTATTACACTACAAGCAAAACCTAGTAAAAAATTTAGAAAAGGTGAAACTATCACAGGAGCCAGTTCAGGTACACAGGCAACTGTAGTAACTTATAATCACGAAGCTAAAACAATTAGAATTACTCCTATAGCAGGAGACTTCACGCAAAACGAAACTATCACAGGAGATAAAAGTAGTGCCAGTGCAACTGTTACAAGTTTTACACCAAAAGAAAATTTAACAATTAATAAATTTTATGTTGTTGAAGATGCCGCAAGAGGACAAGAAGGTTATGATCCAGGTTGGTGGCCTCATATTTGGAGATGTAAAGCAGTGGCTATGCAAGACACACAAGAATTTAGTGATATACTTGGAAGCGGTGATCAAGCTGATGATCTTAAAAATATAATTTCAACTTATCAATCAGAAATTAATATCAACGATGCAGTAATTAATGAAGCTCAAAGAAATGTTCCAACAAAAGGTATGGAAGTTGGTCATTTATACACTAACAAAGCTGACTCACATAAAATTGCTGATAGGAATCAAGATGGCACACCTGGAAGAGGTTTAACTATTGCACATACAGGTACATCATTTCCTGGCAGTATTACAGAAGGTCAATATGTATTACGTGTTGATTACTCACCAAGTAGATTGTTTAGAAAAGAAGGAAACAGATATATTAAAGTTTCAGAAAACTTTAGAGGAACATATGTAAGTTCAAATAAAGATCTAGATAGCTTTATTAATAATACTTCAAGTTCATCTGTAACTGAAGATAATAAAGAAAGACAATATTTAAGTAAGGTTATAAAACCTAAGGCGGACTAATATGCAATACTGGTATGATCAACAAATTAGAAGATACATCTTACAGTTCATAAGACTGTTTGATTCTTTCCAAATTAAAAAAGGTACAAAGAGTACATCTGACTCAGAAAGCTATATTAGGGTGCCTGTAAGGTACGCAGATATGTCAAGAATGGTGGCTCATATACTCAGACATAGCTCAGAAAATGTGATGAATTCTGCTCCATTTATTAGTGCTTATATTACTAATTTACAGATCGCTAGAGATAGACTACAAGAACCTAGACTAGTTGATAAAGTACAAGTTGCTGAAAGAAAATATGATAACTCAGCAAAAGAATATATTGCAGAAATAGGTAACACATATACAGTAGAACGTCATATGCCTGTTCCATACAATTTAAATATGGCGGTTGATATCTGGTGTTCAAACACTGATCAGAAAATGCAACTACTAGAACAGATTTTAGTATTGTTTAATCCGGCAATTGAATTACAAGCAAACGATAACCCATTAGATTGGACTAACATTACAAACGTAGAATTAATTGATATTGTATGGAGTTCAAGAGCAGTACCGCAAGGAGTAGATACACAATTAGATATTGCAACATTGACTTTCTCTATGCCTATATGGCTTAATCCTCCTGCTAAAGTTAAGAAACAGTCAATCATTAAACAGATTATTGCAAGAGTTAATAATACAGATTCGATTGACGACTTAGATTACGATCCAAGATTTATAGATTTCTTTGAAAACTTTTCAGGACAGATCGGTACTATCGTTGTTACTCCAGAAAATGCACAAATTTCTGTTGTTGGGAACAACGTCAGTTTATTAGGTGCTTATGGTAAAAATGATTCTGAAAAATGGAAAGATTTTCTAGAAGGTTTTGGTGAACTACAACCAGGTATCAGTAAACTAATTTTAAGACAATCAGCTAACATTGAAGATAGCTCAAATGATGTATTTGGTACTTTAGCATTTCACCCTACAGAAGATAATCAATTAGTCTTTACATTAGACAGTGCTTCTCTACCATCAAATACTATAACAGCAGTAGATAAAATAATTGATCCAGATACTGTTTATCCAGGTAATACATTACCGGCGGCGGCAAGTGGTCAAAGATATCTATTAGTAAATCCAATACCAGTTGGTAATAGCTCTTTTGGTAGTTCGTTTACTGCTGAAGCTAATGACATTATACAGTATGACGGTTCTAATTGGGCTATCTCTTTCGATAGCAGTCAAGTATCTTCAACACAATACGTAACTAACTCCAATACAGGAACACAATATCGTTGGACTGGTTCTCAATGGATTGACAGTTATCAAGGCCAATATAAAAACGGATTCTGGAAATTAGAACTTGCAAGTTCTTAATAAATCTATTACAATATAAGAATGTATAAAGCAGTTGGTACCACATTTCTCGCAAGAGATACAGGAAGAATACTTTTAAACTTAAGAAGTGGAAAAGTAAAATATCCTCATACGTGGAGTTTTTGGGGAGGAAAAATTGAAAAGAACGAAGAAGTTCTTGATGCTTTACGTAGAGAATTGAAAGAAGAAATGGGCTTTGTTCCGCCTATGCAGAAACTTAATCCGCTTGATACATATACTTCAAAAGATAAAAGTTTTGTATATTACACATTTGTAATACTAACAGAAGATGAATTTATTCCTACATTAAATCACGAAAGTTCGGGCTATGCTTGGGTTGATATAGCAAAATATCCAAAGCCTTTACACGATGGTGCAAAGATCACGCTAACTAATCGAAAGAACATTTTAAAATTAAAAAAACTACTACAACCTATATCATCTAATCAGTAAATAGTTAGTATGAGCAAAGTATATCACATAAATCAAATGCGGATGATTCGTGATTTGAAAGAATTCAAACGTAATCAAAAAATCACTAATTACGTTGCTACCTATTTACTAAAAAATAACATTACTAAAAAAAAGTTTTACATATTCTGCGAAGGTATGAGTAGAAATGAAATGAAAGAATTATATGGTATACTTGTTGAATGTTATCAAAAATATTTAAAAAATAATACAGAAATAGATTTACAGTTAAGATATGACATTGAAGATTCATATTATATTACAGTAAGTAATCTTCTTACTAAAAATGATATGTATAGTTTTCCAAACATTATGTCTAAGTATAGAGAAGATATTAATCCTGTAAGAGCATTGTACTTTGAAATTGCTGAAATTAACATTAGTTTCAACTTAAAAGATATTGATAATGATTATATAAAAAATCAATTTAAAAATGATGTCTGGTTTAAAAGATTAATGACCGACATTGAATGTGATATGTCTAGTTTAGCAGGTATAGAAGAAAAATTTAATTTACTAAAAAAGAAATATCAATTTTTTACATTTCCAATTAGTTATTACCACACCCAAGAAATGATGAAAGATATGCAGAAATGGTTAAATACTTTTACAAAGTTTTACAACAGAGTAAATGGTATTAAATCAAAGTATGATTAGTTTAATCTTAATATTAACTTTACTATCAGTCGGATCAAGCGAAGCAAAGATCTATGGAAAATCACAATACTATAACAAACAAGAAACAAAATATGAACGTTGTCTGTTAAAAAAGATTAGAAAACAAGATCAAAAAAGTTGGTTATGTATCTATCAAAGACAAGACAGAACTCAAAAAGATGTTGCTGTTAGTCAAGAAAGTCATTTCTGTCCTAAAATGATTAAATGTAAAATAGTGAAATAATTATTAAACTACGCAGGTAATTAGTCTTACTAAATTTTCTGTATCGTCATCTTCAATACATTTTCCAATAACGTAAACACAATTTGTAACACCTGGGTGTGCTTCTCCAACACCTGGAATATCACTTGTAACAATTAGGTCACCTTTTTTAACAGGACCTATAACATTTACTGGTACTCTACCTCTTAATGCTACTGTTATTGTTTTACCTTTTTGATCTTTATTCATTAAGTAAGCAGGTTGTCCTGAAACAACTCCTGCAATTTTATGATCTAGTTTGTTGTTTGACTGTGTTACTTCTTCTTTTCCACCAAATACTAATACTGTACCAACTTCATAATCGGCATCAGTAACATAAAGCTCAGCCAAGTCAGCATATTGGGCCTGTGTTGCTGTAACGTGTGCTGTTGCGGCCTGTATATCTGCAAGTGTTATACTTGGCACAACTGTTGTTGAGCTTGTTATACCACTTGATGTTAAGAACTTAAATCTATCAGTTGACTCTTGCCATATCATACCAGCGTGATCTTCTGAACTACCACGCTCTATTAAAACACCAGCGTCATAACTGTTATTTGCGTTATCACTTGCATTTCTATTCAAGTAAATTAATGGATCATCAACTTCTAATTGTGTTACATCAATTGTTGTGGTTGTACCAGTAACATTTAAGTTACCTGAAATTGTTAAATTACCACTAAATTGTGCGTTACCTGTTGTGTTAATATTACCTGTTCCAGTAATATCATTACCATTTAAGTCTAAGCCTCCGCCTAACTGTGGTGAAGTATCTTCTGATAATTCTGTTGTTTCTTCAAATGCATTTGATATAATCCAACCCGATCCATCATATTTTAACAATGATCCGTTTACTGCACCTGTTGTATTAACATCATTCATTTCAGCAAGTGTATCTTCACTTGCTACTCTTGAATCTACATAAGCCTTGATCGATTCTGAACTTGCTATCGTTGTAGCTGATGCTGAACCAAAAGTATCATCATCGTTAAATGCTGAACCTGATATTGTGCCATTTAGCACTGCATTTGTTATCTGTTTATTTGTTAAGGTATGTGAACTAGATGCTGTTATGATATCAGAATTAACAACAGGTCTTGTTGCTACGATATAGTTCTCACTTGCACCACCTGTATTATATATTGGGTTCGGTGTTAGTGTACCGTTTGTGCTCGATGCATCGTAATGTATTGTATAAGTGTGAGCATTTGTATCAATTGATTCATCAAATACGTTAAAACTAGCTTGTTTCTTAACAGCAGTATTTGAAGCTTCGTATTCTGTATGTTCTGCTAATACTTTCTCTCCTGCCGCACCTTTGTTTCTATATAATCTAACAAAAAATGCTGTACTACCTGAAGATGATTGTACTGTGTATCTAACGAAAGCCTTAATTTCTATTTTTTGTGAGGCCGCACTAGGTGTAATTGCTGTAGATAATCCTGATGCTGATTCGTTCTGTAATGCAGAACCTGACACAGCAGTCGTTGTTGTATCATTATCAGTTTGTATATCACTAACTGTTACAGAAAGTGTACCTGGTTTCCAATAACTGTTTGCGTTATCCCAAGTAAGTATCTGTCCATCTGTCGGTGTTGCTGTATGTACATTTGATATTGCACTTAATACTGCATTTGAAATTCTAGCGTCTGCTCTTGCATTTGTAAAATATAAATTCGTGTTCTCTGCCAAAGTTGCTGTTGTATGATTAGCAATACTTGACACCTGTCCGTTAAACGTTGCAGAAGTTGTATCTACTATAACTGCATTGTTGGCCGCTTTAACATTTCCTGTTAAGGTTGCTGTTAATGTTGCGTCTGTACCGTTTGTACCGTTTTCAAAAACTTTTTGTCCACCTGTGGCTCTAATATCACCAGTGACGTCTCCTGTTACTGCCGCATTTAAAGTTGCAGAAGATATATCAAGTAATACTGCACCACCACTTGCTTTAACATCACCTGTAATATTTCCTGTGATGTTACCAACAAACTCATTTGCTGTAACAGTAGTACCTAAGTTAACTGTACCTGAAGCTGTTAAGTCTGTGAATGACGCTGTTGACTGTGCCGCGGCTCCTATAGGAGTTCCGTCTATTGCACCTCCGCCTATATCAACATTGTTTGATACAAAATTTGTTACGTTCAAATTGTTTATTGAACTAATTGAAAAATTCGAAAATGAAGCATTATTGAAATCAATTGAAGATGTTCCTTCAGCTACAAATGACCAAGTTCCGTTACTACCTGATTTAGTATATAACAAACTTGCTACTGCACTACCACCTGCTTCAACTTCTAAACCTGCACCTGACCCAGGTATTGATGATTCTGCATTATTAACAGTAATAATTGGATCACCAGTTGTTAATTCAGTCGTAGTAATAGTTGTTCCTGGATCTGCAAAAGTTACGTTATTTGCAAATAAGAATTCTCCTGAACTTCTTCTTGTAGTTTTTCCTGCCATTTATGCTCTGCTCCTAATAATATTTAGCAAAAAGACTAACAGTTTAAACGTTAATCTACTTTGAATAGTCTGGTAAAGGACCACCGTATTTTTTGCCTTTAATCTTGTTATTACCAACCTTTTGTCTTTTACCATCATATTTGTGATCACGATCAGAGTCTCTGTCTCTCATACCTTGTGATCTGCAAGAAGCTAACCAAGAAGCTGGTAAATCACTATCTGGTCTGTTTGATTTGCACACGTCTTTTGGTGCTGGGCCTATATTTTCTTGTGCAATGATTTCGTTTACTTTCATACTATTATTTATTAATTTTGCACAAATGAAAACGCCCGGCATAAAACCGGGCGTTTAAAGTATCTGATATCTTCAAATAATCTATTGATTAGATGAAAGATGGGTTAGATATTGCAATTTTAGAAACGTAATCGCCTGCATTACCTAATGAAGATGCTGTGTTGTTCAACTCTACGTAACCGTATCTTGTCATAAATGACACTGTTGGTTCGAAAGTTGATGGATCAATCACAACGCCTGATGACATTAGTGGAATGTATGGGCAATAGAACGCCGCCGCATCAACTTCACCTGGACCTTTGTAACCTACTAATACGTCTGCTGTGTCGCCTGCGTATGAGTTTACATAGATTCTCATTGCACCGTTTAAAGTTCCAACGAATTTAGTATTTGTTGGTGCTTCAAAAGTACCTTCAGTTGTTCTTGCAAATGCTGATGTTGTTGCTGATTGAAGAATTGTAAGAGCAGTTGGAGATACTACTGCGTAGTTACCAGCACCTCTTCTTGTTCTTTGTGCAATTCTGTTAGCTTCTCTATTGATTTGTACAGCCAATACTGCGTGTTCGTCACCTACGAAAGTTGGTGTTCTTCCTGATGGTAATGAATTAAAGTCAATAGTTGCCGCCGCTGAACCCGCCAATGATAATAGTGAGTTGATCACTTCTTGATCGATCTCAGCTGTTATTTCTTGTGCAAGTGCCGCCATAATCTCAGCTTCTACATCTAAGCCGTGCATTGCGTTTGCGTCTTGAGCCGACTCAAAAGTCCATCTTGCTGATAGTTTTCTTGTCTTAGCTTCAACTGTTTGTTTTAAAATTTGGATAGATAACTTGTTACCGCCTTTACCTTCTAATGAAGATGTTCCTGCGGCTGTATCAGTTGTTGTACCTTCTTCACCTGAGTAACCTCTGGCAATTTTAGCTGGTGATAAAGCTTCTTCACCTGCTGTTACACCCTGATCTGTTTCTGCGTATCTAACTCTTAATGTGTGGATTTGTCCCACTGGGCCTGTCATAGGTTGTACACCAACGATTTCGTTAGCGATTACTGTAGGCATAACCCTTCTTATTACTGGTAAAATCACTTTGTTTAGTGCGGCTACGTTACCGGCACCTGTTGCTCCTGCTGAAGCGGCCTCTGCCAAATACTTCTGAGTGTTTTCTAAAATAACGCCCATTGTATCTTTTTGTTGGCCTTGAAGACCTTCCATAAGAGCTGATTTAGTGTCTGACCAATTTTCAGTTAATGTTTTTTCTGACATAATAGTTTAACTCCTTAATCCTGCTAGTCTTTTAATGTGAACGATATCACTGTTTGTGTTGTTATCGTCAATATTGTTAATAGTTCTATCTCCAGTGTGTTCTGTAATCATTTCGCTGTCATCACCTTTTGGTGCTACAGTTTCATTTAATACTGCTGGAAGATACTTTTCAAACTGCTTTTTTAAATTTCCAGTTTGTACTGATTCTAACAACTCAACCATCACTTGACGTTTGTCTTTAGATAATGGAGAAACAAGTTCTGCTAAAACGTTTGCTCTAGCCATTTTGTCTTCCGTAATCTTCAGTTTTGTTTGTGCTGTTTTGATATCGGCATCTTTTTTATCCAATGCTTCTTCTAATTTAGCTGAAGCATCTTTTTCTTTTGCAAGTAATTGTTGTAACTTGCTAATTTCTCCACCTTCTGAAAGGTAAGAACTCATATATTCACCTGCGAATGCTTCAAAAACTTTTCTACCAAAGTTGTTTTCTTTAGCAACTTTAATATCATCTTTAAGTGTTTTGATTTCATTTTTTAGTGTCGAGTCTACTGCGTTTTCTACAAGACCTGCCGCTCTTTTGATGAAAGAAGATTTAGTATCTTCGATCACTTTACGACCTTCAGCTACTAACTGTACTTTCTTTTCAACTAGATCTTTTTTGTCTTGTGCAAACTCAGTTAACTCTTTGGAGAGTTGTCTGACTACAAAGTTTTCTAACTTCGTAAATTGACCTTTGAGTGCATTTCTATCTTCTCTTAATTCTTTCACTTCTTTTACCAAAGTGTCAGAAACAAAAGTTGATAACATATTTGAATGTTCACCTACTGCTGTTTTATAAGCAACTCTTTCTTTAACAACTTGTGCTTTGTCTTCTGCAAATTCTGAAATTTCTTTCTTTAGTGCATCAGTAAGCATATTGTCCATTGCTTCTACAATCTGTGATTTATCATTCTCATAACGCTGTGCAAATTCTTCTCTTAACTCAGCGGAAATGTCCTCACGAGCCTCAGACAGCTTGTTCTCCCAAGCTTCTTGGACTTGAGTCTTAAGTTCTTCACTTAATGTTTCAGACCCAAAAATTTCTGTAATGTCTGCCATCTGAATCTCCTTATTTCTTGTTAAGTTCACTAATTAGTTTAGTGATTTCATTAGCTAAATGTTTTTCGGCTTGTCTGTCAAACATACTTGCTTGACTCAAACCAAATAACTTTTGACCACCACGCATATTCCATAAACCTTCATATATCGCTTTTGGATATGCATCGGGAGCCGATGGTTGTGCAACAATATCAACTGTAATGATTTCAAAGTCTTTTACGTCACCAGTTCCGTCTACGTTGCCCGATCCTCTCGAACTCACTCCTAGTTTACAACCGCTTTCGAGTAAAGTTGTTACAATTTTACCCATCGGTGTTGGCATAATCTTAAGTTTTCCAATACCATTAGGACCATCCATCCAAATGTCTTCGATCATATGTGAAACACGATCTAAATTGACAGTTAAATTTTCTGGATGATCAGCTTCGCCTAACACACTGAAACCACCATCAAGTCTTTCTTTGATGTTTGTTACAGCACGAGAGATTTCCTGTACTGGGTATTTTCTCTTGTTTTGATTCTCAAT
>CENJ01075528.1_pt1 | contig 11124 bp, 9 predicted proteins | sample 356161 | NCBI WGS metagenome assembly CENJ01 (sample SAMEA2619531, study PRJEB7988) | marine metagenome | biome: marine biome (ENVO:00000447); feature: surface water layer (ENVO:00002042); material: "saline water (ENVO:00002010), including plankton (ENVO:xxxxxxxx)" | depth 5 m
TACCTCGGTAAAATCTGCACCACGTAAATCCTGCTGCCTTAAATCATTTCCACTTAGGTCCATTCCTTTAAAATTTGCTTGCATGCCTAAGTTGCCTTTGGAATTCAACCATTCTTGGTGGGTTTGTAATACGACCTGAATTTCCTCAAGAGACATCGACAGCCTCTTTACGTTTTTGTAGTGACTTTTTTTGTTGTTCCTTTGCCTGCTGACTTAAACATGCTTCTGGATGATGAATATTTTTTTCAAAGCAATTCCTGCGAATACTGTTCAGCCAGAGTGATTGTTCTCGTTTAGGTACCATTGCCAGAGTCACAAGAGCTTCAAGGCGAGGGCCTTCTCCCATAGCGAGTTCTTCTGCAATCAATGGGTGCTCCTGCTGAATAAATTTATCCAGTGCTGCTCCCATAAACTCTTCTTTGGTCATCGTGGAGGAGCTTGTGCTGCTGCTGCTATACCAGGAACTCAACCCCATTCCTTTTTTCATGCCGGGAGGAGCCTCCATGTGAACTCCTACACCAAATCCAAAACGAGTATTCCGATTGCCACAACCGATTAGCAGGAAGCAGCTCAGAAAAATCAAAGGCAGATAAAATCTTCGAAGATTCATCTTTGGGATTTTGCTTTAGATGTTGATAAGCATTTTCCTTGGTTGAGGAGAAATTAATTAGTAGCTTTTGTGCAAAAGCAAACCGATCTCAAGTCAACCAATTTGAAATCGCCAGAGAAGGTGGCTTGAACATAGACCAAGCCCCCAAAAATCAGAAGATAGAGCAAAAGCCTCACAAAGAAACGTAAACGGGCACCAGTGTTCGTTGTTTCAACCTCAACCGACTTCATAGCAATTAAGCGGCTTTTGATGGAGTTTTTGATTTCTTCTTGGGCATGTACAGATCAGTGATGGTTCCTTCAAAAGCTTCTGCAGCCATGGCAAATGTTTCTGAGAGCGTTGGATGTGGATGAATGGTTGATCCGATATCAGAAGCGTCACAGCCCATCTCGATTGCCAAAGCACCTTCCGCAATTAAATCTCCAGCATTGGGCCCCACGATAGCGACTCCTAGAATTTGATCGGTATGCTCATCAAAAATGACTTTCGTCATCCCTTCATCCCGCCCAAGGGCGAGAGATCGACCACTAGCAGCCCAGGGAAAAATTCCTTTGCCATAAGCAATCCCGTCAGACTTAGCTTGTTCTTCGGTTAATCCAACCCAAGCTACTTCAGGATCTGTGTAAGCCACTGAAGGAATCACACGCGCATCAAAATGAGATTTCATACCTGCGCAAACTTCGGCAGCCACTTTACCTTCGTGGGTCGCTTTGTGTGCGAGCATTGGTTGGCCAACAATATCGCCAATCGCAAAGATGTGAGGCACGTTAGTTTTCATTTGAGAATCTGTAGAAATGAATCCACGCTCATCAACAGCTACTCCCGCTTTGTCAGCACTGATTTTAAGGCCGTTCGGGACCCGACCAACAGAACTGAGAATTAAATCATAGAACTGTGGCTCGGCAGGTGCCAATTTGCCTTCAAAAGTTACTAATAATCCTGCCTCAGATGCATCAACTTTGGTGACTCGGGTTTCCAACCAAATATTCTCATAGCGTTTACTGATCCACTTTTCGTAGGGTCGCACAACGTCTCGGTCTGCTCCCATCATGAGTCCCTTCATCATCTCAACAACCGTTATTTCTGCACCCAACGCATGATAGACTGTGGCCATCTCTAAACCAATGATACCTCCTCCGATTACGAGCATCTTTTTTGGTCGACTTCGTAATTCAAGGGCACCGGTTGAATCAACAATTCTTGGATCATCGGGCAAGAATGGTAAGGAGACCGGCACCGATCCAGTTGCTATGATGGCTTTTTCAAATTTGATCGTCTTGGAACCGCCATCTTCACTTGCAACGCGAATATGAAATGGATCTAAAAACTCTCCATATCCTTCAACGACTCTGACCTTCCGCTGCTTGGACATTCCAGTCAAACCACCAACAAGTTTCCCAACAATGCTATCCTTCCAGGAGCGTAGGGAGTCTATATCAATCTCAGGTGTTCCAAACTTGATCCCATGACTTGACATGGATTGGGCTTCCTCAATCACCTTTGCAGCATGAAGCAGTGCCTTTGAGGGAATGCAGCCTACGTTTAGACAAACTCCTCCAATTTTTCCTTTTTCAATCAAAATGGTGTCTAGTCCTAAGTCTGCTGCTCGGAAAGCTGCAGTGTACCCTCCAGGACCAGACCCCAAAACAACAACTTGTGCTTCAAGATCTGCTTTTCCTGAGTGAGTTGCTGCTTGAGGTGGTTCTTGCACAACGGAAGTAGTTTCCGGTGGTTTCTCAATAGTGTTCTTGCCCTCCGTTATAGATGCTGCTTCCATTTTGAGGATTGAGCTGCCCTCAGAAACCCGATCACCTACTTTCACCAGTAACTCTGAAACCACTCCTGCTTGAGGTGCGGGTACATCCATCGTGGCCTTGTCTGATTCAAGCATGATCATACTAGTCTCGGCCTCAACAGAATCCCCAGGTTTCACGAGGATCTCAATAATTTCCACATCCTGAAAATCGCCGATATCTGGGACACGGACTTCAATCACACTCATGGTCAAGCTCCGAATGGGTGGAACAAACTAGCAAGTTCTGGTTTCCAAAAATTCTGCTATCGGGTATGACATAGCCTTCACGGAGAAGCAAGTGACACATCTCCAGCAACTTAGAACCCTAGAAAGTAAATCGCCATGCTTAGAATCATAAGATCTTTCCCGCCTTTGGGTTGGGTTCTGATAATTATCGTATTATTGATTGGTTGTACTTCGAGCACCACAACGGAGAACCCTAGACCCGTTTCAATAGCGGAGATTAATGCATTGAAGCTCGAATCGAGTCCTGATCTTGAGGCTTTACAGCGAGCACTGGGGCATTCTATTGAATATTATGAGCGGTTACCGACAGATCAACGATTTCAATATGGAAGTTTTGGGTATTCACCTGAGGAGATGATTGCTTCTCATCAGCACTTTTTGAGGATTCTTGATTTGCCTGAGGTGGAAAGACTTGAAAAACTTCAGCAAGATTTTTTGTGGTTCGAAAGTCTGAATGAGAAGAATCAGGCTTTCTTTACTGGTTACTATGAACCTCTCTTGAAAGGTAGCTTGAATGAGTCAGAAAAATTTCCGGTCCCTTTATATGGAGTGCCTAGCGATCTGGTGACCGTCAATTTGAGAAACTTTAATGAGAAGTACGGTAATGGGATTTTACGTGGGAAAATCGTAGATCAAAAATTTGTCAAATATGATGATCGTGATGAGATTTCTTATCAGAATTCCCTTCAAGGTCGTGCCACTCCATTAGCTTGGGTAAACAATGACATTGAGCTGTTTTTCTTACAAATTCAGGGTTCTGGTGTGATTGAGTTGCCGAACGAAGTTCTTTATCGAGTTAACTACGCTGATCAAAATGGTCATCCTTACCGGGCTATTGGTAAAATATTACTTGGGGAAATCCCTAGGGAAAAAATGTCTTTGAAAGCACTGAAAGAATACCTTTATGATCACCCAGAGCGAGTGCAGGAAATCCTAAACTACAATCCCAGCTATACTTTTTTTCGACATATTCCCGGAGACGGTCCCTTGGGAAATATTGAAGTACCACTAACACCTGAACGCTCCATCGCAATGGATCATCGACTTGTGCCAAAGGGAGGATTGGTCTTCTACGAAACAAATCTGCCCTCAGAGATCTCACCTTCAGAGGAAATACTACAAAGATTCGCAGTTGTTCAGGATACAGGGGGGGCAATCAGAGGCCATGGAAGGGCAGATATTTTCTGGGGGAGAGGAACCCCCGCTGAAAAGATAGCAGGACCAATGAAAGAAAATGGCAGGATTTTCCTGCTGGTAGCACGTAAGGAAGTGTTGAATGCAGAGAGCGGGATATCAACTACAGTGGCAAAGAAGTGATCGAATGAAAGGGGGAGTTATGGTAACTCAATTTGAAATTGATGAGGGCATGTTAAATCATGCAGTTGAAAGCTTGCTTGGAAAAATCAGAACCAATCTAGATATCTCAATGCAAGTCTTTGAAGCAGTCCGCAATGAGCAGAGTGTTCAATTGAGGAATACCATGCAGGAAAATCAGAATAAGTCTATGTCATCACTGTCCGCAACTGGTCAACCAAAGATGATTTGGACGGAACTGATTCAACAATCTGGAGAAAAAATTTCAGAGCGTTTCTGGAATTTCAGCTTCACACTTATCTCATGATGGAGTTGTCCTGGAGGCTACCAATGTTTTGCATGCTATCTCCAGAGGATTTTATTCGAGAAGTCCGCAAAATTCTTCCTTATGAGCAGGAGTTGGAAAAACGATTGGAAGGCGCCCCAAGGAGCTAACGAACAACTCATTGATCATCGGTGAGTTGCCAGAGAGTCAGATTGCGGTCAGAGTGCCGCATTCGATGTTGGAGCAGAGTTGTGAGGTATTTGTTGCAGACAGAAAGGTAAGCAGGATTTTCAGCAAGATTGGTAGTTTCATGCGGATCATTTTTCAAATCGAACAGTAGCGGAGGATGCTTGGCAAAATGAACATATTTGAAATCATCATCTCTCCATAGACAAAGTTGTTGATTTTCGAACCGCCTATCCTCGTCTCGCTCTACATGCCTCTGGGGCAGTGAACGCCAATCAAATTCACAAAACACCCCTGTTTTCCAGTCCTCAAGTCTTTCAGCCTGCAAATTAGGTAGTAAACTTCTACCATCCATCGCCAATGGAATCTCCTGGTCTAACCAAGCCAAAATCGTTGGTGTGATGTCAACATGTTCACTGAAGGCCGAAATGGTGATGCCATGACTGGCTGGGATTTTGGGATTCCGTAGGATCAGTGGAATATGCCATGATGAGTCGAAACAGCCTCCCTTTCCCCACAAATGATGGTCGCCTAACTGCTCTCCGTGATCACTTGTGAAAATGATCAAAGTATCGTCCCACTGTCCTGTTTCTTTCAATAAATCAAAAATCTTCCCAAGATTTTTATCAACCTCTGTGATCAACCCTAAGTAAACCGCTTTGGTACGGAGGATATCTTCATCACAAAGCCGAAGCATATTTGCCTGGCTCCCAAAGTAATCCACTGAATCAATTTTTTGCTGCCAAAGTTCTAACAAAGGATGCATTGCCGCATCGCCCAAAACTGAGTTGCCTCTCTGTGGAAGAGGTAACTCTCTCCAATCATAAAGACGATTATAGGGCGCAGGTGCAATCAAGGGAGGATGTGGTCTCAATAGGGACAGATGAATGAACCAATCCTCGTTCCGATGATTGCGGATCGTATGGCAGGCATGATGGGTAAGGTAAGCAGTATCAGAATGCTCTGCAGCATAAAATGCAGGTTCGTCACAGAATCGGCCTTCCGTAATTTTCTCTGGAGAATGATGAAAGACTGATTCTGATGGATCTGGTCTTTCGTAGCCCTGATCCTCAAGCCAATCTAGCCAGCCCTCCAAATACCCAAGGTTGAAATCAACAACCGATTTGAATCCGGGTAAAATACTTTCAAATGTGTCTAAACTAGGATCCTTGGCAGGGGCGCGTCTGGGATCCACCGAGGTGTCACTGTACCCGTAAAGTAAAGGCTCAATCCCAGCCTTGCGCACTTCCAAAGCGAGGTTGGTATGCCTGCGGTCAAGGGGAGTCCCATTGGTCACCGATCGGTGATTACAAGCATAGAGCCCAGTGTGTAGCGATGCTCTTGAAGGGCCACAAGGAATTGCGTTCGTGAAGTGTTTGAGAAAGAGAGAACTCTCTGCTGCGAGGCCATCCAGATTTGGAGTTGGTTTGAGGGGATGCCCTGTACATCCAAGATGGTCGAACCGGAACTGATCAGCTGTGATCAGCAGAACCTTACGAGGCATTGATTCCTCCCAAGTTATCGAGAGTTGGAATGGCAGAAATCAGGTTCCGTGTGTAGTCTTCTTTTGGTTCGAGAAAAATTTGCTCCACAGGGCCTTGCTCCACAATTTTGCCATGTTGCATGACGATCACTTGTTCGCAAAGGTTCGCGATTACACTGAGATCATGAGAGATGAAAAGAATTGTCAGGCCCAGTTCTTTCTGTAGTTCCTTCATGAGGTCAAGAATTTCAGCCTGGATTGATACGTCTAGTGCGGCAACAGCTTCATCTGCGACAATGAAGGAGGGACGACAAATCAGCGCTCTGGCAATAGAGATCCGTTGTCTTTGCCCGCCTGAGAAAGCGTGGGGGAAACGTCTGAGATGCTCCAGGTCCAGTCGGCAACGTGTTGCAATTTCACGAACTCGCAAATCAGTTTCATTACGATTTTGTGTCAACTGCATGGCCTCCAAAGGTTCTGCGATAATATCTCTGACGGTCAAGCGTGGATTCAAAGAACCATACGGGTCTTGAAAAACCATTTGAGCATGTTGACGAAAAGCTTTTAGCGATGAGCCACTCAGGCCATTCAGATCAAATTTGTCATCCTTGAACTGATAAATGATACTTCCTGTTTGGAAAGGAATGGCCTTTAGCAGAGCTCTTCCCAAACTGGTTTTTCCAGATCCACTTTCTCCTACAAGACCAATAATCTTTCCAGTTGGAATCTCAAAATTAGCTGCTGAAACAGCTGTAAAACTGCTCCGTTTTAGCAATCCAGCACTGCTTTCGTAAACAATATCCAGATCTTTTACCTTCACGAGAGAACTCGGAGGTTTCTGCACACTCGATTTCGTTGCTCCCTCACGTTTTAACTGTAGTTTTTTGAGACTAGGGACTGCTGCCAGCAAGCGCTTTGTGTATTTGTGAGATGGGGTCAGGAGTGTTTTTTGAACGGATCCTTCCTCTATAATCTGACCAGATTGCATGACACAAAGATCATCGGCCACTTTTCCAATGACACCCAGATCATGTGTGATGAAAAGCATTGCCATTCCGAACCGCTGCCTAAGTTCAAGCAATAGGTCGAGTACTTGAGCTTGGATAGTTACATCAAGTGCCGTAGTGGGTTCATCAGCAATTAAAAGTCTGGGCTTGGTAGAGAGCGCTGTAGCAATCATAACCCGCTGGCGCATTCCTCCTGACAATTCATGAACATACTGGCGCAATCGCCGCTCTGGTTCGGTTAATCCAACTTGCCCAAGCCAATGAATAGCTTCTTGCTCCGCCTCGTGTTTGCCGAATCCAAGATGAAGTTGAATCGTTTCCACCATCTGCTTGCCAAGCGAAATTGCTGGAGCAAAACTGGCCATTGGCTCTTGGAAGATCATGGAGATGAGCCCACCCCTGAGCTGTCTCAAGGCTTTGGGGGATCGCAACTGCAAAACCGGAACGCTCTGTCCGCTATTGTAGAGATTGATTTGTGAGGGTGAGCGATAGATTGCGTTGTTACTATTCAGCTGCATGAGGCTTTTGGCAGTAACGGATTTGCCAGAACCACTCTCTCCCACCAAGCCAAGTACCTGACCGGCTTCAATATGAAAGCTGACGTTCTTGACTGCTGTGAACCAGCCCTCTTCGGTCTTGAAGTCAACCTGCAAATGTTTCACATCAACAAGACGTTCGCTCATCGACCTTCCTCAGAGTAAGGATCAGCCGCATCACGAAGCCCATCTCCGACCAAGACAAAGGCAAGAATCATCAGCACAAAAAACACGACAGGTATGTAGTACCAGAGGAGGCTCTGTTGTACTTCGACGTCTTGTGCCTGGGAGAGCAATACACCAATGGAATTGACGGGTTCAGACAACCCCAAACCTAGAAAGCTCAGTGAAGTCTCTGCGAGAATGATATAAGGGACGTTGATGATAGTGTCGACGATGATATAGCTAAGGAAGCTAGGGATCAGATGCTTCCGAATGATTCGACTGGAACTAGAGCCTGAGAGTTTTGCTGCAAGAATATATTCCTGGTTGCGTTCTGCTAGCAGGTGAGTTCGTAGTCTTCGCGCTAAGGTGGGGAAATCGAATGCTCCAATAATAAAGGCAATCGCAAAATAACGAGTTTCAGAGCTCCACTCATCAGGCATCGCCACGGCCAAGGCCAAATAAATAGGGATGGAAGGAATGACTCGAACAGCTTCGGTAAAGGTTTGGAGTATGGCATCAATGCGGCCCCCAAAATACCCTGAGATCCCCCCAACCAGTAACGAGGTTGTGAGCTTGATAGTCAGTGCAAGGAAGCCAATGGAAAGCGAAACCCAGATTGCATGAAGAGTTCTGCCAAAAATGTCTTTACCAGCCTTCTCAGTCCCAAAGAGATGGATTTGACCAGTCTCAATGCCAAAGAGGTGAAGGTTTGAGGTTAGGGTAAACTCTGTGAATCCCAAATTCAGGCTAATCAGCTGGTATTCCCAACTCCTAGTGAACCAAGTCAGGTATCGCTTTTTCTCACAATTTTCTACCTGAACTCTTCGCAGGGTCTTTCGATCAAGTTGCTGTTCAAATGTGCACAGATAGGGTTTGGACCAACTACCATCCTGGTCCCGAAACTTTGGCATTTGCGGGGGTCCATTGATGTACTGTCGATTAGCACCTGCTGAATTTGGTTCATGAGGAGAAAGAAAAGAGGCAAAAAAGCCCGTTAGGATTAGTATAATCAGGAGAATTCCTGCTGCGCAGGAGACGGGCTTCCTGAAAAATCGAGCCCGAATCAGAGCAAATTGACCAGCAGTATAGTAACTCTCTGCTCGCATCACTCTTCCTTCAAAACACTACGTTGAATTCTTGGATCGAAGAGAGCTAGCAGAACATCACTCAAGAAATTGACCACGACAATTGTGAGTGTAATCAGAAAGAGAATAGATGAGGCTAATTCCTGGTCATTCGTGAAAGCCAGGGCCGTCAGCAACAGTTGTCCGGCATCTGTCAAAAGTATGATGGAAGCGACAATGGGTAGATCGTTGAAGATTCTGTTGAAGTCAAATCCAATGGAGTTGACCAAAGGGCCAATGGAGTGTCGAACTGGATAACGCATCCAAAGGCCTGCTCCAGCTTGGCCTCGCGCTCGTGCAGCTGTAACATAGAGCTTATTTGCCTCATCAATGGTTAAGGCACGAACGGTCTGTAATTGTAGAGCTGTTGCGGACCATCCCAAGGTGAACACTGGCAACCAAAAATGCCACAAAAAGTCTCCAAATTTGGCAGTATTGAAGCCATCGTCAAGCCACCAAGCTTGGTCTCTGAATTCTTCGGAGAAAAGACCAATTGGCGCATCAAGATCCAGTTGGATGTAGAAGACGATGATTCCTAGAGCTATCAAAAAATTGGGTAATGCCAAGCCAAGGTATGAAACAATGCGGAGCAGAGCCTCAAAAATCTTGGACATGACCAGTCCTAGACTTCTTCCGAATTTTTCACCTGCAGAACGGAGAGGATCATGATCGAAGAGAGGTTGAGTCATGATAACCGCAGATATCACTCCAAGAGGTATTGCTAGGGAATAAGCGAAAAGCAACCCGAGTGCACATACAGCCAAAGAAATTAGAAATCGATTCCCTAAAACCTGATGGACCGGAGCTCTTTTTTCACAGGAAAAACCAAGGTCTCCTTCCGTGACCAACCCATAAATCCATTTCCCCCAGCGTTCAGGTAACGATCCATCTAATCCTCTCAGCACTCTTTCGGCTTGGATGTCTGCATCAGTGATTACCACTCCTTGTGTATTTTTATAACCAATCATTCTTGTTGCGCAGTCCCCTGGGACAGCTTCCATGACAGCAAAAATGACAATTGAAACCAAAAGAAGGGTAAAAAGTGCGAGCAGAAATCTCTCAAACAGAAACTGACCGATCAAGGAAAGCCGTGCCTGCCGAAAGAGAAATAGTCCAACCAAGAAGAGTGACCAGAAAAGCCAGGTCTCTGCTAGAAAACTCATGCTGACTTTATGGCCAAAGAGAAGAGATGTTTGGAGGCTGGTCTGCACTCATGAGAATGCAGACCTCGTAAGCTCAGGTGAAAATCAGTTTAAACTCCATTGAGGAGCTAGGTAGGGGAAAGTTCTGTAATAAGAATAGGAAGAAGTAATCGGTACTTTGAAGTTCGAAAGGTTGTTAGAAAAGTAGATTGGAGCTACGGCTTTGACAGTACCAATGAAGAATAGATCGTCCACAGTACGCTGCGCAATCTTGCGTCCCAACTCATTTGAACGAGACGAACCAGCCGGAACAGTTGTAAATTCTCTGGCGAGTTTCTGCATTTCATAGACGGTTTGGGGAGGCTGTACGCCCTCGCTTCCACCGGTATTTAAATATTGATCCCAAAGCATTGCGTTTCGTAATCCAAAGTATCCGGAGTAAGGTGGAACTATTTCTTGAGTATCACCCAAAAACACAGCGAGGGGTTCACCTTTGTTCCATACATGAACATCCAGTTCGTTGGCAGATTGAGATGCCCGGTACTCATCAGAAGTGACTTCTTTAATGGATGTAGTTACCCCCACATCAGACCAATTTTGTGCAATGATCTCAGTAACCTGAGCAGCAACTCCCTGTGTAGCAAACTGAATGTTCAATCGGAGTTCCTGACCGTTCGGTAAGTCGCGATCCCCGTCACCATCTTGATCCTTTACGTTTGCTGCATCCAACAGTTTTTTTGCTCCGTCCTGATCAAACGTAATATTGGCATTGCGTTGATCGCTCGTGACGAAGGCAGCTGTGTCAGCATCAAAAGCAGTGTATTGGAGAGGTGTCCCCAAACCAAAATAGGCAATCTCATTGATCTGGTCACGATTGATGGCATGACTCATCGCCTTGCGGAAATTCAAGTCATTGAAGACCGCGCGCTTTGACTCATCTTGCGTAGTAAGATTGAACGCGAAGACTGACATCCCAATGGTTGGTCGCAACTCAACCGAGTAATTCCCTTTCTCCGCATTTTGAAGCAGCACTGGACCGGAAGGCAGATTGACTGACTGAGCCTTGTAGCTCACTTCTCCAGCAACCATTTTTGCTGTCTGAACGTCTTCGTCTCCAATGTAGACTTCATTGATTTCGTTGATGTACGGAAGCTGGTTCCCTTGGGAATCAACCATGAAGAAGTATGGGTTGGCAACAAGCCGACGCCCGTCAAGTGTATCCTCTACAACAATGAATGATTCAAGAGTCGG
>CENJ01330753.1_pt1 | contig 11119 bp, 9 predicted proteins | sample 356161 | NCBI WGS metagenome assembly CENJ01 (sample SAMEA2619531, study PRJEB7988) | marine metagenome | biome: marine biome (ENVO:00000447); feature: surface water layer (ENVO:00002042); material: "saline water (ENVO:00002010), including plankton (ENVO:xxxxxxxx)" | depth 5 m
GTTGCTAGACTTGTCATGGAGAGAACTGATCATATTCATATTGTAGGACCTGGAGCTCAAAAATTTGCTATTGCACATGGTTTCAAAGTTGAGAACCTACTAACCGAGAAAGCAAGAAAGATATGGCTAAGGTGGAAAGAAAATCTTTCCGACAGAGACGACTGGTTTCCACCGGCAGATAACAATTATGACGAGAAAAGAATAACAGGGACGATCAATGTGCTCGGAGTTGATTCCTCGGGTGATGTCGCAGGGATTACTACAACAAGTGGATTAGCCTACAAGATTCCAGGGAGAGTTGGTGACTCACCTATTATCGGAGCAGGTTTATACCTTGACAATGAAGTTGGTGCCGCTGGTGCTACAGGTAGAGGAGAAGAGATACTCAGGACATGTGGTTCTTTTTATGTAGTTGAGCAGATGAGAGCTGGCAAATCTCCGCAAGAAGCATGCGAGGCTCTATGTAAGAGAATTGTTGATATTAACGGAGGCACTAAAAATATAGATTTTAATGACAAAATTGTCGCAGTAAGTAAAAGTGGTGAAGTTGGATGCGCTTCCATAAAAGAGAAGAAAGGTAACCCTCCAAAACTAGCCTACTGGTCAGAAGATGGTTTTAATGTGTATGATGGCACTTATCTTATAGAAGAATAGTCAGAAGATTATATAGGTTAGTTTTACTAAAAACTCATTGGGCATATTTCCTTTTCTTAGCTTATATCCGAAGTCTAATCTCGACCTGGACATTATTATAAATTGAATTCCAGGAGCAAATGTTGACATAAACTTTTTATACCCTGAGGGATAGTTTTTACTTACGATTGAACTAGTCAAATATTCTAGGTAGATATTGAAATTCGTTTGTTTATAGGACTTATATTTCCTAGGAAAAAGAAGGTATCCAGCTGATATTGAGTTATGTAGAGAATTGAAGCTTTTATCATCAAAAGCCCCATCGGATGTTCTATTAGATATTATCCCATACCCTGACGTCACTGAGACGGCAAGCTTTTTAATTAATTGAGTAGCAATCAGACCTATTTCAGCACCTGAATCTTGAAATTCTAAATCGTAATCGTTTCTTATAAACTTATAATTTGGAGAATTCCATTTTCCGTGATTAGTATACTTGATAAATGAAGACAATCTGGTATGGTACTTTTGTTTATCTGTTGATATTATTCTCTGCTTAGAGTAAAGTTTAAATCCATTAAAAGCCATATTTGGTGAAGCATCGTAAGGGTTATTTGATATCTGTAATGCCGCACTTACCATTATATGTTTTGATATCCCATAAGATATTTGAGGAATAAATATTTTTGCATTTTTTTGTGATCCCGGTTCATTATCCTCATTCAAAAAGATGGAATGGTGATGTAATCTAATGACTTTTGTGCCCTTTGGTATTAGGCTTGCTGGCTCGGTGTTTATGTAGAGTTCTTGTCCGAGTATGTTATTGGTAAATAATAAAAGAGATACTATAGTTAATTTTAATTTCATTATTAGAAAAAAAAATTAAATGTCTGACTTTAAATGAAATATCCTATTTGACTTTAAATTATCGTGCTTCTTACAACAATCTGCCATATTTTTTCCAGTCATATAGCATGAATGAGTCGTTTTATCTGATAACAGACCAAACTCATCTTTTGGGACAAAGCTCTTATCTACTAATTTAAAAGTATTCGTCTGAGATTTATTTTCAGTAAAAAAGTGGAACAAATTACCGTTGAATACAGAATGGAGATCATTCTCAGCAACAACCTCATCAGAGAAAATAATTTCAATCTCACCAACAAAGAAACCAGCGTCTTCAACTTTTTCTTGTATCAAATCGAAATCGATGAACATATCATCTCTAAATTCAAGGAGGAATGAGGTAGCCTCAAGATCAGGAGTTATAGATGAAATGAAATCTAATTTTTCAAGTGACCTCTGTGTTGAGTATGAACACATAGCACATGTCAAACCAGTAGCCTTAAGGTTCGCATGAAATGACTGTGAGAAAGAGACATTACTAACAAAAAATAGAAGTAATAAAATTATTTTTTTCATTTTTTTTTGACTTATTTGTTAAGCAAATATAAATAAAAATGAAAAACAATTTATTATTAATACTATCTATTTTTCTTGTATCGTGTACAATTAAAAATAAAGTTGAGAATAATTATGTTCCTAAACTTGTTGACATGGATAAAAATGAGGTTTTCATCGATTCTTATAAAGATAATGTCCTTATTCTAAATCTTTGGGCGACTTGGTGCAAACCATGTATTGCTGAGTTTGAGAGTTTAGTGAAATCAAAATCAAGTTATGAAGGTAAGAAAGTTAAGATCGTTGCCATCTCCAATGAAGATCATGATAAAATTATTGACTTTATTGACAAAAGAGATATAGACCTAGAATTCTTGAAGTTAAATGCTGACCTGAGTTATTTTAGTGCATATAGCCTCCCTACAACAATTGTTTTTGATAAGGAAGGGAAAGAAAAATTTAGAATAGCAAGCGGAATTGACTTTACAAGCAAAAATTTTATCAATAAAATTCTAGATATAGAAAAATTATAAATCTTTTATACCATCAGATATATTACCGAGATACCTTTTAGAAAGTATGTATTTTTTCATGTGGTACTCGTCATAATCTTTACTTTCTTCATCTACTGAGTTAATTCTTACATTTCTTGATGCCTGAATAAACTTATTATCTCCCACCCACATAGCTACATGGTCAATTCTTGTCCTCCCATCTCTCTCATAACCAAAAAATAATAAATCACCTACCTCTAGATTGGACCAGACTCGAGATGAGTCAACAGTTAAACCTTCGTTAATTTGCTGAGAGGCATCTCTAGGAATTGTGTATCCATTCATTGAGTATAAAGTCTTCGTAAAACCAGAGCAATCAAAACCCTTAGTTGAAGTTCCTCCCCATAGATAGGGAATACCTATTAATTTATTGGAATTTTTAATGAGGTTATCTTTATTATCTTTAAGTCTATCAAAACCTTTTTTATTTAACAATTTATTTTTTTCTACTAGAGCATACCTCCCGTCTGGGTAATTTACTTCGTAAAAATTATTTCTTGATCCTGTTACTTTAAGCTCTGATCCCATTACAATGTCAGAGACAATATTTTTTCTACTTTCATCAGTATATGAAAAACCATAAGTATCAGTATAAACATAGGATGTTCCAAAGTAATTACTAAAACTTGACTCTTCCATAACATGGATTCCTCCGTGATCTATCCAAGATATGTAATCATCTGGAGTTTGTACTAGATACCACTCCCCTTCCCTTTTTAAAATTTTTAATTTTGTTCCTAAAACAGCCTGAGATACAAGTTCAGATGAGTGTGAAGGTGCACCTCTTAGGTTACCAACTGAGTTATTTATAATTCCGAATCTATACTTGTAGTTTGGCAATAATTTTATACTATCAATATACTCGTGACCGTTTTGATTTAAATACTCAATAAGTGTATTTTTAGCATCTACTACTGATGTCTCACCTGACACTAAAATCGAATTTCCTACCTTAGAAAAATTTACATCAAAAATATCCACTCTCGAGTCTGGAACATATATACTTTTAATATCATCAAACTTTTCAGAAAATTTATCTAATGAGTTGTCGTAACAACTTATTAGTGTGAAGCATAAAAAATATAAAAAGTATTTCACTATTTTAAGGCATTAAACTTTTCAAAAATATCTAAAATATATGGTAAAGATCCTGACGAATGATCTTTTCCATCTAATGTAATAAACTCAATACTTGACTTGTCAGAAACCTTTGATAAAAAACGATTGTAAGTATCAACAGAGTTTTGGTAGGGAACAGTAATATCTGATGAACCGTGGTACATAAACATCTTATTTCTTGGAGTCCAGTTATCAAGGCTGTTATCTTCAAGGGCATCAACAAAAATTGAAAAATCATTATTAGAATATGTCTCACTTAAAAACTTTTCATTAAAAAGTGAACTTATAGTGTCATTTAAAACACTATTTATCTGAGATCCTGAAAATTTTCCATTAAAATATTCCGGAATATTTGAAGCGTAAGGTTCATTAAAAATTGTGTTCAGTGATATATCCCAGTTGTATGATGTCTTATAACCAATAGCGACATATGCAATATAATAAGGTACGTGATAGGTCTCTAGTGAGAGAAAATAATTTAACATCCCCGTAATATCATATCCTCCAGCTGCAGGTGCTGATGCTATTAAATTAATATTTGAGTAGTTGTTATTTTCTATATTTTGATGCGCTGCCATCGTTGCAAAACCTCCCTCTGAGTAGCCTGAAAGGAAAACATTACCATTATAATTAAAGCCCTCTATACCTGCTAATTCCTTCGTTGCAATTAACATATCAACAACTGTCTGGCCAGTAATATCGGACCTGTAATACGGGTGGACAACATCTTCAGATGAGCCAAAACCAATATAATCTGGGATGACTAAAATATATCCAGCACTTGCAGCATTAGAAAAAAAACTATATTGTAGGAGGTCAACTGTGGGGGCATCGGAATGTAAAGAAGTAGTTCCATGATTAAAATTAAGCATGGGCATCCCCTCTTCTGTATCAGGAAACGCAACCATACCAGAAGCAATAATTTGCTTTCCCTGATAGGTCGTATTATATGTTATAGTGTAAACTGAAATGTCGTGCTCTAGATACTCAATAATATTATTAAACTCAGAATTACTAACAATTTCTACTATATTATCTTTTGAAACAGTAAATAATTTCGAAAAATCATTTAGCTTAACTTTAGTTACTTCATCATTTTGACATGAGAATATAAATAATGAAATAAATAATATTATTCTAAGTTTTTTCATGAATTGATTTTTAGAATACAAATTTAACTATAATTGACATATGGAAAGTTACGGATTTCTATCTTTAGTTCCTCCCCTAATAGCGATATCGTTAGCAATTCTAACAAGGCAGGTAATAGTTTCACTATTAATTGGTATTTTTTCAGGGTGGTTAATAGTAGGAGAATTTAATATCCTTTCTGGAGTTATATTATCAATTGAAGGTATAGTAAATGTTTTTTCTGACCCAGGAAGCACCAGAGTAGTTATCTTCACATTTTTAGTTGGTTCATTAATAGCCTTTATTCAGGTCAGTGGTGGAGTTGATGGATTCATAAAGAGTGTTAAAAATAATTTTGATACCTCAGAAAGTAAAATATCAGGCAGCAGAAAAAAAGCACAGATTTTTGCTTCAATTACTGGAATATCATTATTTGTTGAATCTAATATCTCTGCCCTTACAGTTGGGACAATTTACAGACCCATATTTGACAAACTGAAGATATCAAGAGAAAAACTCGCCTACATAGCTGACTCAACCTCTGCTCCATCAAAATTATTGATTCCATTTAATGGATGGGGGGCATTCATAATGGGTCTCCTTATTACCCAAGGAATAGAATATCCATTTCAAGGACTAGTGAGTGCCATGAAATATAATTTCTATCCAATTCTCGTTATTTTACTATTGTTCTACATGATTTTATTTGATAAAGACTTTGGCCCAATGAAGAAAGCAGAAATGAGAACAAGAAAAGGAAATAAATTTGATGATGGTTCAACACCTATGGTTTCAGAAGAAATTACTGTTTTAAAAGCAAAAAAAGGAGTCAAAATAAATCCTTTAAATATGTTTATCCCACTAGTGACAATGGTAATAGCAATGTTGTTTATGCTGTTCTATACAGGTTATAGCCCAAGCTTAGAGGATAAGTCTTTTTTTGGTATAATTAAGAACGCTTCAGGTTCATCCTCTGTTCTCTATTCTGTAATCATTTCTCTTTTAATTTCTTCAGTATATTATATATCAAATAAGATATTGACAGGAAAAGAGACCATAAATTATCTTATCAAAGGAATGTCAGGTATGATGCAGCTATCTATCCTCATACTTTTAGCATTTGCAGTCGGTAACCTTTGTAATGAACTTGGGACGGGTGTTTATGTATCAAACTCTATAAAAGATATTATATCACCGGAATTGATTCCTTTCTTGCTTTTCATTACAAGTTGTTTCATTTCATTTTCAACAGGAACATCATGGGGTACTTTTGCTATCATGGTAGCAATTGCCGTTCCCATTTCAAATGAACTTGGTATAAACCCATCTATGGCTATAGCAGCTTCTTTAGGAGGAGGGGTTTTTGGAGATCACTGCTCACCAATATCAGATTCTTCAGTAGTCTCCTCTATGGCCTCTGCAAGTGATCATATAGACCATGTAAAAACACAAATTCCATATGCAGCAATATGTGGTATAACTTCAGCTATTATGTATCTAATTTTAGGTTATTATAGTTTTTGACAACTAACTAACCGATGGGGGAAAAAAATTATACAAATAAGTTTAGCACAATTAGAAAAAACATAGAAGATTTTAAAAATAGAGATTGATTATTTTCTAAAAAATATATCTATTAATAAGGTTTTCAAGATATTCTTGTTTTCCAGATATCATTTCTGGCTCATCAATTTTTTTAGCGTGTCTGTATAAATCATCAAGAGATAACTTATTCTGAGAAAATAAACTCCCCTCGCCGGTATTAAATGAGGAATACCTTTCTTCATATAACTTCAAGAATTCTGATTCATTAAATATTTTCTCAGTTATCATAAGTGCTCTCGCAAATAAGTCAATTCCACCAATATGAGAATAAAATAAATCATTAAGATCAGTCGAATTTCTTCTTGTTTTTGCATCGAAGTTAATTCCACCGCCTTGTAAACCACCAGATCTATTTATTACAATTAAAGCCTCAATAATTTCGTAAATATTATTTGGGAATTGATCTGTATCCCAACCATTTTGATAATCTCCCCTATTTGCATCAATACTACCTAGCATTCCAGCATTTGCTGCAACTTGCAGTTCGTGATCAAAGGTATGGCTTGCAAGGGTTGCGTGATTTACCTCTATATTTAACTTAAAATCTTTATCTAGACCGTAATGTTCTAAAAAACCAACAACTGTTGCAGCATCAAAATCATACTGATGTTTTGAAGGCTCCATTGGTTTAGGTTCAATAAAATACCAACCTTCAAAACCATTAGATCTCCCATAGTCTTTTGCCAAGTGTAGAAATCTAGCCAAGTTATCTAACTCCTTTTTCATGTCAGTATTTATCAGAGACATATACCCTTCTCTACCTCCCCAAAAAACATAATTTTCACCACCAAGTTCTATTGTAGCATCTATTGCATTCTTGACTTGGGCTCCTGCGTACGAGACAACATCAAAGTTAGGGTTTGTTGCTGCACCATTCATGTATCTTGGATTTGAAAATAGATTTGCTGTTCCCCAGAGTACTTTAATATCACTCGATTCTAATTTTTTTTTACCGTATTCTACAATTTTTGAGAGTCTTTTCTCAGATTCATTAAATGACTTAGATTCTTCCACCAAATCAAAGTCATGAAAACAAAAATATTCAAGCCCTAACTTTGAAATAAATTCAAAAGAGGCGTCCATCTTATCATAAGATCTCTGAATTACGTCAGAGGACGAAGACCATGGAAAATTTTTTGTTCCAGATCCAAAAGGATCATTCCCTGTATTCACAAATGAGTGCCAATAAGCAACTGCAAATTTAAAATGCTCACTCATTTTCTTTCCTAGAACTACCTTATCCTTATCATAATATCTATAAGAAAGAGGGTTATCTGACTCCGTACCCTCGTACTTGATTTCATTAACTCCCTTAAAATACTCTTTTTGACCAACTATAATTCCCATAATATCTAATTTAATTTATTTAAAAAATTTTTCCAATCTAAATACCTATCGTAATAAGTATTATCACCGTTTGGAATTTCTTCCGATATTAATTTAAGACTTCCAAATGCTTCTTTAGCATCTTTATAATGACCAGAACCTAGTGCTGCCCCCCTTGCTGCTCCTTCAGCCCCATTTGTGTCAAACATTTGCAATTTAACATTTGCAGAATTTACAAAGGACTCTCTAAATACTTTACTTAAAAATAAATTGGCTTTACCTACCTTAACTGTCTCAACATTAACACCAAAATCTCTTAACAACTCAATGCTATAACACAAAGAGAATGAAATTCCCTCTAAAACTGATCTTATGATATGATTATTATTATGCTTATTAAAATCAAGACCCAATAGGTGTGAATCAATTTTTTTATTTCCAAATAGTCTCTCTGATCCATTACCAAAAGGATAGAATTTTATCCCTTCAGGACTATTTATTTTTTCAGATTTAATATCCATCTCCTTATATGACTTTTCTTTAAGCAAAGATTTAATCCACGAATAAGCAATACCTGATCCATTAATACACAGAAGTAATCCATTTCTTTTACTTGTGTTTGAATTTAAACAATGTAAAAATGTATTAATTCTATTATTTAAATCCGTAATATTTTTATCTGTTACTGAATAAATTACAGCAGAGGTTCCAGCTGTTGCAGCAATCTCTCCTGGTTCTAGTACATTTAAAGAAAATGCATTATTTGGTTGGTCACCAGCTCTATATGATACTTTTATATCCTTACCGAAACCAAATCTCTCTACCATATCATCAGAGACTGTGCCTTGATCTCCAATAGAATCTACAACATGAGGTATTAATGTATTCTTAATATTGTAATAATCGAGAATATCTTCACTTACAGCCTGAGATTGAAAATCCCACATAATTCCCTCCGATAAACCCATTGGAGTAGTTGTCAATTTGTTCGTTAGTTTGTGGACTATAAAATCACCTGGCAACATTATTTTATGGATTTTATCATATATGTCTTCTTTGTTATCTTGTAACCACTTGAGTTTTGAGGCAGTAAAATTTCCTGGAGTATTTAGTGTTTTCATCTTAAAAATATCATTATCAATCTCAATCTCAGCTTTCTGACCAGTTTCAACTGCTCTTGAATCACACCAAATTATGGCATTATGTAAAGGATTATATTTTTTATCTACTACAACTAGACCATGCATTTGATATGAAATTCCTATGGCTCTTATAGATTGAAAATCATTTTTTTCTCTTAGATGATCGAAGGTGTGAGAGATGCATTCCCACCAATAATTTGGGTCCTGCTCAGCCCACCCATCCTGTTCAGATATTATTTCCATTTCAGAATCAGGGTATGTAAAAGAATCAATAGATTTCCCCGATCCAATATCATATATGCATGTTTTGACAGAGGAGCTTCCAAGATCAATACCTAAAAAAAAGTCACTCCTACTCATTTAAAAACATTATATTGTGATTCGTGTGTACAATATAGATAATAAAATAGAATTTAAGGAATCAATTACACTTGTCATAGGTAACATGATTGGTGCCGGGATTTTCATGTTACCTATTTCTCTTTCTGAGTATGGATCCATAAGTTTATTTGGTTGGATAATTTCAGGTTTAATAGCAATTGCACTAGCTAAAATTTTTAAAAAATTATCAAAAAAATATCCAGGTGAAAGTGGTCCTTTTACTTACACAAACATTTTTTTTGGTGAATTTATTGCATTTGTTGTAGTCTGGGGATATTGGGTTTCAATTCTTCTTTTGAATGCTAGTCTAGCTATTGCTGTTACCAGTTACTCAACAGTCTTTATTCCTGAATTAGAAAATCAATATTACAATATATCATTTTCAGTATTAGTAATTTTAATTATTTCAATAATAAGCTATAAAGGAATAAAAGGTATTGGTAAATTTCAATTGTATACGACAGTAATCAAAATAATACCACTTATACTTACCGTGGTAATAGGTTTTTTATTTTTTAATCTAGAAAACTTTTATCCTTTGAATATTTCAATGAAAACTAATTTTGAGGCTATAACGGTAAGCACTACACTAACTTTTTTTGCTTTTCTTGGGATAGAATCAGCAACTGTACCTGAAGGAAAGATAAAGAATCCAATAGAAAATGTATCAAAAGCAACCTCGTACGGGGTTTTTTTTACCTTTATAATTTATATACTATCAACGATAGCTCTTATAGGAATATTATCTCCTGAACAAATTCAAAACTCTAATGCGCCCTTCGCTGATGCAGGGGGAGTTATTTTTGGTGATTATGCAAGGTATCTTATGGCTTTTTTTGCTATAGTATCTGCTCTAGGGTGCCTTAACGGGTGGACACTTCTTCAGATAGAGTTACCAAAAAATCTATCCAAGAATAATCTGTTTCCAAAGATATTTTCAAAAGAAAATTCAAATAACATACCCATCTCCGGGTTAGTAATTTCTAATATTATTGTTGTGAGCCTGATTACAATGAACTACTCAAAAGACTTATCTAATATTTTTACTGATTTAATTTTAACATCGACATTTTGTACATTAATACTTTATCTTTTTATAACTACTGGAGAGATTTTATTAATTTTTAAAAATAAAAAACATTTAAAAACTAATTTCATATCAATACCTGTATTTATATTTTTAATTTGGATGATAATAGGTGTTGGGTATGAGTCAATACTTTTAGGGTTATTATTACTTTCAATATCAATACCAATATATTTTTACCAAAAATGTTATGCTAGAAATAAATAAAATAAGAGAAAATTTTCCTTCATTATACTTAAAAGATTCCAATGGAAATAATATAATATATTTAGATGGGCCAGGAGGAACTCAAGTTCCGTCAACTGTTATAAATGGCATCTCTGACTATTACAAAAAATATAATGCAAACACTCACGGAGAATTTAGCACAAGTGTAGAGACTGACAGAATTATGGACGAACTCAGATCAAAGGCTGCCTCTTTACTCGGTGCAGAAGACAGCAAATGTATTTCAATAGGTCAGAATATGACAACTCTAAACTTTAGTCTGGCCAGATCCCTATCAAAAATTTTTAATGAAGGTGATGAGTTGATAATATCAGAGTTAGATCATGAGGCAAATAGAGGTCCATGGAAAACACTAGAAGATGTTGGAGTAAAAATAATTGAAATTAACTTGATGCCTAACGGGGAGCTTGACTATGATGATTTCAGAAAAAAAATTAATAATAAGACAGTAATGGTAGCAGTAGGTATGTCTTCTAATGCATTAGGGACAATGAATAATATTAATAAAATTA
>CENJ01153499.1_pt1 | contig 11116 bp, 10 predicted proteins | sample 356161 | NCBI WGS metagenome assembly CENJ01 (sample SAMEA2619531, study PRJEB7988) | marine metagenome | biome: marine biome (ENVO:00000447); feature: surface water layer (ENVO:00002042); material: "saline water (ENVO:00002010), including plankton (ENVO:xxxxxxxx)" | depth 5 m
ATTGCAGCATTTCCAGGAAGTGACATACCTAATGCTTCAACCATTGATCCCATTGTTGATGCTGTTCCCATTGTCATACAATTACCTTTTGATCGACTCATTGAAATTTCGGCATTTATAAAATCTTCTTCCGTAATTACTCCAGCATTTAAATCTGCATCGAGTTTCCAAACTCCAGTTCCAGAACCTATTGTCTCACCTTGATGATGACCGTTAAGCATTGGCCCACCTGAAACACCAATTGTAGGAAGATCAACACTTGCAGCTCCCATCATTAATGAGGGTGTTGTCTTATCACAACCCATTAGTAATACGACTCCGTCGATAGGATTACCCCTTATTGCTTCTTCAACATCCATACTTGCTAAATTTCTAAACAACATAGCTGTAGGTCTTAAATTGGACTCACTTGCTGAAAAAACAGGAAATTCAAGAGGAAAACCACCTGCTTCATAAACACCTTTTTTAACTGACTCTGCTATCTCTCTAAAATGACCATTACATGGCGTTAGTTCTGACCAAGTATTACAAATTCCAATTACAGGTCGACCGTCAAATAAATGATTTGGATGTCCTTGATTTCGCATCCATCCTCTATGTATAAAAGTATCTCTGCGGTGACTTTTTGAATTATACCAATTTGATGATCTAAATTTCTTTTTTTCAGACATTTATTTATTCTAACATAGAAATACTATGATGCAATATTTAGGTTAAGTGTATTTTTGATTTATGATCCTCTAAACCTTGGTAGTTTAAATTAATAGAAAATAAACTACCATCTAGTTCATGTTGATTTTTTCCGGGATTATTTGCAGAAGTGATAAAAAGTGTTTTTAGATCTTTTCCACCAAAAACACAATTGGTAATATTTTCTACTGGCATTTCTATCACTTGATCAACTTGCCCAGAAGGAGTGTATCTTACTACACATGATCCACCCCAACGACAATTCCATAAACATCCATCTGTATCCATTGTTGAGCCATCTGGAAATCCTCTGTCAAAATTTGCAAAAAATTGTTTATTAGATAAATTACCTGTCTCTACATCGTAATCATATTTCATAATATTTCCATCAAGAGTATCTGTAAAATAGAAATTTTTGTTATCTGGACTCCATACAAAAGTATTTGGTATCCCGAGATTATCTTCAACAGTAGTAATAATATTATCTTTATCAACTCTATATAATTTTCCAATATTCTCTTTAATAGGTATACTTTCCCCATCTTTGTCAAAATTGTTTTGCATCGTTCCAAACCATAATCTGCCCATAACATCTGATGCACCATCATTAGATCTTGTATGAAGAAGTTTATTCTCTACGTTTAATATTCTTTGAAATTTTTTACTATTAGTGTTGAAAAGATTTATTCCATTATTTGACACAAGGATAATTTCATTTTCTGATTTAATTGATGTTGCTGTGACAATTTCAGGAATTTTGAAACTATCTTTTTGCTCATTAATTAAATTAAATCTATGTAATTTTGAGGTATTATTTATATCTAACCAATAAAGAGTTTGATCTTTTTTAGAAAAAGTAATTCCTTCTCCAAGAATATTTTTACACTTAAACGCTATGTCAACCTTATGCATAATTAATTTATAAAAACATTATATTTTATAATTCAATAATCTATTAATAATTTTTTTAAATTACTTAAATGAACCCAATGTTAATCCTTTAATCAAAGGTTTTTGAAATAAGAAAACAAAGAATAAAACTGGTATTAATAACAACGAAGCAGAGGCTGATAATTGACCCCAATAAATTTTTTGATAACCAACAAATCCATATAAACCCACTGGAGATGTTCTAACTACAGAATCTCCTAAAACTAATGCAAACAAAAATTCATTCCATGAAAATAAAAAAGTTATTATACCTACAGCAGAAATTCCTGGTAAAGATAATGGTACAGCAATTTTATAGAACGTTTGAAAGAAACTACTTCCATCAACATAAGAGGCTTCTTCAATTTCTATTGGAATTTCCTCATAAAAACCCCTCATCAACCAAACAATAATTGATAAATTTAAACCAACATGGGCAATAATTAATCCGATATGGGTATCTAGAATTCCTAACTTTAAATACATTATAAAAAAAGGTATCAACATAGCAATAGGCGGTGTCATTCTTGTTGATAATATCCAAAATCCGAAGTCTGCAGAACCTTTAAATTTAAACCTAGCAAGTACATAAGCAGCAGGTATCCCAATAAGTAATCCAAAAAATGTTGTTCCCAATGCAACAATTAAACTATCAAGAAAATAACCCCATACTTCGTTATTTTTTATAACATCTATATAATTTTTAAGGATTGGCTTGAATATAAACGTTGGGGGACGAGCAAGTGCATCTTTAGAAGTTTTCAAACTAGTATTTAATAACCAATATAATGGAAAGAAACTCCATAAAGCAAATATATATAGTACTATTCTTCTTAAAAAAGTTTTCATTGTTTCAAAGTTTCTTTTGGTGTTAGCAATTTATTTTTTCTTAAAAATATTTGTGCTACCACTATTGTGATTATCAACATAACTATAGCTATAGACCCTGCATAACCCATAGATAAGAATTCAATTCCATGCTTAAACGCATATAAATTAAGAGTCCTAGTTAATATTCCAGGACCACCTGAAGTTAAAACATAAATTATATCAAAGGTTTTAAATGCATCTATAGATCGGAATAATAATGCAAGACCTATGAAAGGATATAGCATAGGGACAGTTATTTTAATAAAAATTTGCCAACTGCTTGCTCCATCTACTTTTGCTGCTTCAAATGGTTCATTTGGTAATGAAGCTAAACCACCAAGACAAATTAGTAATATAAAAGGTGTCCACTGCCAAGTATCAACTAAAATTAGAGAAAATAATGCAGTTGAAGGTGAGGCAAGCCATGCTTGTGGCTCAAAACCAAGTATCTTCATAAAATAATTTAATACACCTAATGAAGGATTAAACATTAATCGAAAAGTAAATGTTGCTGCAATTGGAGTTATTGCGAGAGGCAGTAAATACATTGTTCTCAAAAAAGAAATATTAGTATTTTCATTGTGTAGTAGTGTTGCTATTACAACTCCAAGAACAACTTGAACAAATACTGCTAACACTGTGAATACAACAGTAACTCTTAATGCAATCCAGAACTCATCTGTTTTCATTAATTCTATATAGTTATCCAAAAAAATGAACTTTGTTTGACCAGGTCTTAATAGAGAATAATCAGTAAAACTAAGTATAAAACTTACAATAAAAGGAAAAAGAGTCAACCCTACCAAAAGAATGGTAGCTGGCATTAACATTAATATAATAAATTTATTTCGTTCCTTTTTAAAATGATTCATAAAAGAACACTCTCACATAAAATTGTGAGAGTGTATATATTTTATTAGGCACCAATTGCTTTATTAATTTTTTGTGTAGCTTCTTTCATTGCTTTTTCAGCAGTTTTTGTGCCAGTAACAACTTCATTAATTGCTATTCCAAATGGAGTTAAAATTTCTCCACTTTGTGGATGGAACCAACAATCTTTCATTATTTTTCCATCAGCATTTTGAAGGTTTGTTAATGCTGCTGTAGCAGCTTGACTTCCAAAGGCAGATTTAAATCCATCTGACTCCCATGCCGACGTTCTTGTAGTTGCCAACCCTAAAGCTGAGCTCATCAAACAAGTAGGTTTACTGTTAGCCCAAGTTAAAAATAAGAATGCAGCAGCTTTCTGTTGAGACTTAGAATTTATTCCAGCCATCCAGTGCCACATATTAGGTTTAGCTTGTTTACCAGGTCCACTCACCATAGCTCCATATGTGGTATGTCCAGCAGCGTTACTTTTTTCTGGGTTTTCTATATCAGTAGCGAAGTTACTTGAATCTAATCCAATGGCAACAGCTTCCTGCATATAGTCATTTAAACATTCATACCAATGATAGTTTCCAACACCTAACGGACCGGCTTCATTTAAAATTGAACCGTAATATTGAACAGCTTCTATAGCTTCAGGTGAATCTAACATACACTTACCATCTTGGATGACTACACCTCCATTGGAGAAAACAAATCCACCACATGGCCATGTACCTGCACTTCCATCAGCTTTTGAACGCATTGCAACACCTGCTACATCACCTGATTTAAGTTTTTTACCAGTTGATAAAAGTTCATCAAAAGTTGTTGGAATACCTGCGCCAACTGCATCTAACATATTTTGATTTGCAAACATTGTTTGAGCTTCAGCAGTAATTGACATTACATATGACTCTCCATCATTCCAAATTGGAAATGATTTTGCTGATGAAAATATATCATTTAAATCATACCAGTTTTTATCGAACAAATTTGGATTATCAAAATGTTGATCAAGAGATTCCAACCAGCCTGCGTTTGCAGCTTGTCCATAGGACCAAACCATATAAACATCAGGTGTTGGGTTTCCTGCTCCTAATTTAACTGGTACTTCTGCAACATACTCAGATTCACTTTGTTTTTGTATCTGAACATCAATTCCAGTAAGTTTAGTAAAGTGAGGAAGTAGAGGTTCAATTGAAGACATCCATGGATGTTCTAAACCAGATAGAACTATTGAACTTCCTTTTTGTGATTCCCAATCTATGTTTGCTTGTTTATACATTTTCATCATCTCATCAACATTTGATGCAGCATAAATTGGCAAACCATATGAACTTAACAAACCAGCTCCTACTAAAGCTGATGTTGCCTTTACAAAGTGCCTTCTTGTAAGATTTAGTTTTCTTGAAGGAGGCAAATTGCTAATATATTTTTTTTTCATTTTTAGCTCCCATTATAAAAATTGATGCAATAATATTATCAAATTACAATAATACTAAGGATAGTAAATTAATCAATTTTGTGATTACTTTTAGTCACCCTTGAATAAAAATAGGGGAATTTGCAGTGTAATTTATTTTCTTTTAATTTTTTTTTGATAATAAATACAAGCATGAAATATGATTATATCATCATTGGAGGTGGGAGTTCGGGTTGTGTTACTGCTAACAAGCTAATAAATGAAGACGCAAAAGTATTAATTTTAGAGGAAGGAGGAGATTATAAAAATCCCTTTTTAAAAATGCCAGCTGGCTTTATTCCTATGTTAGATGGTAGTCCCTATCATAGGTTTCATAAAACAATTCCACAGCAACAACTAAATGGAAGACAACATGACATAGCACAAGGTAAAATTTTAGGTGGTGGTAGCAGTATCAATGGAATGGTTTACATGAGAGGTCGACCTTCTGACTATGATAAATGGTTTATAGAAATTGAAGATCAGAATTGGACATGGGATTCTTTATTAAAAAGTTACACTGACTTAGAAGGTAATCAAAGATTAAATAACAATTTCCATGGAGCAAATGGACCATTGAAAGTTTCTGACCCCATGTATGTAGTAAAAGGAACTGATCTGTATTTAAAAACAATGCAAGGGTTGGGTTTACCTTATAACACTGACTTTAATGATGGAGAGCAGTATGGTGTTGGATTAATGCAGTTGACAACTCATTATGGCAAACGTTGCAGTGCAGTAGATGCATTTATTGAACCTATAAGGAAGAATAAAAATTTAACCATTAAATTAAAAAGTATAGTAACTAAAATAATTTTCGAAAAAAATAAAGCTATAGGAGTAGAGGTTTTAAGAAGTGGAAAATTAGAAAAATATTATGCAAATAACCAAATAATTATAACTGCAGGAACATACATATCGCCTAAGATACTAATGCATTCTGGCATAGGTGATGAAAAAGAATTAAAGAAACATGATATAAAAACCAAAGTTAATTTAAAAGGAGTTGGAAAAAATTTACAAGACCATCATGAAGTTCCTTATGTTGTTTCAACAAAAAAAGGTTATGGTTATTTTAATCAAGATAAAGGAATTAGAAAATATATAAATGGATTACAGTATATTTTATTTAATTCAGGACCTGTTACATCAAATGCTGCTGAAACGTGTGCTTTTTTAAATCCAAGAAATTTAAAAGATAATAACGACCCTCCTATCAAACTATATTGTGTACAAATAATGTACACAGACAGGGATACGAAAGATATTAAACAAAGTCATGGTCTTACTTTGACATCATGTATAATGAATCCAAAAGCACGTGGGGATGTTAAGTTAAGATCATCGAATCCACTTGATTTACCATTAATAAATCCAAACTTTTTTTCTAATGATGAAGATTTAAATCTAATGGTAGATAGTTTGAAGTTTGCTAGAAAAGTTGTAGAGTCTAAACCTCTTTCAGAAATAGTATTAGATGAAACTTTACCTGGTAAAAATATTAAATCAAATGATGATTTAATTAATTATTGTAAAAGAACAGTCAAAACAAATTGGCATCCAGTAGGAACATGCAAAATGGGTAAGTCTGAAGATGATACTGCTGTTGTCGATAGTCATTTAAGAGTACATGGTGTAGAAAATCTTAGAGTTTTCGATGTTTCAATGATGCCCAACCTTGTAAGCGGTAATACTAATGCTCCAGCTATGGCGATAGCAAATAAAGCAGTAGAAATTATGTTAAATGAATAATTACAAATAATGAGCTTTATCTTTGATACGCACCATTACTTCTTTAGTGGCCTCTTCAGATCCATCATGGAAAGTTCCCATAAGTTTATCTAAAAAACTTGTATTACCTCCAGAGTAATTACATTCAAAATATTTATGATGAATATAATGGTTGTAGTCACCTGTAGGAATTGAAGTTCCATTTTTAAAAGTCATTTTTTCATATCCTGTATGTCCCGGTGTAGGTGCAAGCCCTGCATGAAATACATGGTACATTGCCACAAGAGGATGGGAAGGGATAACCCAATGTATAAGAATTCCAGAAAAATAGAGTACATGTTCTATTGGGTGCATAGACATTCCTGACCAAGCTCCTGTGTTAGTGTTACGATGATGAACTTTGTGAGCAATTTTGTAAAGCGGAGCCCAATGTAGTAATCTGTGTGTTAAATAAAAGTGTGCATCTCTAATGAAGGGTACTAAGAAAAACATAAAACAACAATAAACAGGATAAGCTTCCCAGCTTACATATGGGATAATTTGATTCGCAAATGCCCAGAATGTAATTACTTCATAAACTGTCCATAAAGGAATAGCACTACAGAAAGTGTAAAATAAATTATCTTTTGTCTGATTATTAAATAAAAAAGTTGGATTATCTTTTTCTAAAGGTCGTGGGTTGTATTTAAATGATGTGCCTTGTGTTTGTAATTTCAGATGAAAAAAACCTGTCCATAAAAGAATTATTAAACAATTTCTAAAAAAAATATAAGAAATCCAACCAACTTCAAAATTTTTCATTATTTCTAAAGATGGTGTTAGAAATAAATACGTAGCAACAGTTATTGCTCCAAATACAAATGTCCACGGGAAAAAAATACCTGGATATTTAAAAAAATATTTAAACAATTTTATTGGATTATAAAAAATATTTAGAGGAGGATTAATACTTATTTTACCAAATGGTTTCCAATTTCCTCTTTTATCTCTTGTTCCAAAATTTTCATCGTTTAATTTATCTTTACTCATTAACTAACCTCTTTTTTCTAGATCGTTTAAAAATATATCTAGTTCTTTTTCATTGATTTCTACTATATTTTTTTTCTCAGGAAAAGCGCTAGAGTGAACATCATCATAAAATTCTTGAAAAGCAGCTTCTCGTTCTTTTTGAAGTCTTGCAAATTCTTGTTGAAAATCTCTATATTTTTTGGCATGGCGTGGAATTTTGCCTTTTGTGGTTCCTAATATGTCGCATCCAAACACATATTCTACATCACACCCAGGTCCACTTCCCATTGACATTACTGTTGGTCTTACTTTTTTTGATATTGCCTCTGCAATTTTATATGGAACGCATTCCATTTCAATTGCAACTCCACCAGCATCTTGAATTTTTAAACATTGATCATAGACCCACATAGCTTCTGTTGCTGTTTTTCCTACAGCTACAAAACCTCCTGTCCAAGTCCTTTTAGGAGGAACTAATCCTACATGTCCTAAACAAGGAATACCTTCTTTGAACAATTCACTGATTAAGTCAAAACGTGTATTGCAATAAAGCATATCAAAACCATGCTCTAATATCTTAAAGGAAAATCTTTTTGCTTCATCAGTTGTTGGTATAAAACTATCTGGTGCACCACAATGCATAAAGGCAGTAGGTGCCGCTTCTCTCATTCGAATCAATTGATCAAAATGAGGGTGATCATCATCATTTTTATACTTACCAGCCAAACCTGTAGCAAGCATTTCAAAACCAACTTTATCAGCTGCAAAAGCTTCTTCTTCATTTTTAATTAATATACAAACTAATTTTTTATTTCCTTTAAAATTTTGTAAATCTTTAACAGTAACTTTTTTTTTCATTTTTAATTCACTTTTGGAACTTGAATATCTACAAAATAATTTTTATCTTTTGATTGTTTAAATATCGCGGGAATAATTTCTTTGTAAGCATCTATCACGCCTATTTTAGGTGAAGGCATTTGATCTTTAATTACTTTATGAAAAGCTTTTAAATTATAACAAGGTATTTTTGGAAAGATGTGGTGTTCAATATGATACTCCATCTTTGAATACAGAAAACTAAAGAAAGGATTTAAAATAACAGTTCTGGTACTTTTTCTATGATCTTTAACATTATCTTGTAACCCAGCATGTTGTGTCATTGCACATATCATTAAAATTGTATTACCGTAAAAGGGTGGTAACAAAATCATGATAATTGGTAGCCAGGAATTTATATAAACTGAAAAAGCAATTATACTAAACCAGAATAATACATAAAAACGTGAACTATTTTTCACTTTTTTAATTTCATTTTCTGGAACAGTTTGTTTTACTACATCTGAAAAAATACCTAAGGAATGTTTTATAATCTCAAAGTGTGTAAAATGTCTAACTTTTTGAATATTAATGATTGGTCCAAGAGGTAAAAAGTTTAGTAAAAATCTAATTGGTTCAGTGGGTCTAGGACTGTTATTTTCATAATCATAAACTTCTTCATGAGTAAAAATTGTATGAGTATGATGGTGAAAATGACTCCATTTCCAGCGAACCGCCTCAAATCCACCAAGTAAGCTTGTTAAATTATAAAAAAAACGGTTTAATGATCGTGATTTGAAATATGTTTCATGATTTGTTTCGTGTTGAATACTGATTATTTTACAATAAAAAATATTGCCGTAAAGTAGTAAAGTTAAAAGACTCCACCAAGTTCCCCAAGTAATAATAGACAAGTATCCTGAGATTAATAATAAAATAAAAAAAATAGAGATATCAATCGTAGCCTTTAAATCTGATCGCTTAGAAAATTCTTTAAGAATTTTTTTATCAATATTTGGTTTATACCAAGATTTAAGATCAACTTCACCAGCAAACATGATTATTAAAATTTTTCAGCAAGTTTTAAGAATTTTTCATATTCTTTATCTTCAATAGCAACTGTTATTTTAGGATCATTAAATTTTTTATTTATTGTGTCTTCGTGAAATGATTTAAATGCATCCACTCTTTCTCTTTGCAATTTTTCATGTTCTTTTTTAAAGTCTTTATATATTCTCGCGTGACGAGGAATATGACCCTTAGTATATCCAAGAACATCATTTGCGAAAAGATATTGTCCATCGCATCCAGATCCACTACCCATAGAGAGTGTCATAATATCAACTTTTTGTGTTACTACTTCAGCTACTTTAGGCGGAACTACTTCAAGTTCTACTCCAATTACTCCTGCATCTTGTAGTTCAAGTGTATGTTCTAAAATTCTAATTGCTTTATCTGCTGTCTTTCCTTGAGCAACGAATCCACCAATCCATGTGGCATTGCCTGGAACCAAACCGACGTGGCTATTTATAGGAACGAACTCTTCTCTTAGAGCTCTAATCCATTTATAGCTCCAGTTACCTCCATAAATAACATCTGCTCCAATGTCTAAATATTTATGAGATAATTTCATTGCCTCATATTCAGAAGCAACTCTTACTGCTCCTCCAGATTGCATAAAGCAGGTTGGTGCAGCTTTACGTATTCTTTTTAATTCATCAAAAGAATTATATATACCAAATTGAGGAGCATCATGAGAAGTACAAATCATATCTATACCTGCTTCTTCAGCAGCAGCTGCTTCGTCCTCACTATGTACAAACATAACACTTAATTGTCTTTTACCTTTACATTGTAGGTAATCATAAACAGTCAGTTTTTTTCTACTCATAAAATCTCCAGATATTAATTAATTTATCTTAATGAAAATTTTATCATTATCAACTTTAACTGGATATGTTTTTAAGTCATCACATGCAGGTGGGCTCAGAGCCTCTCCAGATTTTATATTAAATATGCCTTGATGCATTGGACACTCTATTTCATCATCCATAACTAGGCCATCTTCAAGATGCACAGCCTCATGTGTACAGATCCCATCTGTAGCATAAAACCCATCTGTTAATCTATATACACAAAAAGTCTTATCTTGATGATCAAACCTTATTAGATCTTCTTCCTCTATGCTATCGGTAGAGCCTACTTCAATCCAATTTTCTTCAGACATATTGAATATATAATGACAAATTTTGGAAAATAAATATAAAAACTAAAATTCTTATTTCTGGATTAGTTTATTTAATTTTTGGCTTTGATCAGATAATATTGAACTATCAACAATTGTGTTTTTTTCAGTTAACTTAGAAGTTATCCTGATATCGCGTCCAATTTTTCCAGCTATACCTAAACCACATGCACCTTTTATATGTTTATTTTTTAAGAAGAAATAAATTATACCATCATCAATACTCTTCCCTCTTTCGACAATTTCATCATAATCATCACAAATACCAGTTAGTTGAAGATTTAAATTGAATTGATCAGACCACATCCAGGGAATAGATGTATACTCTGTTTTTATTCCAGAGATATTTTTTCCTGCAGATATACCATGATTTTGAGCATGCTGATAAGATTCAAGACGTATATATTTAGCATATAGAGGATGGTAAAAGTTAGAAACATCTCCTGCAGCAAATACATTTTTTATATTAGTTTCACAAAATTCATTTGTGACAA
>CENJ01166346.1_pt1 | contig 11109 bp, 12 predicted proteins | sample 356161 | NCBI WGS metagenome assembly CENJ01 (sample SAMEA2619531, study PRJEB7988) | marine metagenome | biome: marine biome (ENVO:00000447); feature: surface water layer (ENVO:00002042); material: "saline water (ENVO:00002010), including plankton (ENVO:xxxxxxxx)" | depth 5 m
CTGATTACAAATCAGCTGCTCTAGCCAGCTGAGCTACATCGGCTTATTTTTATCTAAATAAGGTTAAAATTCATTATAATTACTATAGGTTTTGTTGTAAAACAAAGAGCTTCAAAAGAAATATTAAACCATTTTAGAGTGGCAAATATAATTCATTTTTTTGTTTCCAATATTGAACTCCAAACTTTGTTTTTAAATATTTATTATTAGAATTCATAAATCCGAACTAAATGATGAAGCAGGTAATCCCTCTTTGTTAAAGAGGGTCCCAACTGTCCAGTTTTTCCATCCGTATCTCACATTTGTAGGTCTTTTTACATCCCTAGAATAAAGTCTAATTTTATTGCTTACAATTTTAGCGGTAGCTGGATAAAACACATTATCCTTACCTGCTATTTCAAAGCCGTTTTCACCTCCTACAAAATCAAGTCCAGATCCCACACTATCAAAATCTACATAAAGGTATCTTCCCTTAGGTTGATGACTTTTGTATTTTGGTCCAGATGAAACATAGTTAAAACCATACTGTTTGTCAAGAGCTAAAAGAGCTAGTCTTTTACCTACATCTTGTTTGTTGTGAGGATGAATATCATCCTCCTCCCCTATGTCCATTAATACAGCCATACCGGTGTTTTCAGTTGACTCTAGCGTTTTTCGCTGTGCTTCTCGAACTCCTAAAGTACCTTCAGCTGGAAAAGGAGCAATTTGGACATAATAAAATGGAAAGTCGTAACCCCAGGTCTCACGCCAATCGTCAATCATGGCTGAAAATAAAGTTTGGTATTCATTGTAATTTATAGTGTTAGCTTCTCCTTGGTACCAAATAGTTCCTTTGATTGTATAGGGAATTATGTTTGATAATATCCTATCGAATAAAATTGAGTATTCATTATGAGTATCAGTGGCAAATCCACGAACTATATTTTCTTTGAAAAAATCCGATTTTTCAAGTAGCTCTTGGTTTTCCAAATTATGAACAATGAGTCTTCCATCAAGCAGGAAAGCATGATGTCTGTATTTAAATGATTCAATTGGCACTTCAATTTCATCAGATTTGCTCCTTAATAAAATTTTTCCATTAAAACCACCAGGTCCATCCAAATCAGATAGTCTGATAGCCAATATATTTTCACCTTTTCTAAGCAATGATTTTTTTATTGAATAATTTCTTTCCTTACTCCAGCTAAATGTGTTTCCAACAAGAGTACCGTTAAAATAAGTTTGGTCGGTGTCATCGGCACCATCTTTATAAATCAATTCATAATCGGAAGAAATATCTTCAATATTTACCAAGCTCCTAAGCCAAATAACTCCATTGTTTAATAAAAAATCTTTAGGATCATAAATATTTTCAAATCTTGAGTTTAGGTCACCGTAACCGGTAACCTCATAATTTTTATTCCATTTTTGCCATTTTGTGTCATCAAAATCAGCTTTGGAAAAATGTTTATCATTGAGTGAAAGTAGTTCCCAATTTTCCTCAATACTTCTTTCTTGAGTTATTTTAGGTAAACCAAAAGTATCAAAACCAAAAAGTTCTTTATTTATGTTTGCTACAGAATCATTGTAATTTTTGTAAAATAGTAACAGTTCTTCACGATCCATACTAATAATTTTTTTTATTTCTTCATTTGGAAGTTTAACAGAGGTAATCTCATTGAGCTTTGCCCGACTAGTCCAGGCTTCAACCCTGGTGCCTCCCCAATATGACCCTATTATGCCTATAGGAACATTAAGTTCTGAATACAATTTTTTTGCAAAAAAATAACCTACAGCACTGTAATTTTCCGTGCTAAACGAGTCCTCCATCTCGGAAGCAGCTTTTGGGTTTACAGTTTTCCATTCCTGAGAATTTACAACAGTCCCAGATAGATCTGTTGGATTATTAAAAAACCTTATCTCATTATAATTGGCATTTTCAATTTCTTCATCTTGATTATCTATGCAGTCTTTACATTGATTTAACTTCCATTGCATGTTTGACTGACCAGATGCGAGCCATACCTCACCAATTAAAACATCCTTATATACAATTGTATTTTTAGAATCATTTATGACAACCTCATAAGGTCCACCAGCAGATGGAGTGACTAACTTCAATTCCCAATTTCCACTTTTATCTGCCTTAGTCGAAGAATATTTCCCCCAGGTCCCTTTAATTTCAATTTTCTCATTTGGACTAGATTTTCCCCAAAAAGTAACTTCAGTCTCACGTTGTAAAATCATAAAGTCAGAAAAAACACTTGGCAGGTTTAGATCCATTTTTCTATCACACGAAACTGTCATGATAATAAAAAATACTGTAGAGATTACTTTTTTTATTTTCATAGATTTAGTTTCTAGGATGAGATTTTTTGTAAATAGATTTTATTTTTTCCATACTGGTATGTGTATATATTTGAGTAGCGGCAAGTGATGCGTGTCCAAGAAGTTCTTTGACACTATTGATGTCGGCACCGTTGTTAAGAAGATGCGTGGCAAAACTGTGACGAAGCATATGTGGACTTCTTTTGGATTTTGTTGAAACTTTGTTTAAATACTTATTTACCAATTTATAAACATAAATATTTTTGAGTTTTAAATTTTTTTTATCTACAAAAAAAAATTCATTTTCTGACTCTTCAATTATTTCCCTTTTTAATTCTTGAAATTTAAATAATTGATTTTTTAAGGGATCAATAATTGGGATAATCCTTTCTTTATTTCGTTTTCCTAAAACTTTTATTTTTCTATTTATTAAATCAACTGATGAAGTTTTAAGATTTGTTACTTCCGAAAGTCTTAATCCTGTGGAATAAAAAAGTTCTATTAAAGTTTTTATCATTGTCCCTTCATAATCTTTTGTAAAATAATTTCCGTTAAGCAATAGGTTTATTTCATTTTCAGAGAATGGAACTTGAACTTTTTTTTCTTCCTTTAAAGGTTTATGATTTTTTAAAGGGTTTTTTTCAATTTCGCCTATTTTTAATAAAAAATTAAAATAAGACCTCAATACTGATATTTTTCTGTTTACTGATCTGTTCGTCAGACCAGATTCAACTAGACTTACAATCCAAGATCTTATAAAACTGTAATTAGATGTATTTAAATTTTTATGATTAAATTCCTTCAAACAAAATTTCTTAAATACATTTAGGTCACTTTTATACGCAATTATCGTATTACTTGAATAGTTTCTTTCCTTAACTAAATACTCTATAAAGCTATCTAAAGACATATTATCTTTAATATAGTAAACTTTTTTATTTAACGTTAAGATAAAAATGAAAGGTTATTGAAGAAGGGCGTTATCTTTTAGTTTTTGAACATGTTGAGCCTTTTGGATTCTTGACCTATTCTTTACAGACGGTTTAATAAATTGTTTTCTAGTGCGCAGTTGACGCATAGCACCAGTTTTATCAAATTTTCTTTTGAAACGCTTTAAAGCTCTGTCTATATTTTCACCTTCTTTGATCGGTATAATCAACATATTTAAAAAATTAAAAAAACAAATATAGGTTGTTTATAACAACCTATGAAATATTAGTTCAGTTTGTTTTTGTTTTTTATTCTATCTAAATAAATTAATAATTCACCTTTTACTTTAGGATATAAGAAAAAAAGACCAATCATGTTTGGAAAAACCAATGCCAAAATCATTGCATCAGAAAAAGCCCAAACTGAAGACATGTCACCTGCAGCTCCAATTACAATAAATAAAAGGAATAAGATTTTATAGGTTAAGTCAGCTGCTTTTCCTTTACCAAAAACATACATCCATGATTGTAAACCATAGTATGACCAGGAAATCATAGTTGACAATGCGAAAAGTACTACTGCTAATGTTAAGAAAGGACCAGAGAAAGAAATATACTTAGAGAAAGCAGCAGAGGTTATACCTGCACCACTTAATTGCTGACCTTGAATCATTACAGCTGTTCCGTCTCCCACAGTATTTCCATAAGTAAAAATTGTATTATCACCATTAAAAATAATGATTACAAGTGCAGTCATTGTACAAATAACCACAGTGTCTATGAAAGGTTCTAGTAGTGCCACAAGTCCTTCTGAGGCGGGATAGCTGGTTATTACAGCTGCATGTGCAATGGAGGCAGAACCTGCTCCAGCTTCATTAGAAAAAGCTCCTCTTCTGAAGCCTTGAATAAGAACCCCAATAAAACCTCCAACTGCAGCCGTTGGAGAAAAGGCCTCACTGAAAATTAATCCAAACGCATCATCTATATAGGAAAAATTCGAAAAAATGATATATAAACAAGCTAAAACATAAATTCCAGCCATAAATGGAACTACTTTTTCAGTTACAGAAGCTATTCTTTTTATACCCCCAATTATAATTACGCCTACAACAATCATCATAATTATTCCAATTATTGTTCTCGCACTTCCTCCTGTCATTCCAAAAGAGTTGACCAATTGCATCGCTGCTTGATTAGATTGAGCCGCATTACCTCCTCCAAAGGAAGCACCAATACATAATAATGCAAATGTGATTCCCAGTACTTTTCCAAGCTTTTCGTATCCTATTTCAGATAATCCCTTTTTAAGATAATACATAGGTCCGCCGTAAACCGTTCCATCTGAACCAATCTCACGGTACTTAACACCTAATGTACACTCCACAAATTTTGAAGACATTCCTAAAATACCGCAAAGTATCATCCAAAAAGTAGCTCCTGGGCCTCCTATTGCAATAGCCATTGCAACACCAGCTATGTTTCCATTTCCAACTGTACCTGAAACAGCCGTTGCTAGGGCTTGAAAATGGCTTACTTCCCCATTGTTAGACCTTTCCTCATCTAACTTATCGTACTTTCCCATTACAGTTTTTAATGATATTCCAAAACCTCTGATATTTATAAATCCGAAATAGACTGTGAAAAATGCAGCTCCACCAACCAGTAAATAAATTATAGTTGGTATTCCCGTTCCAAAAAACTCATGCAAAATTAAATTTTCCCAAAAACTAGATATTGGTAAAAATGCCTCATTAATGATTTCATCGATTCCTTTTTCTTGAGAAAACAGAGATTTTGAAAACAAAAAAAAGAACGAAAAAATTAAAGATTTGTATTTTAACATGATGATTGAATTAGTTAAGAAGTCGCTAATATTAAAAATTATTCCCGAAATTCAAATTTTAAATCTACTTGGTTTTTATAAATCAAAAACAGAAGTTCTTTTACCAAACAATAGATCTTTCATTTTTAACCAAAAAGCTAATATCAAATAAATAACAAAACCACCGAAAACGGTCGTAAATGACGCGTATATAAAAAATAATCTGACTGATTTCACCTTCATACCTAAGAAGTCTGCCAATCGAGAACAAACAGCAAAACCATATTTTTCAAGTAAAACTCTTAGACGTTTAGTCATCTGTTAAGTTTATTTTCTCTTTTTTCCCATTCCAATATTCCACCATTTAAGTTGTATGTTTCTTTGAAACCTAATTGATCGAGTATGCTACACGCTTTTTGACTTCTTATACCAGATCGGCAGTAGACAAGAAGTTTGTAATCTTTTTCTAGTTTTTCAACTACACTCATAAATTCACTCGGTTCAAGTATATTTGCTAAAACAGCACTAGGAATAGACTTTTCTTCGAATTCCTCAATTGTCCTTACATCTAAAATAATCTGTTTTTGATCGGAATCTATCCTTTTGACCCAATCTTCGCAGTCGAGAGTTATCATATGTTAAAAATAACATATGTGAGAAAAATATTCTTTACTTTAATCAAGTTTTTTATTTTTACAAAAAAATAAACAATGAAAATAAATAATTTGACTCCCACTATTATAATATTAATTTTTTTAGTCTCAAATAATCTATTTGCTCAAGAAATGATTCTGGATCAAATGAATAGTTCAATTAAATGGACTGGAAAGGAAATAACTACAAAAACACATTATGGTTCATTAAAGTTTAAAGAAGGAAAAATCAGTATGAAAGGAGATAAAATTATAAGTGGTACTTTTATAGTTGACATGAAGTCTATAGATTGTCAAGATCTTTCTGGAAAATCCAAAAATTATCTCGAGTCACATTTGAAGTCTGAAGATTTTTTTGGAGTCGAAGATTACCCGAAAGCTTCTTTATCTATAAAAACCTCTGAATTAAAAAGTGATGGAAATCAGCTTGTAGAAGGTGATATAACAGTAAAAGGGATTACCCAACCTATAAGTTTTAATATATCGATTCAAAATAATGAAGGAAAAGCCAAATTGACCTTTGACAGAACAAAGCACAATGTTACGTATAGATCAGGGAATTTTTTCCAAAATTTAGGTGATAAGTTAATATACGATGATATTGAAATAGAAGCTCAATTAACTTTTAATTAAAAAGTTAAATTGTTTAAATTTTAATATATATTTGCAACATGAAAACATTTATTATTAATCATTGGTGGTTTTATATGGATATATAAATTCGTGAAAACAACCACTATTGTTAATAATTGGCTTGTCATCACGACAAGCTTTTTTATTTTAATACGGTTTGAAAAAAATAAAGTTTAAAACATATCACAAAAAAATTCTTTCAGATAAACTAACTCCCGTTAGCATTTATTTGAAACTTAGGGACAGGTTTGCAAATAGTTTACTTCTTGAAAGCAGTGACTACGATGCCAACAATAAAAACTTTTCCTATATATGTTGCGAGCCGATAGCATCTATAAGTGTAAGAAATAGAGAAATAACTTACACTTACCCAGGTCAAAAAAAAATAACTACAAAATTCAAAAAGAATGACAGTCTCCCACTATTGATAGAAAAATTTTCAAAAAAATTTGATTATAATAACAAAAAATACAGCTTCATAACTAATGGGCTTTTTGGATATATTTCACACGAAGCTATATCACATTTTGAAGATCATGATTTAGACAAAAACAAAGATAATTTAGAAATACCAGATTTATATTATGCTGTTTATAAATACATAATTTGTGTGAGTTTATTTAATCATGAGGCACACATTTTCTGCCACTCAATAAATGATAAAAACGACATTAGCATTATTAATAAACTTTTAATAAATGATATACCTACAAATTATTCTTTTACTAAAAATGGCGAAAAAGTTTCAAATTTTACTGATAAAGAGTTTACCGATCTAGTAAAAAAGGGAAAAAATCATTGTTTTAGAGGAGACGTTTTCCAGATAGTTTTATCAAGACGATTTTCTCAAAGTTTTTATGGAGATGAATTTAATGTCTATAGAGCATTAAGGTCTATTAATCCCTCTCCATACCTTTTTTTCTTTGATTACGGGAGCTTTAAAATTTTTGGTAGTTCTCCGGAGGCACAGATAATAATTGAAAACGGAAGAGCCGAAATACACCCCATAGCAGGAACATTCAAAAGAACAGGAAATGACACTAAAGACAAAGAATTAGCAGAAAAATTGAAAAAAGATCCTAAGGAAAATAGTGAACATGTTATGCTTGTAGACCTAGCCAGAAACGATTTAAGTAGAAATGGAACTGAGGTCAGAGTTGAAAAAAACAGACAAATACAATTTTTTTCACACGTTATTCATCTTGTATCAAAGGTAACAGGAAAACTAAATCCTTTAACTAACAATTTTCAAGTTGTTGCAGACACATTCCCCGCTGGCACTTTATCAGGTGCTCCAAAACACATGGCTTTAAAACTTATTGATAAGTATGAAAATGTCGCAAGAAATTTTTATGGAGGTGCGTTAGGTTATTTTGACTTTGAGGGAAATTTTAATCATTGCATTATTATTAGGTCTTTTTTAAGTAAAAATCAAATTATTTATTACCAGGCAGGTGCTGGTGTTGTGGCAAAATCGAAACCAAAAAAAGAGTTGGAAGAAGTATACAATAAATTGGGAGCTCTAGAGAAAGCTTTGGAAATGGCTGAAAAAATAACATGAAAAAAATATTTGTAGTTGATAATTACGATTCTTTCACTTACAATCTAGTTCACATACTAAGGGACTTAAATTGTAATCTTAAAGTTAAAAGAAATGATGACTTTAACTTAGATGAAATAAATGGTTATGATTACATTCTTTTGTCTCCTGGTCCAGGAATACCAAAAGAATCGGGTTTATTGAATGAAGTAATTAAAAAATATCATATGACTAAAAGTATTTTGGGAGTTTGTTTGGGAATGCAAGCAATAGGGGAAGTTTTTGGTGGTGAAATTGAGAATTTAAAAAATGTATATCATGGAGTTGAAACAAGCATTAAAATCGTTAATCACAAAAAATTATTTCAAGATATTCCTAAAAAAATAGTGGTGGGAAGATATCATTCATGGGTTGTTAAGCGTCCCTTACCAAGTTGTCTTATTGCAACATCCTTTGATAACAATGGTTATCTAATGTCGCTTAGACACAAAAACTACAATGTGTCTGGGGTTCAATTTCATCCTGAATCAATATTGACAAAATGTGGGAAAAAAATTCTTCAAAATTGGATAAATGATTAACATGAAAAATACTTTAGAAAAATTAATAGCAAAAGAATACCTAACCGCCTCTGAGGCTGAAAAATGCCTTATTGAAATAACTGAAGGAAAACATCATGATATTCTCGTGTCATCTTTTTTAACAATTTTTATGACGAGAAAAGTATCTATAGATGAGTTAAATGGTTTTAGAAATGCTTTACTTAATTTGTGCATTAAGGTAGATTTGTCCGATTACGATACAATCGATTTGTGCGGTACGGGAGGAGACGAAAAAAATACTTTCAATATTTCAACTTTGTCATCTTTTATAACTGCTGGTGCTGGGATTAAAGTTGCAAAGCATGGCAACTATGGCATTTCTTCGAATTGCGGATCAAGTAATGTCCTGGAATTTTTAGGGATTAGATTTTCCAGTGATGAAAGTTACTTAAAAAATTGCATCGATAAAACTGGAATATGTTTTCTTCATGCGCCATTATTTCACCCAGCTATGAAAAATATAGCTTCTGTTAGAAAAAATCTAGGGATTAAAACTTTTTTTAATATTTTGGGTCCACTTGTAAATCCTGCTGATCCTAAAAATCAACTTACTGGTGTTTATAATCTAGAAACTGCAAGATTGTATGGCTATTTTTTTCAACAAACAAATAAAAACTACACAATTACTTATTCATTAGACGGCTACGATGAAATTTCTCTGACAGGCCCAACAAAAATGATTCGAAATTCTGGAGAGTTTATTTTCGAGCCTCACCATTTTGGGTATAAAATTGTAGGAAAGGAATCCATCAGTGGAGGAAGTAGTGTGGAAAAATCGGCCTTTATTTTTAAATCTATATTAGAGGGAAATGGTTCAGAGGAGCAAAATAATGTTGTTTGCGCTAATGCAGCGATGGCAATATCTACATCTAAAAATTTAGATATTGATGAATCTATAAAAATAGCTGAGGATTCGTTATATAATAAAAAAGCTCTCAAATCCTTTGAAAAACTCGTTAAAATTTAAATATGTCTATTTTAAAAAATATTGTAATTGACTTAAAGAAAGAACTGAAACTTAAAAAAAGTATTATTCCCGTTTCTGAATATGAAAAAATGTCTCTTTTTGCGAGAAATACAATTTCAATGAGTGATTCAATTAAAAAAAATAATTTTGGAATTATAGCTGAATTCAAAAGACGTTCTCCATCAAAAAATGAAATTAATAATAAATTATCTGTACACGAAGTTTGTAGAAACTATCAAATTTTTGGTGCAAGCGGATTATCGATATTAACTAATTTAAAGTACTTTGGTGGGAGCTTGGAAGATTTAGCATTAGCCAGATCTGCTTGCACTTTACCCATATTAAGAAAAGATTTTATAATTGATGAATATCAAATTTATGAGGCTAAAGCCTTTGGTGCTGACACTATTTTACTTATATCTTCAATACTTACAAGAGACGAAATAGCCAATTTGTCAAAAAAAGCAAAAGAGTTGAAATTAGAGGTTCTTTTAGAAGTTCATAATAATGAAGAATTAAAAGAAGGGTTAGTTGATGACGTGGACATTATAGGAGTAAACAATAGAAATCTGAAATCTTTTAAAACTGATATAAAAATAAGTGAAAAACTTTTCAATCAAATACCCGATAAATTTTTAAAAATTTCTGAAAGTGGGTTGAATAACGATAATTCCATAAAAAAATTAAAGAAAATTGGATACCAAGGATTTTTGATAGGAGAAAAGTTTATGATTTCCAGTGACCCAGGTAAAGAGTTAAAAAAAACTTTAGAAAATTTAACTTATGAAAATTAAAATTTGTGGATTAAAGTTTGAATCAAATATTATAGGTCTTTCTAAATTAGAACCTGATTACATGGGTTTTATTTTTTGGGAAAAATCAAAAAGACACATCAAAGGTTCAACTCCAAATCTCTCAGAAACCAAAATAAAAAAAACTGGGGTTTTTGTAAATGCTGATTTTGAAAATATTAAGGGGAAATCTTATGATCACAAATTAGAGGCTATTCAACTTCATGGGCAAGAATCTCCTGAATTTTGCAGAAAGATAAAGAATTTAGGAGTTGAAATTATTAAAGCTTTTAGTGTAGATGAAAATTTTAATTTTGATATTCTGAAAAAGTATGAATTAGTTAGTGATTATTTTTTATTTGACACAAAAGGGAAATCTCCTGGTGGAAATGGTATTTCATTTAACTGGGAAATTTTAAGAAATTATAAATACAAAAAAAAGTTTTTTCTAAGTGGAGGAATAGGTGTTGAAAGCATTGATGCAATAAAAAAAATAAAAAATCTTGACATACCCTTGTTCTGTATTGATATAAATAGCAGATTCGAATTAAATCCAGGAAAAAAAAATATAGAATTGATTAAATCTTTTAAAAATAATTTAGAAAATGAAATATAAAGTTAACGAAAAAGGTTTCTATGGCAATTTTGGAGGAGCATACATTCCTGAAATGCTCTATCCAAATATAAATGAATTAAAAATAAATTACCTCAAAATAATAAACTCAAGAAGCTTTAGAAAAGATTTTGAAAAATTATTAGCTGAATACGTAGGGAGACCAACCCCTTTATACTTTGCTGAACGACTTTCTGAAAAATACAATACAAAAATTTACTTAAAAAGAGAGGACCTCTGTCATACTGGAGC